>Ga0209643_1000174_pt1 | contig 153220 bp, 136 predicted proteins | sample AutmiccBRH37_all_FD_187383 | JGI IMG/M metagenome (GOLD analysis project Ga0209643, IMG submission 187383) | Deep subsurface microbial communities from Mt. Terri, Switzerland - Autotrophic microbial communities BRH/37_all (SPAdes) (version 2) | ecosystem: Environmental > Aquatic > Deep...
CTTTTATGGTGGCAACAACAGAGATTTCGTTGATTTTTGAGGGGTGTATTTCCAAGGGATTAGTATCAAGTATTACCATATCTGCAAGCTTCCCCTTTACTATACTGCCCTTGGTTTCCTCTTCAAATACTGCTTTTGCACCATTTATTGTGAATAGCTTTATTGCATCCTCTACACTTATTGCATATTCATCGGTAGGATGATTGACAGCAGAATAAATACCAAGCAAGGGGTTCATTGGTGTCAGGTCGCTGTCAGAGCCTCCTGCAACAATCAGGCCTGCCTTGATATATTTGTTGAAGGGATTGGTACGCTTTCTTCTCGCTTCTCCCAGCCGGGTCTCATACATTTTTCCGGCGCCGCCCCATAGGTACTCATAAGTAGGCTGAACGGAAGCAACTAAGCCTAAAGCTATTGCTCTTTGGATATGTTCATCGGTAGGCATTTCAAAATGCTCGATACGATGCCGGGGGTCCTTTCTGGGGTATATGGCCTGAGCATGCTCATATGCAGTCAAAGCCTGTTCTATGGCTTTGCTTCCTATGGCATGTACCGCTATCTGCAAGTCATTCCTGTGGGCATCCAGAATAAAGCTGTTCAATTCCTCCTGGCTGAAATACAAGGTTCCGCTTTTGGAGCTGTCATCGGAGTATGGCTCCGCAAGTGCAGCAGTTCTTGAGCCGAAGGACCCGTCAAGAAAAATTGTGCCTCCGATTCTCTTCAAGCCTTTACTAAGTATTCTTTCTACATTTACTGTCTGGTAAAAAAGTGTTATATCAATAGGAAATGAGTTTTTATTTTCCAGCATAAACTCCGCAAGCTTATCATGGAAGGTAAAACCTCCTTCAACTGCATTAACTGAAGTAATTCCGTTTTCAATGGCCAAATTCAGAGCCTTATGAACTCCTTTGCTGATTTCAGCTTCTGAAGTCCTTCCCAGCATATGACTTCTTACCAGTGCACTGGCTCTGCCGGTAAGTTGACCGTTGGGAAGACTGCGCCCGTCTCTGACAATTCCTTCAAGGTTGAAGGGAAGGTTGAGCATATGCAGCGCCAGTGAGTTGACAATGCTGGTATGATAATCAACCCTGCTTATCCATACAGGATTATTCGGTGCACATCTGTCAAGCTCATAGCGGTTAGGCAGCTTTTTCTCAATAAGCTTCAGCTCATCGAAGCCTATTCCTCTGATCATTTCTCCTTCCGGCAGCTGTGATGCCTTGTGTCTGATAATACTGAACAATTCATCCATGCATCTGATTTCACTCAGGTTGAGGCTCAAAATATTTAGGCCGGTTTGTACAAGATTCACATGGCTGTCATAAAAACCGGGGAGTACGGTTTTTCCCATCAGATCCACCGCTTCACCGGTGGTCTTGAGATACTGATTATAACCGCCGCCGCAGCCCAGGTCGATTATTCTGCCATCTTTGGCGGCAATCCAGTTTACCACTGTATTATTGTCATCTATGGTTAAAACGGTACCATTATACAATAACAAATCAACTTTCATGGGTTAAGACTTCCTTTCGGCAGTTTTGCATTAAATCTCTCAATATAGATTTTAACACATATTACATACAAAGTGGCATAGATATCTTGCAGGGGCGAACATTGTCCGCCCCTGCAAAAGATTATACCAGCAGTCTTACAAGATAATCAAACAGTATCTCGGCAGTTTTTACTACACTGCTTATATGGACACATTCATCTGCCATGTGATAGTTTATGCCCTGGGGTCCAAAAACAAAGGTAGGTATTTTCATGCGGGCGCCTATGTGGTTGAAATCACCAATGCTGGAGAAATAGGCTATATTTGCATTGGTGCCGCTGATTTTACCGATGCTTTCTATAAACAGCTTCGAATAAGGATTGTCTTCTTCTACAATATAAGGTTCAAAGCCTGCACATTCAGAGTGCGGTGCATCTCTGAAGCTGAATTCTACTGAGCTCTTGATATTTGCTCTTTCTACCGCATCAAACACTTCTTTTTCTATATAGCTTCTGTCCTCGCCTCTTACTACATGTCTGAATATGGTAAAATATGCCTTGTCAGCCACACTGCAGGCTGCACCTCCGCCGTTCATTTCAATGACTGATATGGAGCCTTTGCCAAGCTTCTCATCTACTGTTGATACAGATTTCTCAAGCTCCAGGAGTACTTTGGCGGCATCGGATATTGCGTTTATACCCATCTCGGGATTTGCGGCATGGGAGGCTTTCCCGGTAAAAGTGACGGTGTAGTTCCAGCCTCCCCGTGCACCAAGGCAAAGGCAGGGAAAGCTGGTGCCCGAAAAGGAGCTGCTGGGTTCAGTGACTATTGCTATGTCTGCCCTGTCAATAAGCTTATCCATGATCAATGCATCGGTACCCAAACCATAAGGGCCTTCTTCATCGGAAACAAGGGTATATAGTATTTCACCCCTGAAATCAGGAACAAGGTTTTTAAAGGCTTCAACGGCCAGCAGCATGGCTGCCGCACCTGACTTCATATCCAGGGCACCCAGTCCATACATTTTATCCCCTTCAATTTCTGCCTTTAGCGGGTTTCTGATCCAGCCCTCACATATGTTGACCGTATCCAGGTGAGCGTTCAGAAGTACTTTAGGCCCGCCGGATGCTCCTTTTATTGAGCCTAGAATATTTGTGCCTTCATAATGGGTTATTTTGTTTTCTTTATATCTGTGATACTGTGCCGGCAGCTGCCTTTCACAAAGCCAGTTATACGTAAAGTCCATGATTTCTTCCTCATGAAAATACGGGCTGTGTATTTCGATGAGCTTAGCTAAGAGCGTTTCTGCGTTTTGGCGGTTTATATACCGGTCAATATTATAAATCATTGTATTGATATACCTCCTGGTTTGCTAGCCTTCCCATAAAAGTTTTCTTACCTATGCAGATATATTTTTGTTGTCATGATACGTCTTGACAGAAGCAATTTCTCCCTCTTTAAACATGAACTTGCCGGTGAAAGCATAAATAATCGCTATTATTGGTGCCAGGAAGGCAAGATATGTGTAGGGTAGATAATCCACGGTAGCGACACCAAGAGCACCGGTGAAGAAAACCCCGCAAAGCCCCCAGGGTACAAGAGGTGAAGTCACAGTTGCCGAATCCTCACAGGTCCTTGAACATACCTGAGGAAGAAGATTAAGCTTCTTGTAAGCCGGGACCAGCATACGCCCAGGGATGATAATTGCCATGTATTGGCTTGCTGAGAAAAGGTTTACCATAATTGACGACAATACATGAGTCACTATCAAACCTTTAACGTTGCTAACTATAGAGGACATTTTCTCCAACAAAACTTCCAAAACTCTGGTTTTTTCAAGTAATCCTCCAAAGCTTAGTGCCACAAATCCAAGGGATATTGTCCACATCATGCTCTGTAAGCCGCCTCTGCTAAGAAGACTATCGACTTCTGCCACTCCGGTTGCCGAAACAAAGCCGTCATTCATGAAGGAAAGCAATTCTCCCAGTCCATAGCCTTGGAAAATCATACCGAATGCTGCACCTACAAGGGAAGATATAACCATAACGGCAAGTCCTGATACTTTCTTTATTGCAAGTACTACAACAAGAACAGGCAGCAGCAATGTAACCGGGCTTATGAAGTAATGTGCCTGCAAACCGTCTAGTATTACGTCCACAACGCTTGTGTCAATTGATCCGCTGCCATAGCCCATGCCTATGATACCGTAGATAATCAGGGATATGACAATTGCAGGTCCGGTAGTGTATACCATGCTTCTTATGTGATCAAACAGGTCTGCTTCTGCAACGCCTGCAGCAAGATTTGTAGAGTCAGAAAGAGGTGACATTTTATCACCGAATATTGAACCGGATACTACTGCGCCGGCGGTCATGGCCGGAGGTACACCAAGTCCCATCCCTATTCCCATGAAGGCTACACCAAAGGTTGCAGCTGTTGTCCATGAGCTTCCTGTTGATACTGAAGCAATAGAACAGACAAGACATACGGTAAAGAGGAATACTGAAGGGTTAAGAATCTTAAGTCCGTAAAAAATCAGTGTAGGGATTGTACCCCCTGCAATCCAGGTAGAGATCAATACCCCTACCAGCATCAATATGAGCATGGGAAGCATTGCTATCTGGCAGCCATAGAGGATGCCCTCCTCAATATCCTTCCACGTAAATCCCGACATCAGTGCTACAATTGCAGCAACAACGGAAGCCAGGATCAAGGTGATATGGGTGACCCAGTCCTGATGCAATACAAATACCTGTACATACATCGCAACGCAAAGAAATAGAATAACAAAAAGTGCGGCTCCGAAGCTAGGTTTCTTTTCTCTAACCTTAATTGGATCTGTCATGCATAATCACTCCTTTTATTAATTTGGTTCATTTTAGCACGGGTACATTATAAGCATCGTTTTAAATTGTGTTTATGCAGAAAATTCTTGAAATAAATTCTGAATTTTTTAAACTTTTTTTAAACGATTATTAGATACGAGATACGGGGATGTTTCGGGTATTCCTTATAGGTGCAAGAACAGGGAACAGGTCACATACGGATTTTACATGGAATAACACGGCTATTTTATTATGTTCAATTTTATCACAGTATTTATTGTTTTACTTTGATCCGGAATACTTTTTTGTATTGGTATATTTTGATATAATTAAGGAAACAAGTGAAACAGAAGGTGTATTTATCTAAGGAGGTAATACGATGACGAGAAAAAGGGTATATGTCACAAGGCAGATACCGGAAGCTGCTCTTGAAGATTTGAAGGAAAAATTTGACGTAGCCGTCAATCCCTATGACAGAGTGCTTTCCAGAGAGGAGCTGCTTGAGGGGGTAAAGGGTATGGATGCAGTGCTTTGCCTGCTTACAGATACTATAGACTCAGAGGTGTTTGATGCCGCAGGTACTCAATGCAGGATATTTGCCAATTATGCAGTGGGATACAACAATATTGATGTTGCCGCGGCTTCAAAGAAAGGCATAGTAGTCACAAATACTCCTGATGTGCTCAATGATGCGACGGCAGATCTGGCTTGGGCACTCCTTTTTGCAGTGTCCAGGAGGTTAGTTGAATCTGACGGCTTTGCCAGGGCAGGAAGGTTCAGGGGCTGGGGGCCCATGCTGCTGCTGGGCAGGGACATAACCGGCAAAAAGCTTGGTATTATCGGACCGGGCCGCATAGGCTTCAACTTCGCCAGGAAGGCAAAGGGCTTCGATATGGAGATCCTTTACACCGGCACAAAGCCCAATGCCGGGATGGAAAAACAGCTTGGTGCCAAGTTCGTAGACAAGGAAACCTTGCTTAAGGAAGCGGATTTTATATCTGTACATGTACCCTTGAATCCTTCTACAAAGCATTATATAGGTGAAAAGGAATTCAAGCTGATGAAGAAGACAGCAATACTTATCAATACCTCCCGTGGGCCTGTTGTTGACGAAAAGGCATTGGTACAGGCTTTGAAGAGCGGTGAGATATGGGGTGCAGGGCTGGATGTGTTTGAGAATGAGCCGGATATTGAACCGGGACTCATAGAGCTTGACAATGCTGTAATTGTGCCGCATATTGCCTCTGCTACCATAGAAACAAGGACAAATATGGGACTGATTGCAGCACGGAATATTATTAAGGTACTTAATGGAGCTATGCCTGAGACTTGTGTTAATCCTGAGGTTTTGGAAAGATAAGGGTAATAGTTGATTATACCGGAACAGCAACGAAAAACAATTTTCTGTAAAGGAACAGCTGACCGAAACGCCTCATAATCTGCGCTTCATAGTTTAATTGGGCGAATAGTTCTATATATTCATCCTCGGTCCGGATATATTTCCCCTTATCAAACCAAGACATATAGAAGTTGCTCAGATGAGTCCCCTTATACAGGCAAGGTTCAATAACCAAAATTTTTCCTTTCCCGCTCAATACTCTTCTGAACTCGTTCAAGTAATTGCGTATATCTTTGGAAGCAATATGATGCAGCACTGAAATAATAAGAATGTAATCCACCGATGCATCGGGAACCGGCAGCTTGTTTCCCATCAGTAATCCGAAATTGTATTCAGGGTTGATTTTTCTTGCATACTCAACTCTTTTATTATCACAGTCCAAACCAAGATATGAGGAGGGTGGGAATAATGATGCACTTGAACCTACTCCACATCCAAAATCAATAACTTTCATATTCTTAAAGCTAAAATCATCCTTAAGTGTATTGTAAATATACCTGTTCAAAAACCAGGCTGGTCTTATCAGACGATGATAAAGTACTGGAGATAATTCCACTGCTACTCACACTGCCTTTGCATAAAAGTATATTAGTTTAACAAAATAATAAAATAAGCTATATTGAACGCACTTAAGATATTACATCGGGTATAGTGCGAATTCAATAACAATCAAGGAAACATTTCGCGAAATTTGAATTAAGAATGTAAAGTGTTTTTCGCGAAATATATAACATAAATATTTTAACCATTTGATATTTAATTATGATGACTATATTTATTTATATAGCCGGAGTTTTTTGATAAGACATAATAGGTTTATATACAGAGTATTGGAATCTTATAGATGCTTTGCAAATATAGGAAGGAGAGGGTAGGATGCATAAAGCCGGTTATTTGACACTTCTTGAAAGAGGTGAACTATTAAAACGGGTTGAGACACTTAATAATATGCTTGAAAACTGTGTGCTGTGTCCCCATCAATGCAAGGTAAACAGGATGAAGGGTGAAAAAGGATACTGTAAAACTCTTTATAATATAGTAGTGTCAGGTGCAGGGCCACATTTCGGAGAAGAGGATGAGTTGGTAGGATATAATGGGTCCGGAACAATATTCTTTTCGCACTGCAATCTGAGGTGTGCTTTCTGCCAGAACTATGAGACAAGCTACTGCGGAGAGGGGGACGAGGTGACAGTGCAGGACCTTGCAGAAATCATGGTATCCCTTCAGCAAAGAGGATGTCATAATATTAATCTGGTTTCTCCGAGCCACATAGTACCTCAGGTAGTTGAAGCTGTTTATACTGCATCCCGGGCAGGGTTGAAAATACCCATTGTATATAATTCAGGCGGATATGATCTTACTGACACTCTAAAGCTCCTGGAAGGGATTGTTGATATCTATATGCCGGACATCAAATTCTCCAGTGATGAGCTTGCCGAGAGATATATAGGGGTAAAAGAATATTCCAAGATTGCAAGGGCTGCAGTAAAGGAGATGTACGGACAGGTCGGGAACCTCAAGGTGGATAATGAAAACATTGCATATAAAGGCCTTTTAATAAGACATCTTATACTTCCACAAAATCTTGCAGGTACGGAAGAGATAATGAGGTTCATTGCAAAGGAGCTTTCAAAGGATGCATATGTCAATATTATGGCTCAGTACTATCCTGAACACAAGGCATATGAAATACCGGAACTTAGCAGGCAAATTACCAGGGAAGAGTACAGAAAGGCGGTGGAAGCTGCAAAAAAAGCAGGTTTAACCAGATATAAAGCCCAAATATGAATTGATAACTTTCCAGCCTATTTTCATATCTTAGATTCAATCACATACTGTCTACACAAAAGTATATGATATCCAACAATATTATCCAGCAACCTTAAGGAGGAGAATAGTACGTTCTGTAGAATTAATAACTAATGAAATATATCATAAAAAGAGAATGAGTGTTTTAAAACTCAGGGGGAATGTATTACAATTATGAAAGCAGTGAAAAGAGTCTTTTATTTCATAAATAAGCATGCAATTCTAATTCTGATGATTCTGATTTGTATGACAAGCGGCTTTCTTTTATGGATTCAGAGGGAAGATGCCAGTGTCTTCATATCCAAGCCCAGGTACCATTTTTACTTTATAGCGCAGAACCTGGTAGATCCTTTCTGGAAGGAAGCAAGACAAGGCCTGGAGGCTGCTGCAAAGGAGCATAAGGTTGTGGTGGAATTCAATGCTCCCAGATTCAACAGCGCCCAGGAGGAGCTAAGGTTTCTTGACATAGCGGTGACCTCGGAAGTGGACGGAATAATAACCCATGTATCCAGCGGTACGGATTTTACAAGTCTTATAAATAAGGCTAAAGGGAAGGGAATACCTGTTGTGACCATCGAAAACGACGATAAGGACAGCGACAGGAATTCCTTTGTTGGCACCAACAGCTTCGAACTGGGAAAAGCGGCTGCAGAGCTTATGATAAAAGCTACAGGCGGGAAGGCCGCTATTGCAGTTATTGTAAGTAATGACATGGAGCTTGATGCAACCAGCCAGAACCTGAAAATGAACGGTTTCTTAAGTACTCTTAAGGATTATCCTGAAATGAAGGTAGTAAGGACCTATACCTCAAGAATGGGAATTCTTAGTGCAGAGGAGATTACACAGGCAATTATAAGCGGTACAGACGGTATTAACGCGATATTCACAACAAATTCAGTGGATACAATCGGCTCAGCCCAGCTTGTAGTGGACAGGAACAGGGTTGGCAGCATAGCAATTGTAGGTTATGGGGACACGGAGGACATACTCAGATACATAAGCAAGGATATAATATACGGTACTGTTATGAGTGACCCCTATAAAATGGGCTATGAAAGCCTCAATGCTTTGATTGATATAAAGGAAAAAAACAATGTTTCTACCTTTATAGACACCGGGGTTAAGGTAATCACAAAGGAAAATGTTGATGAATACGGGAAAAAATCCGCTACACTGAAAGAATAGCTGGTGATGGCATGAATAGAGAGATGTTCACATTTACAGGCATTAGAAAAAAGCTTATCATATATTACTTGATAATGACCATGCTGCTTGGGGTTACAAGCCTGTTTTCCTATTACAACGCCAAGGTAATACTTATAAAAATGAGCACTGTAATTACAGATTATGTTTACCTGAACAGCTTGAACAGCAATGTGAACTTATTAATGACAGAGCTTGAAAAGTATCTTACTACCAAATCCTCGGAGAATCTTCTGAACTACTACAATATTTACAACAATCTTCAGGAGAAATCATTGAACATACCAAGAGAAGCCTTGTACGACAATGATTATCTGATGCTGAAGGATATAGGCTTTATGATCGACAATCTGCTTACAGAAGCCGACAATGCCGTCAAAGCCAAGAGAGGCAGGATAAGCAGCGAATATATATCGCATTTCACCAGGTCAAACCAGATAAGTGAAAATATAAAGTTCTATATAAACATACTTCTGGGAGACAAGCTTCAAAAAGGCTCAGAGAAGTATACTACTATTACAAAGAATATGGATTATCTGAGCTACTTTAACTTATTCATAATAGTCGGCTCATTATTCATAAGCCTGTCTCTGGCGATTGTATCCACTTACCGGCTTACAAAGCCTATAATTGAGCTTTCCCATTCAGCTGAGAGGGTGTCGGCGGGTGATTTTGACGTCAGTCTGCCAAAGATAAAAACTGAAGATGAGATAAATGTACTTGCCACTGCATTTAACAAAATGATAACCAGCATAAAAAGCTATATTGATGAGCTCAAGAGCCAGGCAGAGGTTGAAAAGCTTCTGAAGGAGCAGGAGATGCAGAACTTAAGGATAAAGAGCCTTCTTAAGGATGCAGAGCTGAAATCCCTGCAGTCCCAGATAAATCCGCATTTCCTTTTCAATACCCTGAATGCGGCATCACAGCTTTCCATGATGGAAGGGGCGGACAGAACCTCGGAATTCATAGAGAATATTGCAGAGCTTTTCAGATACAATCTAAGGAAGCTGGATGAACCTGCAACTCTGGCCGATGAGATAAAGTATGCCAGGAACTATATGTTCATACTTAAGACAAGGTTCGGAAGCAGAATTGAGTTTCACACAGATGTTGATGAGAGGGTTCAGAATGTTAAAATACCCTGCACCATAATACAGCCTATTATAGAAAACGCCTTCATCCATGGACTCCAGAACCTGGAGAGGGATGGGAAAATACTTCTTTCTGTGAGACTCTGGGATGAAAGCATACTGATTGAAGTTGAGGACAATGGCGAAGGAATGACGGTCGAACAGGTAGCGGCGTTGCTCTCTCTCAGAAACGGGGAGAACCTGCAGAGCAAGCATGTTACAGGAATAGGAATATTAAATGTAATTGAGAGGCTGCAGCTTTATTATAACAAGTCGGAAGTTGGAGATGTTATTGAAATAGAAAGCAAGCTAGGACATGGAACCAAGGTTACCTTGAAAATACCTTATGAAGAGGACGTGTTGCAGGATGATGAAACTGTTGATTGCGGATGATGAGTATCTGGTCATCGACTCATTGAAATATATTGTGGATAGGTTTGTTAGGGATGCGGAAGTGGTCGGCACGGCAAAATCAGGCCGTGAAGCTATTGAAAAAGCCATGGAGCTTAAGCCGGACATTGTTTTTATGGATATTCACATGCCGGGTATAGATGGTATGGAGGCAATCAAGCAGATAAAGGCAATTGACAATGATATTATCTTCGTCATTATTACTGCTTTTGAGTATTTCAACTATGCGAAGGAAGCAATCAACCTGGGCGTTCATGATTACCTGCTCAAACCTATAAACCGGGGCAAGGTGGTTGAAACACTTGAGAGCATATGTACGGTTATTGCTGCTAAAAGAGAGGCTGTTCAAAGGGAGATACTTCTTAAGGAGAAGATGAATAAGGTAATTCCACACCTGGAAGGACAATTCATATACTCCCAGCTATTTGACGGAAATGCTGTCAAGGATGCTGCTTTTTATGAAGAAGTATTTGGAATGAGAATAGGTCATGGCTATGTTATGATGGCAATTGTTGAGGATATGGAAAGCCGAGAAAAGCAGGAGGGTATAAGAATAAGCCTTGACAAACAGAGATTCTATGATGTATTCAGTCATGAGCTTAAGAATCTGTGTCAATGTCTTATAGGCCCGCCCCTGCTGGATAAGGTGGTTGCTTATGTACCGGCGGATGAAAGGGTTGATGCCTATGAAGCCAGAAATATGGCCATTGGAATTGCCAAAAGACTGGCAGAGAAGATAAATAGGAATGTTGACATCAAATATAAAATAGGTATTGGAAGGGGCTATGATCTTGACAATTTTTCCAGGTCATACAACGAGGCCAACATGTCAGCGTGCTTGAAGAATGAAGATGATGTAATACATTTCGAGGATATAATGGCAAAGGGCAGCGTTGCCGACATGTATCCCGAGAGTCAGGAAAAGGAATTGATAAGCAAGCTGCTGTCTGTTGATGCAGAAGGTGCCAAGGATGCTTTTGAACGCATATTCCTCTGGCTTACTATGAATTATAAGGAGGACACGGACAGGATAAAGTCGCGGATAATAGAGTTGTTTTTCCTGATAAAAAGGTCAGTGCCCTATTGTGTGGAAAATGGCAACTTAAGATCCCAGGGTTTTCTGAACAATGTTCTCAAAACACAGGGCTTGCGGGAGCTTAAAATTGTATGTACAGGACACCTGGAGCAGATAATATCCGGCATGCAGGAAACTAGGGAGATGGAAATCAACAGTCTCAGTGCTAAAGTAAAAAAATACATCATTGAGAACTTTCAGAGAGATATCAGCATGGATGATGCAGCAAAGGAAACAAACCTGAGCTATCACTATTTCAGCAAGTTTTTCAAGGATTCAACAGGAAAGAGCTTCGTAGAATATCTGACTGAGCTGCGGGTGGATAAATCCAAGAAGCTGCTCGGAGAAACCAATGACAGCATAAAGGAAATCTGTTACAAGATTGGTTACAGCGACCCCAACTATTATTGCAAGATATTCAAGAAAGTTACAGGCATGACACCTACCGAGTACAGGGAGAATAAACAATCTGACGAGGTGATGAACATTGAAGCAGAACGATAAACTGCGGAAAGGAATATTGATTTTTCTTACCTTCGTTCTGGTGCTGCTTTTTTACTTTGTAATGAAAAAGCTGGATATAATAGATATTGAAAGCTATTTCAGCAAGAAGACCTTTGAGCAGAAGGACGGCAAGCTTGTTATAGGCTTTTCTCTGGGTACCCTTAAGGAGGAGCGATGGCTTAAGGATAGGGATATACTCATTGCAAAGGTTAAGGAAATGGGAGCAGATATTATTGTTCAGAATGCAAACAATGATGACCAGGACCAGCTGAAGCAGGTAAAATATCTTTTGGAGCAGAATATCGACGTGCTGATAATAGTCCCCAACGATCTGGAGAAGGCATCCAGTGCGGTAGATCTGGCAAAAAGGCAGGGGGTAAAGGTTATATCCTATGACAGACTGGTATTGAAATCCAATGCTGACCTTTATATATCCTTTGACAATGAAAAAGTCGGGGAGCTAATGGCGAAATATGTATTGGACAGAATGGATCAAGGCAATATACTTATAGTAAACGGAGCAAACCGGGATCACAACACTAAAATGATAAAACAGGGCTATGACAGAATATTGGCTGATAAAGTAAAGAACGGAAGTGTGGAGATCATTGCGGAGGAATGGGCCGACAACTGGATGAAGGAGTATGCCTTTGAAGAGACAGTCAAGGCAATACAGGAAGGTAAAAGTATCGGTGGTATCATAGCAGGAAACGACAGTTTGGCAGAGGGGGCGATAGAAGCCCTTTCAGAGCACCGCATGGCAGGTAAGGTGTTTGTGGTAGGCCAGGACGCTGATTTGTCAGCCTGCCAGAGAATAGTGGAAGGAACTCAGCTTATGACAGTTTATAAGCCTATAGAGAAGCTGGCGGGAGAAGCGGCCAGACTGGCAGTCATGCTGGCCAGGGGAGAAAATCTCAACATCAGTAAAACAATTTATGACGGCAGGTTTGACATTCCATATTATGAGCTTGAACCAATACCTGTTGATAAGGAGAATATTGATACAACGATAATCAAGGATGGCTTTCACATGAAGGAAGAAGTGTATAGAAATTAGTCACTAGTCGCTAGTCTCTAGTCGCTAGAATTGAGAAAGGCTCTGGGGCAGAGATATAGGTTTGTGGGTTGTAGGGAACGCATTGCATGCGTTCCTCAGTAGGGGCGCCCATTGGGCGTCCGCTGCAGGAATATCCAATAATAATGTATGCCTGGGTATCTCCAGAGGGTGAAACTGTGACGAGAGTCCGAGAACCATTGTGAAATTCAGGATGTTATTTACACTTATATAGTTTCAGCTCCAGCATGTTATCTACAATGCTTATTTCTGATTTGTCAACCATCATTCCAACCAGATACAGTTCTGTGTCAGTATCCGATTCACCGGTCAGTTCCCAGTAATATTCTTCTATCTCTTCTGTTTTTGGAGAGGTTAATGCTCTCATAAGCTTTTCGATTCTTTTATATTTTTCTTCAGAGTAATCGCTTTTTATGGTGATAATATAATGGTCAGCTTTGTTTTCTATGTTCACATTTATATTAGTAGCTTCGATGGATAGCATGTAATTAACCAGTTCATCTATAATTTTGCAGATTCTTTTTCTTAAATGCTTCAATTATTTTCTTCCTTTCTGAAAGCCTGAATAATCGGAATCATTGTAGTCGCGACTATTCCTGCGGAAAATCCGGTATTGTACAAGTTCATACCGCCATGGAGAACCCCCACATTCAGCACAACGGAAGAATTGATAAAACTCGCCAGCACTCCATACTGCCATCCAAATTCCCCTGCTATTGGTGCAAGAGCAGTACCAAACAATGCAGCAAGTACTATAGGAGGGTCACTAATACTCCATATTTTTGTCAGACTGCCCAAAAAAACTCCAAGGAAAATAGGTGTGATATTCCTCAAATGTTTGCCAAAAGCTCCGAATCCGACAATAGTTAGTATTCCTCCAATTGTAGGTCCATTAAACTCTGCTCCTATTAATAAAACATAGGCCATGCCCATAAACCCGTTTAAGCCCATATTAACAAGAGTTATACCAAAGCCTTCCAGAGTTACGAAATCGCATAACAGTCTTCCGCTGTAAGAATAGACCTTCTTCAAGCTTCTGAAGGATTTGCCATTCATATAAAAACCGCTGATAATCATGGATGAGAAGACCAGGAATAAGAACGGCATCAAAACAGTATTATTGCCAGTACTCCAAATAATATTGCTTTTGGGAACAAAGCCATAGGATTTGAACAATGAAACATATATTGTTCCAATAAGACCGGCAGTAAAACCTATATTATATAAATCATAACCCTGATGCACTTTTAACATGAATGATGACAGGGGGGGCAGAACAAAGCCTATGCTCAATCCTATTATAATACCAAGAGCAATTCTTATTAATAAAGGCTGATCTATAAAAAACATTAACTCAGTAATTGTTGGAGCCATGCTGGTTCCAAAAAGAGCAATATAAATGAATTTCGAGAATTTTTCCTTTTGTACCTTGGAATATATAAATACGCCTATAATTATCAGCCAAACATTAAAAAGGTTTTTCCCGAACAGAGCAAAGCTGGACATCAAAAATACTGCGGCCACTGATATGCCGTTAATATTAATTTTTAGTCTATGCAGAATAAGAATCGATATAAGTGTCAGCATTCCGGAATTGACAAAAGTTGCGCCTATCCCCCCTATGGCTATATAATCAGTAATTAAAATATCCGGTTCGTTTATAATAGTATGGAGTCCTTTCAGGATAACAGATGGGCTATCCATCAAAAAACCAAAAACTATGAAGGAAAGTGCGTATGTAATGAGTACAATATACTTGGTTCTGTTTTCTATTTCATTACTATTGTCATTATAATCCTTTAAAATGATATTACTAATAAGATATACCCCCTTTTATCAATAGTATTGCACATACCTAAATAATAATTAATATACCTTTGTGTTCACATAATATTATATATTAACGGACTGCTTATGTGCAATAAATTATAAAGTTAAATTCAAAAATGGAAGTGATATGCAATTGGAAGGAATATGATTATTTCTGTAGAATAATTAATGAAATACAGTTTAGCAAGTATTCAACGAATTATCTATAAAACAATATTATGCACCGCATATGCAAAATACCATGGGTGTATTTATTTCAGGAGGTTTAGAATGAATAATCTTAATGTATTGTTTGCAGCTTCTGAAGCAGTGCCCTTTGCAAAGACAGGAGGATTGGCAGATGTTGCCGGTACTTTGCCCAAGGAGCTTATTAGTCTTGGTGCAGATGTAAGGCTTATTATGCCCAAGTATAAAGCCATCTCACAAAGCTTCGTGGACAGGATGGAGTACATAGGTTATGTGTATGTTGACCTGGCATGGAGGCATCAGTATTGTGCCGTCTTGAAGCTTGAACATGAAGGGGTGACTGCATATTTCATAGATAATGAATTCTATTTCAATAGAGACGTGCTGTATGGGCATTTTGACGAAGCAGAACAGTTTGCCTTTTTCAGCAAGGCAGTGCTTAAGGTTCTCCCACTGGTTGGGTTCAAGCCGGATATAATACATTGTAATGATTGGCAGACAGGCATTTTAAGCGTTCTACTGAAGGCTCAGTTCGGACATGAGGAATTCTATAGGAATATCAGGACAGTGTATACAATTCATAACCTCAAGTATCAGGGAATATTTAACAAGGAGATTCTTGGCGACATATTGGGACTGGGTTGGGAGCATTTCAATTCTGAGGGGTTGGAGTTCCATGACAATGTCAATTATATGAAAGCCGGTATAGCATATTCCGATGTGATCACCACAGTCAGTAAAACATATGCAGAAGAAATAAGGCATGACTTCTTTGGTGAGAATCTTAATGGAATGATAAATAAACGGAATGACAGGCTTTATGGAATACTGAACGGAATAGACTACCAGGAAAATAATCCGGCGACGGATGACAGGATTTTTAAAAGCTTTGATGCTGAGGATATTGAGGGTAAGTATGAGAATAAGAAAATGCTGCAGCAAACCCTCGGATTGCCTCAGGATAAAGACATACCTCTTATAAGCATTGTATCGAGGCTGGTGGACCAGAAGGGCTTTGATCTGATTGCCTGTGTTCTTGAAGAGCTGCTCCGGCTGGATATGCAGCTGGTGGTGCTGGGTACCGGAGATAAAAAGTATGAAGAAATGTTCGGAAATGCATCTTCCAGGTATCCCGGGAAGGTATCTGCAAATCTTAAATATGATGGGCTATTAGCCCAGAGGATTTATGCAGGCTCTGACATGTTTCTGATGCCATCCCTTTATGAGCCCTGCGGGCTGAGTCAGCTTTTCAGCCTTAGATACGGCACTGTACCGATTGTAAGGGAAACAGGGGGGCTTAATGATACGATAGAGCTCTATAATGAGTTTACAGGAGAAGGAACGGGCTTTACCTTTGCAAACTATAATGCCCATGAGATGCTGGATGCAATCAGGTGCGCAATGAGCTTCTATGGGCAAAAGGATGTATGGGAAGCCATTATAAGAAATGGAATGAAGCAGGATTTTTCATGGAACAAGTCGGCACGGGAGTATATGGAGCTTTATGAGAGGGTATTGGCCCTTAGGAAATAGTGCTGCTATTTCGCCATTAGCCTCAAAGCTAAAAGCCCACCAGGGAGACAGGTGGGCTTAAGGCGCTATGAAGTTCTTTTAATTATACTGGCGGGCCGCTAAAGCCGAAAGTTCTTCCAAAACCACCAAATGCGATAATCGCAAGTATGATGATGAAGAAGAAGCTATTGTCAATACCCCAGGACGGACCTGCTGCAAGAAGTATGAACAACAGAAGCAAAAGCAGGAAACCGTTGTTGTGGCAAAGACCTGCAAAAGGTGATACTGCTGGTCCTGGTAGGCAGCCAGCTGCTGCTACGCCAGGATTAACTGATCCATAACCGTTAGCCATAATTCCACCTCCTTTCAGAAAAACAGGTTGTTTACCCTTTCTTCAATAACATACTATGTACATGCATAAAATTTGTTACTAAATATTTTGCGAAATAGCATTATAGTGTTCAATTAAATTTCGCAATATGTTACCTTGATCGTTATTGAATTCGCACTTTACCCAATATAAATACTTTTCTGCGTTCAATATATATACTAATATATTTTTTTCTATTGCAAATAATTAGAGTATGTATTTCGGGTTAAAATCGCAGAGAGGAAGTGCCAAGGGTGGTAAAAGAAAATAGTATAGTCAAAAGAATAATTGGTATAGAATGCCCTACCGATAAAGTGACGGATAGAGTGATTAATGTTTTGGAGGAATACGATCTGGACGGCCAATATCAGATTACTTCAAGAATTGATGAGGATTATGATGAAACAAGACTAAAATACTACAGAGCTTTTTCGGAAACAGGGGATAAACCTGATCTGATCATGGTTGTCAAAGAAGGTAAGGATGATTATGTAGCAAAGGTGGTTGATGCATATACCGAGTAAATATACTGAACGCACGACAGTATTAAAATAGTTAAAGTGCGAATTCAATAACAACAAGGAAGCTTTTGGCGAAATTTGAACTAAAATAAGTGAAAATTGCAAATAAAGTTGATATTTCTTTAACAAAAAGGTAAAATATGATTGTGAATTATTGCACAAAGTTGACTTTTACGGAAATTGGGTGAAAACATTGGGTGGGGAAATTGAATGTATTCGCAAAATGTTGGAAGAGCACGGAATATCACATACTAACCAGAGAGAAGAGATATTAGGTCTATTTATCGTAGAACCAAGGCATTATAAGCCTGATGAGGTTTTCAAGCTTCTAAGGTGCAAGGGGATAGGTATAGCTACGGTTTATAGAACGCTGGAAATGTTGAGGGAATGCGATTTAATAAAGGAAATAAGTGTAGGGAAAGAGCGGTTCTTTGAACTGAAAAGGCCTGAAAGCAAATACATCTATGTTCATTTTAAATGTGATAATTGCGGTGCTTTTTATGATTACTATGATATCGAGGGAGCGCAGGAATATGTTGCTGCGGTTGATTCGTTGGAAGAGAAGATGAATGTAAAGGTCAACGATGTGAATATTACTGTAAATGGATTATGCAGCAAATGTAAATAGAGTAGAAAGTATCCAACCTGGGGAGTGGAAGCCCCGGGTTGTTTTTTTGGATTTTTTTCTGAATTCTAGGGATACTTAAGTATAGAAATCTCACTAATAAGGGAAGGAGCGGCATGAAGGAGTATTTTGTAGATTTACATGTACATATTGGGCGGTCTTCCAAGGGTAAGGAAGTAAAAAAGGCAACTGCCTCAAACCTTACCTTTGAAAATATTGCCTTTGAATCCTATCATAGGAAAGGTATTAATGTAATCGGAGTGGTGGATTGCGCGTCTCCATACATTATCGAGGACATTGAAGTTTTGCTGGATAAAGGGGAAATCAATGAAAAAGAGGGGGGAGGAATGGAGTATAGAAGAGGGCAGACCTTGATACTGGGAGCAGAAATAGAAACCCATGAAGCTGCCGGCTGCAGCGCCCACTCATTGTGTTTCTTTCCTGATCTACGCGTGCTGAAGTCCTTTTCCGATGAGCTGTCAAAGCATGTGAAGAATATAAGAAGCTGCTGTTATATGAGCAGACTCAAAGGACAGGAGCTTTTCGACCTTGTAGAAGGACTGGGAGGAGTTTATATCCCCGCACATGTATTTTCTCCACACAAAAGCTTTTATGGAAACTGCTGCAGGTCTTTGCTGGAAATATTCAATAATGATTCCTTTGCCAAAATACCTGCCATTGAGCTTGGACTAAGTGCTGACGCAGCGATGGCAAGCTTGCTCAGTGAATTGGACGGGAAGACCTTTATAAGCAATTCCGATGCACATTCCTTAATCAAGATGGGCAGGGAATACAATATATTTGAAATGCAGGAGCCCAGCTTCAATGAACTGGTTATGGCACTGAAAGGCGAAGGGGGAAGAAGAGTGAAGGCCAACTATGGCCTCAACCCCAGATTGGGAAAGTATCATAGAAGCTTTTGCCTTGCGTGTGATACTGTTATTGAAGGTGAACCTCCGGTCTTGAGCTGTACTGTTTCCGACAGGCATCCGGTTGTAGTAGGGGTCAGGGATAGAATAGAGGAGATAAGGGACAGAGAAGTGCCTGTGACAGTAGGAAGAGCACCCTATCATTATCAAGTGCCTCTGGAGTTTTTGCCAAAGGTGGGGCCAAAAACCATAGGCAGGCTCATTGATTACTTCGGGAATGAAATGAACATTTTGCATAAAGCTTCTTTAGAAGAACTGAAGAAAGTAGTGAAGGAAGAAATAGCGGAAAACATAATTCTCGCCAGAGAAGGCAGACTGGCAATAGGTGCCGGTGGCGGGGGAATCTATGGAAAAGTGGAAGTGTAGAGGTTACGAGGTTTCGAGGTTGTGGGGTTCCGGGGTACGGGTTGTAGGGAACGCATTTTATGCGTTCCACTGTAGGGGCGCCCATTGGGCGTCCGCTTTAGGGAATTCAAACCGAGAGACAATAAATACAGGAGGTTTAATATGAGAGCTATTACTTATCAAGGGATAAAGGATGTAAAAGTAAAAAAAGTCGGAGACCCGGAGATTCTGAAAGAGGATGACATAATTCTAAAGGTCACTTCTACGGCAATCTGCGGTTCTGATCTGCATTTGATTCATGGTATGGTCCCCAATATGCCCAAAGGCTTCATATTGGGCCATGAGACCATGGGCATAGTGGAGGAAACAGGAAAGGAAGTCACCAGAGTAAAGAAAGGAGATAGAGTAATTGTGCCTTTCCCGGTGTCCTGCGGACACTGCTGGTTCTGCGAGCATGACCTATGGAGCCAGTGTGACAACTCCAATGCAAACGGGGAGGTAGGGGGCATATTTGGCTACAGCAAGACCTATGGAGGCTACGATGGTGGTCAGGCAGAATATTTGAGAGTGCCCTATGCCAATGTAGGCCCCTTCAAGGTACCGGAAGAATTGACCGATGAGCAGGTGTTGTTTCTCACGGACATATTGCCTACCGCATACTGGGGAGTGGAAGTTGGCGGAGTTTCAAAAGGAGATACGGTAGTGGTGCTGGGCTGCGGACCTGTGGGCCTGCTTGCGCAGAAATGGGCAGCATATATGGGAGCCGACAGAATAATTGCTGTTGACTATATAGACTACAGGCTGGAGCATGCAAGAAAATATAACAAAGTAGAGGCTTTGAATTTCAATGATTATGACAATACAGGGGAATACATAAAGGAAATAACCCATGGGGGTGCAGATGTAGTGGTAGACTGTGTAGGTATGGACGGCAAGATGACAGTGGTTGAGATGGTGGAATCTGCACTAAAGCTGCAAGGAGGCTCCAAATCAGCCATAGAAATCGGAACTCAGGCTGTGCGTAAAGGCGGAACCGTTTCCCTTGTGGGTGTTTATGGAGCGAGGTATAATGGATTTCCCCTGGGGGACTTCTTTGCAAGAAATATAACCCTGAAGATGGGGCAATGTCCTGCACATACTTATGTGGAGCGGATACTGAAGCTGATACAGGATGGAAGCTTTGACGCAACTGATATAATAACACACAAGCTGTCCTTGGACCAGGGGGAGCATGCATATGAGATATTCGATGAAAAGAAGGACAATTGCATTAAGGTGGTATTAAAGCCGTAGCGCATGCTGCGGCTTTAATACCACCTTAATGTCTGGGTTCAGGATTGCTGAAGCTTGGCTGAAAAAATAAGCAGCGCTGCTATTTAGTTTGATTTTACAGAAAGTAAATCCTATAATAGTACTTGTATGAGACAGAAATGTAATACTGAATATTTGCTTTATCAAGTTTGAAGAGAGGGTGCTAGAATGGACAGATTAAAAAATTCAAAGTACAGCGAGGTTTTTAGATATTTTGAGGAGATATCCGCAATTCCAAGGGGTTCAGGAAACGAAAAGCAGATAAGCGATTATATGGTCAGGTTTGCCGGAAAACACGGCTTGGAAGTAATACGGGACGAGGCGCTGAATGTTATAATAAAAAAGCCTGCGTCAAGGGGGTATGAAAATGCTCCGACAGTGATACTGCAGGGCCATATGGATATGGTCTGCGAAAAGAATAAAGAAACCGTACATGATTTTGAAAAGGACCCGATTAAGCTGAGGGTTGTAGATGACATGATATATGCTCATGGGACGACTCTGGGAGCCGATAATGGGATTGCACTGGCTTATGCATTGGTACTGTTGGCTTCAAAGAATTTGCCACACCCAAGCCTTGAGGTTTTGTTCACTTCCGATGAGGAAAATACAATGAGTGGAGCACCGGCTTTAGATGCCGGGAAACTCAAAGGAAAACTGATGATAAACCTGGACTCCGAAGAGGAGGGAAAGTTTCTGGTAAGCAGCGCAGGAGGCTTAAAAGCAAAAATGGTCATTCCTATAGAATGGGAAAAGGCTCCCCAAAAGCTTGCGGTATACAGACTTGGCATTGGAGGGCTCAAAGGCGGGCACTCAGGTATGGAGATAGATAAAGGCCGTGGAAATGCCAACAAGCTGATGGGAAGGCTTTTGAACCATATCAGGAAGGAATGCGAAATACATATAGCAGAAATCAACGGAGGGCTCAAATCCAATGCAATACCCAGGGAAGCTGAAGTATTGCTGCTGACAGCTGCTGAAAATAGAATAAAGCTGGAAGCTGTAATAAAAGAGCAGGAGTCAGCATTCAAGAATGAACTGAGAGCAGCTGACCCAGGTATTTGCACTAAGCTTGAAGATACGGAAGAAAAGGTGGAAAAAGTATTTTCAAAGAAAACAGCGGATAGAGTGATATCCTCCATGGTATTGCTGCCAAACGGCATTCAGAGCATGAGCATGGAAATAGCCGGGCTTGTTGAAAGCTCTACTAACCTGGGAGTAGTAAATTCAAGAGATAACGAAATATGGCTGACAAATGAGATAAGAAGCTCAGTAAGAAGCTTGAAGAGAAATGTTTTTAATCAGGTTGAAGCTTTGGCAGCTCTAATGGGTGGCAGTGTAAAAGTAGAATCCGAATACCCTGAGTGGGAGTATAATCCCGGGTCAAAGCTCAAGCCTTTATTTATAAAGGTATATAAGGAAAAATACCAGGCTGAGCCTGAGATAGTTGCTATACATGCAGGCTTGGAATGCGGTGTGTTTATGAGCAGGATAAAAGATCTGGATGCCATATCCCTGGGACCGGACATGTATGACGTCCATACCCCTGATGAGCATTTAAGCATACCATCTACCGAGAGGGTATTTGAACTGCTGCTGGATGCCCTGAAGGAAATGAAGGAGATATAGTGGGCGTAGGGGTGCCCATTGTAGGGAACGCATTGCATGGGTTCCGGTATTTGGGCTGAATGAATGTAGAGGGGATATCATAATGAATAAAAGGATAAATGCTTCAAAGGATAAGAACAGCATAATCGGAGTATTCTACGGAGCCATTGCATTTACTGCATGGGGTTTTCTGCCGATATACTGGAAGTTACTTGATCAGATACCTGCAGATGAGATTTTAGCACATAGAATATTCTGGTCGTTTCTGTATGTAGGAGGAATACTGCTTTTCAAAAATGGAATTGGAACACTTAAAGAAACCCTGAAGGACAGAGGAAAAGTAAGAAATGTTCTCTTATGCGCGTTTTTCATTACAATTAACTGGGGATTGTACATTTGGGCTGTGAACTCAGGCAATATTGTGCAGTCCAGTATGGGGTACTATATAAATCCACTGATGATGGTGCTGCTTGGAATGACAGTGCTCAAAGAAAGACTCAATGTGCTTCAGTATATATCCATAGGCTTTGCGGCCGTAGGAGTTGCTATCATAACTATACAGTTCGGCAGCTTTCCCTGGGTTGCACTCTTGCTTGCAGCAACCTTTGCGTTATACGGCTTGTTTAAAAAGCTTCTCAAGGCAGAGTCACTGGTAGGCCTGGCACTGGAAACTACAATACTGGTTCCTCTAGCTTTGGGGTATATCCTATATAAGCTTATAAGCGGTCAAAGTGCCCTATATACAGTATCCCTGCATACCCTGATAATATTGGCTTTTGCGGGGGTCGCCACTGCTACGCCGCTTCTCTGGTATGCCATGGGATCAGCAAGAGTGAAGCTTTCGACTATAGGCTTTCTCCAGTACATATCACCGACAATAAGCCTCTTTATCGGAGTATTTGTTTATGGTGAAAAATTCACGAGCACCCATTTATTAAGCTTTAGCTTTATATGGATAGGACTTATTATATATTCCTTCTCCAACATGGAAGCGATAAGAAGGTCCAGAAACAGCAGGCAGGATATCGCCCAAGTGAAGGAAGGCTGATACCGCACATAGTTTTTGGCAAACAGGCAAGAATAAATATGGGTACGAGGTTTCGGGATTCCGGTAGGGGCGCCCATCGGTCGTCCGCCGTAGGGAACGGTCTTGACCGTTCCACTAAAAAGCTTCGAAGAACATGCATAAATCCTCGCATCTCGTATCTCGCATCTGTTACAAAAACTATACAAGGATAGGTGAAAGCTATGGGAATTGAAATCAACGATATGGGGATACACCAGCTGGAGGATGTATTATATGAGACATCGAAATATAACGACAAGGATTTCAAAACCTTCGAAGAAGCTCTGCTGGACATGTACGGAGGTATAAACACCGGAAACCTGAAGAAGGTCATAGACTATGTGGAGAATGAACTAGGCCTGAGGTCCGATGCGGACCTGACGCACCTGGACACCAACCAGAAAAGGAAAATAGTCGAATTTGCTTCAAAGCTGGAATAATAGGAATGTGTACGGAAAGCCCACATCTTAGCGGATGTGGGCTTTTTGTGAAACCCTGGGTGTGAAACCCTGGCACCTACTCAGGCACCTACTCACTTGCCTGCCTGTGCTCTGCAATGAGCAGATCAACCATCCTTCCGTAGCTTTGGACTCCGTCCTTTTGATTGTTGGCTTTAAGGTATGCGTTGTTTATTCTGTTGGAGGTGCGTTCCACAGGCCCTTCATACTGCTGCCAGAATTCATTGACTTCTGCAAGGTCATGCCGCACTCCTTCGCTGTATTTTTCAGAAAGCTCGGCATGTATAGACCGGTCATTTTTGTATAGGGCATTCATTGAATTTGTCAATGCCAGCAATACCCCGGAATATTTGAAGTTCACATCAGGATGGGCGGTACAAGCCAGATAGGAAATATAATTGGCCTCATCCTCCCTGGAAAACCCCCGCTGATGAGCCATCTCATGAGATGCCGTAGAAGGCAGTGATGATTCGGGTATTGCTACATTTACATTTGCTTCTCCGGTAAAGGGAAAGTATATACCGCAGATGCCGGTATAATTCATCAGCCCGGATAGGAGAATAGGCTTGGGGTTGCCATAACTGCCTGCAAGCTCTGGATAAGTATGAGCTATAACCTCGTAGCCTTTATAACAGCTGTTCAGAATATCACGGCGGCTGCCCGGTATATCCATATTCCCCTCAGCGTCTATGCTAACTGATAGTCTTAAGGAATTTGCCCGTTCTATAAGAGCCCGGCATAAGCTTTCCAGCTCCTTGACGGAGGTTGGCTGCACATCCAGGCCCGCAATACTGGCAAAGGGCATCCGGTAGTAATTGAGGCCCCATATGCCTAGAAAGCAGAAAAGTGCTATGCTGACTATAACAAGAATATTGGTTATATATTTTGCCATAGGCATGAAGTTGATTCTGCTGCGGGAAAAAGACTTTGCTAAAACTTTTATTGTATAAAGGATAAAAGCAGCAGGTACAAGGAGCACTATCAGTTCAGCAACAGAAAAGGGAAAAATACCTGTTGCCCTGCTGAGTATGCGGCCTATGGGCTTATATATCCTTGAAGAATAAAGCTTCTCCACAAGGTCGGGCCTTTTGGAGGAAATCTGGGCAAGGGCAGCACTAAGCGGAATGAGAAGCAATACCGGCAGCTTTTTGATTGTTTTATTATCATTCATTGTAAAATCCAGCTTTCTGTGTCTGTTTGCGGAATGGTTATGAACCGTTCCCTACGACATATTATGTTATAAGTTTGTGCTAAATTATTATTTAACATATACTGAATTATAGCAGAAATTTCTACATAACGCATAGGTTAAAGATCAACATATGTATTTAACTTTAAATATTTTAATAATTTAAAAAAATGACGCTTGACAAAGACCTTCCGTCAGTGTAGAATTAAACAAATTCACTTTTTACGGCGATGAAGAGGATTAGTAGAGAATAAGATTCTAAAAGAGAGGAAAACTCACCGGCTGAAAGGTTTTCTGAGATTATTTTTCTTGAACCCGCCCTCAAAGCTGCAGATGAAAAGTCTTGCCGCAGTCCTGCGTTATTGGCATACAAGAGGATTATACCTTTGAGCCCTTTTCTAGGGAGGGCATCTGTGTATAGTCAAATTGGGTGGTACCGCGAATAACCTTCGTCCCTTTTATTGGGATGGAGGTTTTTTATTTTCTAATTTAGGAGGTATTTGATATGGATAACAATGATTTTTACACAGCTTCAGTAATATTAAAAGAAGCGATGATAGATAAACATGTGCCCGATGACTTTTATTCAACAACAAACTACAAAACAATGATATTCTGGGAAGGAAGCTGGATAATAGTTCAAAACCAGAGGATGGATGCTATGATAGTGGTGAACCGGAACGGTGCATACTGCAAGAAGCTGCGGGACATAAAAAAAGGAGACCGGCTGGTCTGCGGTGATACGGGAGTCCGGGTACTGAACCGGATTGAGGGTGAGGATAAGGACATTTTTGGGTTTATGAACAATTGTGTTTCTTCCGAAAGAAGAAATGAGCTTATTATCAGGGAGCTTGCTGAAAGCATTGTCAACAACAGTAAGAAGGTCACGTTTGTATTGGGTCCTGTAGTGGTTCATACGGGAGGAGATGCGTATCTTAGGGAGCTTATACGGGATGGCTATGTTTCAAGTATATTAGCCGGAAATGCTGTTGCAGTACACGATATTGAAAAGAGCCTTTACGGAACCTCACTGGGAGTATGTGCAAAATCCGGCAGGGCAGTGCAAATGGGATACCGCAATCATATGAGGGCGATAAACCATGTGAACAAGTACGGAGGCATAAAAGAAGCAGTTAATGCAGGTGGGATTAATTCCGGCATAATGTATGAGTGTGTGAAGCACGACATTCCTTATGTTCTGGCCGGCAGTCTCAGGGATGACGGACCGCTGCCTGATACTATAACAGATATGATAAAGGCTCAAGAGGCTTATTCAGAGTATCTTATGAATTCAGAAATTGTCATTGTACTGGGCAGTATGCTGCATGGGATTGCTTCCGGGAATATGCTTCCTGCAAAAGTTGAAATGGTCTGCGTGGATATAAATCCGGCGGTTGTGACCAAGCTCAGTGACAGAGGCAGCAGTCAAGCTGCAGGAATAGTAACGGATGTGGGCTTGTTCCTGAACCTTCTGGTTAAAGAATTAAAAGAAAAACAGCTGCGGCAGGTTATCTGATGCAGCAAAAAAGAGACTGCTCAAAATTAATGCCAAATAATTTGCACATGACATGTAAGCATACAAATGCTTTATTTACGCCAGTTTGGCGGTGTTATAAAATAATGGGCAATAAATATTGTTACATTATATGTTAAAAAAATATCAATTGGCGCCGATTATCCGGCACTGATTGATATTTTGATATTTTTAAAGGATTTAAATTCAGATAAGAGTGTACTCTGAAGGGTTGAAATCTATGATAAATTTTTGACAATAAAATAAAATACCTGTTGAAATAGAAGCTGGCACGATAATTGCTAAATATTTAACAATGAAAGCCATTGCATCAAATTAATATTTTCAATTAGTACACACAAATTTTTATAAGAGGGGAATTGCTATGTTGAATGCACAAGAGCAGCTTCGGTGAGTATAGTGCCAATTCAATATCAACTAATGAAATATTTACGCGAAATTTGAATGAAAATAAAAATGTTTTTCGCGGAATATTTGCCCCAAAATAAAGGAGGAAGCATTTATGAATTTTAGCCTGACTAAAGAGCAGGAAATGGTTAGGACGCTTTTGAAGGAATTCGGTGAAAAGGTCGTGAAGCCGCTTGCGGCAGAGATTGATGCAGCTGAAAGATTCCCGAGAGAGACAGTGGAAAAGATGGCCCGGTATGATATGATGGGAATTCCATTTCCCAAAAAATACGGCGGTGCCGGAGGGGACAATCTGACCTATGCGATTGCTGTTGAAGAACTCTCCAAGGTATGTGGAACAACAGGTGTAATACTTTCTGCCCATACTTCCCTTGGAGCACATCCTATATATCAGTATGGGACAGAAGCACAGAAAATGAAGTATCTGGTACCCCTGGCAAAGGGTGAAAAGCTTGGAGCCTTTGGACTGACAGAGCCTAATGCCGGTACTGATTCTTCAGCACAGCAGACGGTTGCCATATTGGATGGGGATAATTATATATTGGATGGTTCAAAGGTATTCATCACTAACGGTGGAGAAGCCGATATATATGTAATTCTTGCAATGACAAACAAATCAAAAGGCAACAAAGGCATCTCCGCTTTTATTGTTGAAAAGGATTTTAAAGGTTTTAGCATAGGCAAGAAGGAAGAAAAGCTTGGGATCAGAGGTTCAAGTACGACTGAGCTTATATTTGAAAACTGTATGGTACCTAAAGAGAATCTTCTGGGTGAAGTAGGGAAAGGCTTTGGCATAGCAATGCAGACCTTGGATGGCGGAAGAATAGGTATAGCGGCACAGGCACTTGGAATAGCCGAAGGTGCATTGGATGAATGTGTTAAGTATATGAAGGAAAGAAAGCAGTTTGGCAAGCCTCTCTCATCCTTCCAGGGCTTGCAGTGGATGGTGGCGGATATGGCAACAAGGATAGAAGCAGCCAGATTCCTTGTATACAATGCTGCTGACAAGAAGGATCAAAAGCTCCCGTTCTCTACGGAGGCTGCGATGGCGAAGCTGTATGCTGCAGAAACCGCAATGGAGGTTACCACAAAGGCAGTGCAGATTTTCGGCGGTTACGGATATACAAGAGATTATCCGGTAGAGAGAATGATGAGAGATGCAAAAATAACTGAAATATACGAAGGTACCTCGCAGGTGCAGAAGATGGTCATCGCGGCGAAGGTACTGAAGTAATCATATTAGGAGGTTTTTTTCATGAAAATAATAGTCTGCATAAAGCAGGTTCCGGATACAAATGAAGTTAAACTGGACCCCAAGACTGGAACACTTATAAGGGATGGTGTTCCAAGTATAATTAACCACGATGATATGAACGCGCTGGAAGAGGCTCTTGAGCTTAAGGACAGGTATGGGGATGTGGAGATAACGGTTCTTACAATGGGCCCACCACAGGCTGATGTGGCGCTCAGGGAAGCTCTTGCAATGGGAGCGGACAGGGCAATACTCGTCTCCGACAGGGCTTTTGCCGGTGCCGATACATGGGCAACCTCAAATACTCTCACGGCTGCGATAAATAAAATTGGAGACTTTGACATAATATTCTGCGGGAGACAGGCAATAGACGGAGATACGGCACAGGTAGGGCCTCAGATAGCAGAAAAGCTTGATCTTCCACAGATAACTTATGTTCAGAAAATGGACATAAGTGCCGATGTGGGGACAGTACAGAGAGCATTGGAGGATGGTTATGAGATTATTGAAGTAAAGATGCCTTGCGTGCTTACTGCAATAAAGGAGCTGAACACCCCAAGATATGCAAGCGTTAAAGGCATATTTGACGCATACAGGGAAAAGACAGTTGAAAACTGGACTGCAAAGGATATTGAAATAAATCCGGAAATCATCGGACTGAATGGTTCTCCTACTAATGTAAGGAAAACCTTTACACCTGAGCCCAAGGGCAAGGGCACACTGCTGACAGGCTGCGACAGGGACACGGTGTGTGACCTTTTCGGCAGACTTAAAGAAAAACATATAATATAAGATTGGAGGGATAAAAAATGGGTGTTAAGATATTATTGGAAAAATGTAAAGGCTGCAAGCTTTGTATAAAGTCCTGTCCCTTCAATGCTATAGAGATGAAGGACGGCAAGGCCGTTTTAAATGATAATTGTACAGGCTGCGGTGCCTGCGAAACCTCATGTAAATTCAAGGCTATTGAAGTTGAAAAGGTAGAGAAGGCTGTAAAGGATTTATCCGCATACAGAGGTGTCTGGGTATTCGCTGAGCAGAGAAACGGCAAGCTTATGGGTACAGCCTTTGAGCTCATAGGCGAAGGAAGAAAGCTTGCAGACAAACTGGGAGTTGAATTATCAGCTCTGCTTCTTGGAAGCGAGGTGGCAAGTCTCGCAGATGAGCTGGTTCACCACGGAGCTGACAGGGTCATACTTGCAGAGCATCCTGAGCTTAAGCTCTACACTACGGATGGCTACACAAAGGTTATTACTGAGCTGGTAAACAGCAGGAAACCTGAGATAATACTCATAGGTGCAACAAATATTGGCAGAGACCTGGGACCAAGAGTCGCTGCAAGGCTTGATACAGGACTCACAGCCGACTGTACAAAGCTTGAGATCGACGATGAGCAGAAGATTCTCCTTCAGACAAGACCTGCATTTGGCGGAAATATAATGGCAACAATCATAACTCCAAAGCACAGGCCCCAGATGGCTACGGTAAGACCGGGAGTAATGAAAAAACTGGCTGTTGACAGCAACAGGAAGGGTATTGTGGAGAAGGTTGAGGTCACCCTTGAAAAGAAGGATATAAGGACGATAGTAAAAGAAGTGGTCAAATCTGCCAAGCAGACAGTTAATCTTATAGATGCAGATATTATAGTGTCAGGGGGAAGAGGACTTGGAGGACCGGAGGGCTTCAAGCTCATAGAGAAGCTTGCCGGGGAGCTGGGCGGTGTAGTTGGCTCTTCCCGTGCAGCAGTTGACAGCGGCTGGATATCCCAGGACCACCAGGTAGGACAGACGGGTAAGACAGTAAGACCGAAGATATATGTCGCCTGCGGGATATCCGGAGCTATACAGCATCTGGCAGGAATGCAGAGCAGCGATTGCATAATAGCTGTAAACAAGAATCCCGACGCTCCAATATTTGATGTGGCCGACTACGGCATAGTGGGAGACTTATATAAGGTCATACCGATGATGGTTGAAGAGGTCAGGAAGGTTAGGGAAGCATAATTTCAAAAATAACGAAAAGAGAAGCCATAAAGTGTAAACTATGGCTTCTCTTTTTGATATAATCATTGTGAAGCTATAATTTACAGTGAACAGGATGGTGAAAAATAATGAAGGTTGTAATTGCGCCTGATTCTTTCAAAGGCAGTTTATCTGCCAGCGAGGTTGCAGACAATATAGCAAAAGGGGTAAGAAGAGTATTTGGAGCTGCTGATATCTTAAGCATTCCAATGGCTGATGGCGGTGAAGGCACTGTCCGGTCCCTGGTGGACAGCACAAAGGGAGTAATAGTAAGTGCCAGAGTAAAAGGCCCTCTTTTAAAAGATGTGGATGCTTTCTATGGAATATTGGGGGATGGAATTACAGCTGTTATTGAAATGGCAGCTGCATCCGGACTTCCCTTGCTTCGTGAGGATGAAAGAAATCCTATGGAAACTACTACATACGGTACCGGTGAGCTTATAAAGCACGCCCTGGACAAGGGCTGCAGAAATATTATAATCGGACTGGGAGGCAGTGCCACTAATGACGCCGGAGCCGGCATGATCAAGGCCTTGGGTGCAGGACTTCTTGACAAGGATGGAAATGATATAGGCTGCGGCGGAGGAAGCCTTGGCAAAATTGCCGCCATAGATTTAATCGCCATGGATGAAAGGCTTAAAAGCTGCAGGATAGTTGCTGCTTGTGATGTAGATAATCCCCTTACAGGTATTCGGGGAGCTTCCCATGTATTCGGCCCTCAAAAGGGTGCTGATGAAGAAATGGTGAAAACACTGGATAAGAATCTTGGGCACTTTGCAGAGGTTGTTGAAACGAATACCGGAATCTCAATCAAAGACTACCCTGGAGCAGGGGCAGCAGGGGGATTGGGGGGAGGCCTTCTGGCATTTCTGGGTGCAGAGCTTAAGAGGGGTATAGATATTGTAATTGAGGCTGCCGGCCTTGAAGAGGGAATAAAGGGCGCAGACCTTGTAATAACAGGTGAGGGAATGATGGACTATCAGACTCAGTATGGCAAGACACCTTACGGAGTGGCACAGGTTGCTCGAAAATATGATATACCTGTAGTAGCCATAGTCGGCAGTGTGGGTCGTAATGCCGAAGTATTGTATGATCTGGGCTTCAACGGTATATTTTCAATAATTAACAGGCCTATGACCCTTGCAGAGGCTATGTCGGAATGTCCCGGGCTTTTGGAGAAGACTTCCGAGAGTATTATGAGGATGGTTAAAGCTTATTCGAATAAGGGGATGCCAAATGGATAAAAATTTTTCATCTAAAGCCCTGGAAGTGAATCTGGCACAGACCCGGGATACGGAGATTGAGATTCCGGAGGAGCAGCAGTGGTTTGCTGAGCTTTCAAAATCCTATTGGGGTATTTATAAAAGGACTCAGGAGTTCATTAAAGAGCTTAACCACCACTATATAAACTACCAGTATGTGATTGAGAATCTGCACAATATAAGCCTGACCGACCTGTGGTTCTATAATTCTCTTGAGGAATCAGAAAAGGCATTGACTGTACTGGTGAATATTTTCAAAAAGCTTTTTGACGCAAACCTCAAGGATAGTCAAAGAGAGCTTCTTATTACAACCCTTATTAAATTTATCGATCGTCTTGCAAAGCTGGGAGATTTTCCAGGAAGCATCATTCACCAATGCCTGGAGATAATCAAAGCCGACATTGAAAAGCACGAGCCTCTGTATATACGCAACTCGGGATATTTCAAGACATATCTGAATAAAATTGCCGAGCTTCCTGCGTACAATGGAATTGTTGTGGATATGACTGCGGAATTGCTTGGGAAGTGTATAGATTACTGGGAGAACACTTCCCGGGTTGAAATATGGTTCCGGGAGAAAAGTGAATTATTCCACTCCCAAAACAGTGACAGGATCAAGAGCATAGGAAAGCCATTTTTTGACGGGCTAAGAGCACAGCTTGAGAAAGCCTCCCGGTGGGACCAGCTTTACGAGCTGCTTTTTTTCAATGATATATCCAATTATTTCCGCAGGTTCAGTGAAGAGTTCGACACTTCCCTTGAAAAAATATACTATATATTCTACCTGCTTCATTTGCCTGGAATGACACAGCTTAACAATCATCTCCTCTATGATATGAACAGGTTGTTGAGAAATGTTCTGAAAGAGCTGGATGAAAATGATACGATGACTTTCCTTGCAAATATAATCTCGCTTTTCGAGGAGCTGAAGGAACAGCATGCAAGTATTGTATTGGACTGCATACTTACTCTCGGCAGGGAGGTTATCGATACTCATGATAATAAGATAATATCATACTTTATTAACGGGCTTATAAGGTTCGGATTCATATATCCCGGAGAGCTTGCCGTTAACAATGACTGGCAGATGCAGGTGGACATCAATCATGTCAAGAATATAAGGGTCTGGCTTGAGCTTGTGGAATACTCCCCTGATGCAATGAGGGACCTGCTTTCGGCACTTATAGTAAATTTGAAGCTGGGTGGTATATTCATCTCAGATACTGATCTTTTCCAGAGGGATGTAACAAAGCTTCTGAATTCCGATATAGAACCGGTTTACAAGCAGATGAAGCAGCTGGCCAGGATATTTCCCGTATACTTCAGGGAGATAGGTGCAGAAGGCAAGCTGAGGGAAGTAACTACTGCAGTTGATGAGTTGTCCAGAAGAAAGGACAGGCTGATCCACTTTTTAAGGAAGCAGATACATACAGAGAGCAACAATACGCATATTGAGCTTACAAGAAGGATATTGCAGTACTGGTATGATGGAAAGGTCGAGCCTCTTAAAAAAATTGTGCCTGAGGATGTAATTGGGCAGCTGGATACCGGCAGTGAGTGGTATGTGCATGTCCATGATATTATAAAGGAGCTTTGTGCGAAAAAGGGTGCCGCCCCGGAACAGCTGCTGTTATTGGACGTTGATGAGCTTGAACAGGCTATTTCATTAATTCCCTCAGGTAACAGCCGTGATAAAAAGAGAGTGAATTATATATTGCAGCTTCACTCGCTGCTATTGGAGAAATACTCTCTGGAATCGGAAGATATAATTTCAATGCTAAAAAGCTATAGGTTTTTCAGCAACAAGGATATAGAAGGACTGCAGGAGAATCTGGAGAGAAACGACATGGGTGCGGCACTTGGCCAGGTCTACAAGCTGATGAGCCACCTGAAAAAGATAATTGTAGATCCCAATGCAAGCGAGGCATTGGAAAACATATATTATAAGCGGCATATAGCAATAGGAATACCTTCAATGTACGGACAGTACATTGAGCCTAAGTTTGAAGCCCTGGGGCTGATGTTCAGGCTTGAAAAGGCTGCATCAAAGCTGATGCTGGAGCTGCTTCAGTCTGTCAATCTGGAATATGTTTCTGCAAGAACCTTCAGGCATGTGTATGATATTCTGGGACTTTTCAAGGAAGGACTTGAGCTGGATGGAATATACAATCAAGGGTTTGATTCGAATTTTGAAATGTTCAAGTATAGTCTTACCTCCCCAAGCTTTTCGCTGGATCAGTATATCAATATATTCCAGTTCATGGCGCAGAATATCAGGCAGATAATAAGCGAGTACTTCCTGGATGTTTATGAATTACCGTTAAAAAAGGTGATACCTCAGCTGTTTTCTCATAAGGGACCTTTGTCGGAGCAGGATAACAAGCAGCTCTATCACATGGAATCAGAGAAATTCTTCAGAGAGATACTATCCTCTGCTTTTCTTGTGCAGGACCTGGACAATTTCATAACAAACATTATAAGCACCTTAAGAAGTATGATTGACAATTACTCCGGGGATTTTATCAATAATATGATGACCTATGACCCTGACCTAGCTATAAGTCTCCTGTACAAGGAAACAGTGGAAATGGATAATCCTGTGTTTCTTGGAGCAAAGGCTTATTTTCTGAAGAAGATGATTTCCTATGACTTTCCCATACCTCCGGGTTTTGTGCTCACAACAGAAATATTCAGGCATAAAAATACTATATTGCGGCATCCGTATATGGAGCAGGAAATGGACCAGTTCATATTAAATCATATATGGGAGGTTGAGAAGATTACCAGGCAGCAGTATGGAAATCCCAAGAATCCTCTGTTGTTTTCGGTGCGTTCCGGTACGGCTATCTCAATGCCGGGTGCTATGAGGACATTTCTGAATGTCGGTATGAATGACGAAATTGCAGAGACCTTCAGCAGGAAGCCGGACCATGGATGGACCGCATGGGATTGCTACAGGCGTTTTATTCAGAGCTGGGGTATGGCCTATGGAATTGACAGGGATATATTTGACGGTGTGATTCTTGAACATAAGGTAAAGCATGGTGTCGAACAGAAAATACAGTTCACTCCGGAACAGATGAGGGCTATAGCCTATGCTTATAAAAAGGTACTGGAGGATAGCGGAATCATAATTGAAAAAGACCCCTTCAAGCAGCTGAAGCAGGCCATACTCAGCGTTATTGAGTCATGGTCCTCCCAGAGAGCAAAGTACTACAGGGAGCATCTTCAGATAGCTGATGAGTGGGGTACGGCGGTAATAGTTCAAAAAATGGCCCTGGGTAATTTATCCGCCTGCTCCGGAACAGGAGTAGTATTTACCAACAGTCCGATAAACGACAATGCAGGTATAAACCTGTACGGAGATTTTACTTTGTGCAGTCAGGGGGAGGATATAGTGTCGGGACTGGTACACACGCTTCCTATTTCCGAAAGCCAGCGGAGGGAGTTTTACAGTGATTGCAGCTTATCCCTTCAGTCTGCATTTCCCAGCATATATAATGCTTTATTGGATCTGTCCACACAGCTTATTGAGATATATGGCTTCATGCATCAGGAAATAGAATTCACCTTCGAATCTGATGACCCTGATGACTTATATATTTTACAGACCAGAAACCAGAAGCTTAAAAAGCAAAAGACTTATGCTACCTTCATACCGGCTCCGGATGAAATGAAGCTGACAGGACGGGGAATTGGAATCGGCGGGGGAGCATTGACCGGAATTTTGACCTTTGACATGAACGACTTAAAGGAATCAATCAAAAATAATCCTGACGAAAAACTTATACTGGTAAGGCCGGATACAGTTCCTGATGATATACCCATGATATTCAGATGTGACGGACTTATTACAGGAAAGGGAGGGGCTACTTCCCATGCGGCAGTTGCTGCCGGAAGCCTGGGCAAGGTTTGTGTTGTAAACTGCAAGGGACTGGTGGTTAATGAAGCGGAAAAAAGATGCATAATAAACGGAGTGAGCTTCAGCTCAGGAGACAGGATATCTATAGATGGCAATCTTGGAAATGTATATGAGGGTGTATACGAAATACAATATGAGTAGCATATAGTATGCAGCATTAATTCAATGATATATCACAATAAGCAGTCGAGAGGGAATGTAACGCATTATATGAAGTTTTGAAAAGGAATGTGCTATATGATAGAATTGATATGGATAAGAATAAAGAATATCTAATTTCAAATTCAACTCGAGGAGTGGTTATATGAATGTTCCTTTACAGAGCAAAAGACTGCTGGGTATAAACGGTATAGGCCGGATCGGCAAACTGACCCTATGGAATCATCTCAGCCTCAGGCATTTTGACGGAATAGTAGTAAACGCCGGCCGTGAAGTGGGCAAAAAAGTCGATGACATTATTCATTACCTGACTACGGATTCTACCTATGGCTCCATTGATAGATTCTTGTATGGTTACACAGGCAAATCCTGTGATGTGAAGGTGCTGGATGAAGCTGAATGCATTCTTGAAATGAATGGAATGACTGTAAAAGTACTGAAAAGAGAAAGAAACCCTAAAAATATAGATTGGGCAAAAGAAGGAGTCAGACTGGTTGTTGACTGCACCGGTGTATTCTTGGACCCGGCACAGCCTTCCGATCACCCGAGAGGAAGTATCAGAGGCCATTTGGAGGCTGGAGCAGAGAAGGTAATTGCAAGCGCTCCTTTTAAGATAAAGGATTCCTCCCATAAGCTGCCTGATGACAGTGCTTTGTTTGTATACGGGGCGAACCATGCTGCTTATGATCCTGCAAAGCATCATATTTTATCGGCGGCAAGCTGTACTACAACAGGCTTGGCTCATATGATAAAGCCGCTTCTGGAGACAGAGGAAACATCAAAGATAATAACTGCATCAATGTCCACTGTACACTCTGCAACAAATAATCAGAACATACTTGATGCAGCTCCCGAAGCTGGAACCAAGGATCTCAGGAGAAACAGGTCGGTATTCAACAATATTATTCCTACAACAACAGGTGCTGCTATTGCCTTGGAAGAGATACTTCCTGAGATTAAAAGGGTAGGGTTCATGGCTGACTCGGTAAGGGTGCCGACCAGTACAGTATCCCTTATATCTCTGAATATAACATTCCGTACAGATCTCGGCGAAACAGGGGACCCGATAATAAACAGGGAGTTTATAAATGACATATATAGAAAAGCAGCCTCCGGTGCTCAGAAGGAGCTGCTGATATTCAGTGAAGAGCAGAATGTATCCTCTGATCTGATGGGATGTCAGGCTGCGGTGGTTATTGAAGGGCATGAAACTCATACAAGAACGGGGTTTTTGCCTCTTCATGCGGAGACTCTCAGGGAATATGGCATAGATACTGCACAGGATATCAATCTTCCGGTCACACACGCAAAGATATTCGGCTGGTATGACAATGAGTTCGGCAACTATGTCAATTGCCTTGGGAAGCTTACGGTATATGTAGACAAGAATATGATATAGATACGAGATACGAGATGCGAGGTACGAGGTCCGGCTCTGCAGGATTTCATGTTGGTTACGGGTGTGCGTTTCGTGTTACTTACTTTTTTTATAAGGAGTAAAAAATAATCACTGATTAATTACATACTGTATACAAACCTCTTAATATATTATAAAATATAAATTATATATTTTTCCGTAAACAGTATTACATCTGTTTGTTAATATATTGTCTATATATAATTTATATATAATATTGATAGGAGGAGAGTCGAAAATGTACAATATCAAATTGCTGAACAAAATATCTTCAAATGGCCTGGAGCCATTGAAAGGAAGAGGTTATTCCATTGCCGAGGATGTGGACAGCCCTGACGCAATAATACTGAGAAGCTTTTCAATGCATGAGATGGAATTGCCGGAGTCGTTACTGGCAGTTGCAAGGGCTGGTGCAGGAGTTAACAATATACCAATCGGCAAATGCTCGGAAAAAGGGATTGTGGTTTTTAACACTCCCGGTGCAAATGCAAATGCCGTTAAGGAATTGACGATAACAGCATTGCTCCTGACCTCCAGGAAAATTATTGATAGTGTTCTTTGGAGCAGATCATTGTCAGGCAGATCAGAAGAAATAAACACACTTGTGGAGAAAAGCAAATCAAAATTTGCCGGCCCGGAAATCAAAGGCAAGAAGCTAGGCGTAATAGGCTTGGGAGCAATTGGGGTCATGGTTGCAAATGCTGCTAAATCCCTGGGCATGGAGGTTCTTGGCTACGACCCTTATATTTCGGTAGATTCAGCCTGGGGAATATCAAGAAGTGTAAGAAAGGCGGAAAGTCTGAAAGCGTTGTTGGAAAGCTCGGATTATATAACTCTGCATGTGCCGCTGATGCCAGAAACCAGGAATATGATCAACACTGAAGTATTCAAGCTTATGAAAAATGGTGTAAGACTGCTTAATTTTTCAAGGGGAGAGCTTGTTGACAGCGTTGACCTTAAGAAAGCTCTTGAGGAAGGCATTGTCGGGGTATATGCTACAGATTTCCCAGATGCGGAGCTTTTAGGAATGGATAATGTAATTGCATTTCCTCACATAGGTGCATCAACACCTGAATCGGAGGAAAACTGTGCTTCAATGGCATCAAATCAAATCAGGAGCTTTCTGGAATGTGGTGCTATAAGGAATTCTATAAACTTCCCATACTGTGATTTGGGTAATGCATTTAAAAACAGAATCACTCTGGCACATTTAAACATACCCAATATGGTCGGACAAATAACTACCGTACTGGCAAATGAAAATATCAATATATGCGATATGATCAATAAGAGCAAGGACAAGCTGGCCTATACGATAATTGACACTGACATAACCCTGCCGATGCATACAGTAGAAGAACTGAAAAATATAAATTCAATGTTGAAGGTAAGAGTGATATAGGTAAATAGTGATGATAGCTCTATGAGGGAAATATAAAAACCGGCATATGCCGGTTTTTTTGTGTAGCTATATAAATCGCGCAAAGAAGATTGCATGGAATAGCTGCGATTTATAACATCAATGAAAACGTTTCGCACTATTGTGAACTATTATGTAATGGATTTAGTGCGAAACATATAGTACAATCATATGAAAATAAGCACCAAATATAGGAAGAAGCTTGCTGTGACAGGTAATTGTATTGTAGAATCTATATATGAGAAACAGTAATAATTATTGTTGTGTTTATTGTTTGACGGGGGGGAGAGGTTATGGAGTTAATCAGGTTTATTCAGTCGTTTTCGAATCCTTTTCTGGACATATTTTTCCAATTGGTTACAATGGTTGGGGAAGATATTTTTTTTATATTTGTTACAGCTGTTATCTACTGGTGCATTGACAAAGAGCTGGGTTATAAGCTGGGTTTTGTAACCCTGACAGGTGCTGCCGTAAATTGTGGGATCAAAGCCTTTCTTAAGTTTCCAAGGCCTATAGGGGCGCCGGGTATCAGGTCCCTCAGAGTCCATACGGCAGAAGGGTATTCTTTTCCAAGTGGACATACCCAGAATACAGCAACTCTCTGGACTTTTTTTATGTTGCAATTCAAGCGAAGATGGTTGTATATTGTAGGTATAGTAATGATTTTTATGGTAGGAGTATCCAGGCTCTATCTGGGGGTACATACCCCTCTGGATGTGTTCGGAGGCATGATAATCGGTACGGTATGGGTTGTCGTCTGGAGCTTCATATACGAGGCTTCAAGAAAGCGCAAGGACAACAGGATATTGGTCATCACGGTTGGATTTGCACTAACAGGTATGTTCGTATTTAAAGATCCCGGCTATTATAAAGTGGTAGGAGCTCTTACAGGGCTACTCATAGGTTACCTTACAGAATCGCGCTTCATAAAATTCAAGGTAAGAGCCAGCTTATCGAAGCAGGTCTTGAAGGTGGTCTTTGGATTGATGGCGGTATATGTTTTAAGACTGATTTTGAAGAGTGTGTTGCCGGAGATTTTGATTTCTGATTTTCTTAGATATTTTATTTTGATTCTTTGGGTCACTATTGTGACTCCACTCATTTTCAAGGGTTTTTCCGCAAAAGGAGCATAATATAAAGCTTAAAAGTCATTCACAATTAGTAACAATACGATATAATGGAACATATACTATATCGAATGTTATGTTTCATTATTTGTTTGAGAGGTGTATGGCTTTTGATTATTCATGTTGTAAAAGCAGGAGACAGCTTATACTCAATTTCAAGGCGCTATGGAGTTCCAGTCTCAAAGATTACGGCAGACAATGAGCTTGACGTGTCAGCCAGCTTGGTTATCGGTCAAACGATTGTTGTTATGGAGGGGACAAGACAACATACTGTAAAAGCAGGGGAGTCTTTATATTCTATAGCAAGAATGTACGGGACAACTATTGCTGCCATACAAGCAGCGAATCAAATCACCAATCCTGCCATGATCAGTCCTGGAATGGTACTGACAATTCCATCGGGTACCGGCAAGCTGGGTGCCATTGAAGTAAACGGATATACATTTCCAAATATAAATATGGATGTATTGAGAAAAACGTTGCCCTACCTTACTTACTTAAGCATTTTCAGTTATGAGGTCAAACCTGACGGGAGCATAGGTACACTCAATGATGAGCCGCTTATTGCAGCTGCCAGGGGAGCAAGGGTTGCCCCGCTTATGGTTATTACAAATCTTCGAGCCGGCGGTGGGTTTGACAGCGACCTGGCAAGGACGATACTTACCAGCGAAAGCATCCAGGATACATTGATTGCTAATGTTATAAACAATATGAGAACAAAAAACTATTCAGGATTAGATGTGGATTTTGAGTATATATACCCGGAAAACAGAGAGGATTACAATAATTTTTTGAGGAAGCTCAACAGACAACTAAAACCCTTGGGTTACTCACTGACTACAGCGGTGGCACCTAAAATTGCAGCAGACCAGCAGGGACTGTTGTATGAAGCCCATGATTATCCTGTACACGGGGCATTGACCGATCATGTTATACTGATGACTTATGAATGGGGTTATACCTTTGGACCTCCTATGGCTGTAGCACCAATTAATGAGGTAAGAAGGGTCTTGAATTATGCGGTGTCAGCTATACCGAGGCAGAAGATTTTCATGGGTATACCGAATTATGGCTATGATTGGGTGATCCCCTATGTGGCAGGGAGCAGAGCAACGACTCTGTCAAATGTCGGAGCAGTTGACCTGGCAAGAAGAGAAGGGGCGATAATCCAATATGATGAGAAATCTCAGGCACCCTTCTTCAATTATACTGATGCACAGGGCAAGGAACATGTTGTATGGTTTGACGATGCCCGAAGCATAGAAGCTAAGATGAGGCTTTTGAACCAATATAATCTGGGCGGTGCAAGCTACTGGACCATTGGACGCTACTTCCCCCAGAACTGGCTGGTGCTTAGCTCATTGTATGATGTCAAAAAGGTACTGTAGTAAACCAAAGGAGATAGCTGAATATAGCCTATCTCCTTTACTACGTTCACTTATACATACAATTATTTTTACAAAATAGGACATACTAAAAGGATATTTTAATTATTTATCGAATAAATAATTAAAATTATATTGAACGCACAAAAGTATTCACATTGGGCAAAGTGCGAATTCAATAACAATCAAGGAAACATTTACGCGAAATTTGAATTAAGAATGTAAAATGTTTTTCGCGAAATATATAGGGGGGGAGAAAAATGAATATTATAGAGTATCTGAAACAGCAAAAGGTTATACCACAGGAAAAAGCCGACAGGTTCATCGAGCTTCTGGCAACTTATGAAGAGAACGATGTGCTGTATGAGAATGCAATAAAGCAGTTGGACCTCACAAACGAAGAGCACGAGAAGCTTTTCTCTGAACTGGAGAAAGAGAACTATGTTGACATGATATATATTATTGTTTGTCCATACTGCGACAGCTTAGGGAACACTTATGTTGAGAAGTTTGACATACCTGAGGCTGATCAGTGCAGATTCTGCCATAATGATTTCAATTACCAGGAAAATTACATGGAGGCTTTCCGATTATATTTCAATTATCACAAGAATATAGATATATTGACTGAACTCAGCCAGAAGATAAATTACAACCAGGACAGAATCTTTGAAATAGCTGAGGAGATAAAGGAACTGGAGACTAAAAGAAAATCTATCCAGGGAGAAAATATCAAGTTTGTAACACTTCGAAATGAATTGCTTTATGATAAGAATGAAAGTAAGGCATACGACAAGACTGTTGAGAAGTATAAGGGAAACAATGTCAAATATATAGGCACTTTAATATATATGAAGAAGTGTGTTGCAAAGTGCAGCAAATGCAATGAAGCTTTTGAGCTGTTCAATGTCAATGGAAAGTATATCGGTGTCTGCCCAAGCTGTGATACCGAAATCGAGCTGTTGATGAAATAGTGGTATAAAAAGGCCTATCCGTTCATTGTCGGATAGGCCTTTTGCTGCCTCGCTTATTTTTATACATTCTGGTATCTGAAAGCTTGATTAGCTTCTCAAACTCTGTGGTTTCTGCCGGAAATTCCGTAATTCCGAAGCTGAAGCTTATATCTGTAATTTTCTTCCCGCAGTATAAAATTGGGACTTCAGTAAACAGCAAACTTACTGTTTTTAAAATTTCCTCTGCCTGAACCTTTGTCTTATCAGTAAAAATTATTGCGAATTCGTCTCCTCCATAGCGTGCGAATATATCGTCCTTTTGAAGGCTTTCCGTCACACCTTTTGCAAAGGTTTTAAGCATCAGGTCTCCGGCTTCATGTCCGTATGTGTCGTTGACCTTCTTAAGATCGTTTATATCAAGGATGGCCAGAGAGAATACAGCGCCGGAGGCTTTACGCTGCTGGCAGATACGCATCAGAAGCTCCTCGAAGTAGCAGCGGTTGTATATACCTGTCAAACTATCATGTCTTGAAAGATATAATATCTTTTCTATTAACCTGGCATTCTTCAGGGCAATACCTATCTGAGTAGCCAGGTGCTTTATCAGGGGCTTGTCTTCTTTGCTGAAAGTATATTTATCTTCTGCACAATCAAGATTTATGACGCCATAGAACTCATTGTCTACCTGAATTGCACAGCTTAATATGGATTTCAGTTCAAAACCCCCGCCATCCCGGAGTACTTCGAATTTACCGCTTTTCAGATGCTCTTTATTGAAGCTTTCCGCATTGTTTATTATGCAAGGCTCATAAAAGTCTTTTGCATTATATTGGAATAGTTCCTCAAGGCTGAATTTCAGATTTTTTAGCATTTCGGAATCATAGCCGTGAGAAGCTCTGAATTCAAGATAGCTGCCATTGTATATAAGAATACTTCCTTTTTGAGCGTTAGGTATGATTTCAATTGCCTTGTCCAGTATTGTCTGAAGTACCTCGTCAATTTCACCGGAGGAAAGTATTTCACTAGTTATCTGCATAATGGAGTCTGTAATCCTGCTGTTCCGATGAAGGAGTATATTGCTGTTTTTCAGTTTATCAAGTAGAGCTTGTTGTTTCTTTTCCTGATGACTTTGATAGCTTATTATTCTTTCTACTATATCATCTATAGCAAAACCCTTATTAATGCTGATACTAACTTCTTCTATAAATTTGCTGTCAAAAGAAGAAGCCTTAACGGTTTTTAAAAAATCACTGAATACTCTGGAAAACCATTTATGCACATGGAGTATACACAAAGCAACACTTAATATCTCCACAATAATAATCAGCCATACTCCTACATAAGATGACAGAAACTGATAATACAGGTGATTAATTGCTATGAGCAGTAGCAGGAAGCCAAAAAATTGAATATTTTTCTTCTTGATTGAATATTTTTTGCTCATGCTATCATCTCCAATGGGAAAAATTAATGAAATGCAAATTATATCGTATCTTGTCGTATCGTATTATAGCTACTACTTATATAATACCAAATATTTCATTCTAAGTAAAAAGAATTATTAACATATACCTCCATGTTATGGAGGTATGAAAGAAGGTATAAAAAAAGGATAGCATTTGCTATCCCTATTTGCTGTCTGTCAGGTTATATCTTCTGGCACCCAGATATCTCTGCCGGTAATATTTCGTATCAAGGTCTGTTACAGTAACATGGTCAACTCCTGAGCTGGCATGTATGAACTTATTGTCCCCTATGTATATTCCCACGTGGCTGGGACCTTTTTTGTATGTAGTGAAGAATACTAAATCTCCTGCCTGAAGATCCTGCTTTTCAACCTTGCTTCCGTTACTGAACTGGCTTGAAGCAGTACGCTGCAGGTCAACGTTGAACTTTTTCATGATGTATACTGTAAAACCTGAACAATCAAATGCTTTCCCGGAAGAGGCTCCCCATTTGTAAGGAACTCCGATGAACTGCTTTGCATAATCAACCACCTTGGCATTTATAAGCCTGCGGCTTGCACTTGCCCTGTCGGCGGTTATATCGCCGGAAGCAGTATTCAGCTTTATAAGGGTGGCACTATCTACAATTCCAGTCTGCGGCAGAGCGTTTGCCTTCTGGAAAGTCAATACGGCATCTATAGTTTCCTGGTCATAAATGGAGTTGATTTCGGATTTAAATATATTAAGGTTCTTGAGTTTTTTCTGTATATCAACAACCTTATCCCCGTTGTCGCCTTCTTGGATAGGTTCAAAGTCTTCAGGAAGAATTTCCGACTGCTTGATTTTCAGGCTGAGAAGCTTAAAGGTGTCTTTGCCGGCAATACCATCCTGCTTTAGGCCGTTATCCTTCTGGAAGGCTTTAAGTGCAGCTTCTGTTTTGGGTCCGAATTGATTGATATACTCTTCACTCTCGAAATAACCGAGCATGTTGAGTTTTTCTTGAAGAGCAGCGACATCGGGATGTTCCATGCCTTTCTTGAGAGTAGTGTCGCCAATATCGGCAAATACTGATGTTGTAAGCATGAATAATATGGAGGATACTAATACAAAGGTTAGTACGAAGTTATGTATTCTATTTTTCAACGTATACACCTCCCATATAAAAATGATACAAATGTAACACATCTGAAATAAGTATACAACAATTTGTCCAAGAAATAAAGATAAAAATCCATTTTGGGAAAAATTTGCATTTTCATGCAATATTATTCGGGTTTCATTCCCTATACCATAATATGATATAATTACTATAAAATCATGCATTATAAAGCTATAATTATCAAGAAGTAACAAAAAATGGGTAATGGGGTTGTTGGTTTGAAAAACAGATATAAGGAAATGCTGATAGTTGGCTTGTTTACCGCCTTTATGGGACAGGTGCATTTTTATCCCTTCGGTACGGATTTCAGAATTACCGTGGGAGTAGTTGTTTTCACCTTTTTGCTGCTCTATTTTCACTCCCTGCCCATCGTAGCGACATCAATAGTCACGGGGATTTCAGTTTTGATGATAAGAGTCGGAATAGATGTGTTTGCAAATGCCTTAAACATTGATGCGGCTTTTTATAAGCATATACCCGGGATGATGTATTACATTACATACGGTATCATAATAGAGGGAGCAAGCTTCAGGAAGCTTTTCGAAAGGCCTATTTATTTTATTGTTGCATTGACAAGTGCTGATATAATGTCCAATTTATTTGAGCTGCTTTTAAGAAATCAATTTATCAGTGAGTCTTTTGATGAGATTTTCTCTATGATAATGCTGGCTGCTGTGATCAGAAGCTGTCTGGTATTGGCTTTGTTCTGGATTATAAAATATTACAGCCTGTTTATTACAAAGGAAGAACACCAGAAGAGGTATAAGGAGCTTCTACTGCTTACGGCAAAGCTTAAATCAGAAGTTTTCTTTCTGAAAAAGTCAATGCAGGACATTGAGGGTGCAATGGCCAAGAGTTATTCCATCTATAATATCATTAAAGAACGCAGCCCAATGGGTAAGAAAGAGCTTGAAGAAATTTTGGCGGATTGCCTGAATTTATCAATAGATATACACGAAATAAAGAAAGACTATAACAGGATAGTAATAAGCATGGAAAAGCTTATGCCTGCCAGTGATGTTTCCGAGACAATGAAAATGAGTGAAATATTTGAGACCATAGGTGATATATTCACAAGATACCTGGAAGTGATAAACAAGGATATCAAGCTTGTATTCGAGCTTGAAAAGGATTTTAGAACCAGTGAATATTTTATTATAATGTCAATATTGAACAATATGATACAGAACTCTATTGAGGCATGCTACGGCAGTGAATCATATGTGAAGGTCAGATGTATCATCAGGGAGAATATGATGGTTTTTATCATTGAGGATAATGGAAAAGGGATAGATGAAAAAGAAAGAGGCTTGGTTTTTGAGCCGGGATTTACTACCAAGTTCAACCCTGAGACAGGACAGGTGTCTACGGGGCTTGGCCTGACACATATTAAAATATTGTCCGAACACTTAAAGGGAAGGGTAAGCTTGAATTGTGCTGTTGAAGGTATTACCGAATTCAAGCTGGAGCTTCCGGTGGATGCAGTAATTTGTGAGGGGGATGACGATGTCCAGCTTTATTGTGATTGATGATGACAGAACTGTTAGAAGTGTGCTTTTAAAGGTAATCGAACAGTACAGTCTTGGTGATGTATGTGCGGAAGCGGAAAATGGACTTGAGGGTGAGGAGATTATACTGAGATATAAGCCTGATATAGTTATAATAGACCTGCTTCTGCCCTTACAGGATGGAATATCTATAATAAGAAAGGTCAAATCCTTGAATGTGAGAAGTATGTTTATTATGCTTTCACAAGTCAGCGATAAGGATATGATAGCAAAAGCCTATGAGTATGGAATTGAATTTTTCATTAGCAAGCCTATTAACGTAATTGAGGTTGTGAATGTAATAAAAAGAGTAAAGGAATATCTTGCAATGAAGAAAACCTTTGAGGCCATTGAATCGACTGCCATGGCACTGGGAAGAGGCAATGGGGACAACAGCGTCAGGAAGCTGGATAATGCTAAAAGGGTGTTGAACCATATAATGGCGGACCTGGGTATATTGGGAGATCTGGGGAGCAGAGATATAATAAACATCTGTACCATGTTATATGAAGATATAGATTTAGGGGAAGCACTGGAGGAGACACAATTAAGCGAGCTTCTGAAGCTGCTGCAGAGCAAGTATTCTTCAGAGGGCAGAGGTTCTGCCAGTGATTTCAAGGCTATCGAGATGCGGATGAGAAGGACTGTAGGCAAAGCTATGAAAAATATTGCAGCTATGGGGATAGAAGACTTCAGTAATGACAAGTTTGTTCTATATAGTTCTTCATTGTTTGATTATACTGATGTAAAGGCGGAAATGGACTTTATAAGAGGCAAGGCAAAGTATAGCGGCAAAATAAATATAAAATCTTTTATAAAAAGATTGCTGGTCATGGTTGAACAGATTGCATGATGCGGACCTCTTGATGCCAATTTTCTTAATTTTCAAACCTGGTAATGTAAATTTACGTTTCTTTCTGTTACTATCTGTTACTGGGATTATAAAATTAGAGTAATAAATTGGAGGAGGGGATTCTTATGAAAAAGTACATAATATTGGCATTGGCTGTTGTGCTCGTTTTATCAGTAGCACTGACAGGCTGTGCTCCGCAAAAAGCCAACCTTATATTGGCCACAGGCGGTACATCCGGCACTTATTATCCTTTTGGCGGCGCAATGGCGCAGATATTCAACTCAAAGATTGCAAACATGAACGTAACAGCTCAGGCAACAGGTGCTTCTGTTGAAAATCTCAAGCTTATAGGCAAGAAGGAAGCAGAGCTTGCGATAGTACAGAATGATATGACAGACTATGCTTACAACGGCACAGAAACTTTCAAGGATGGCAAAGTAGAAAATGTAAGAGTAATCGCTACACTCTATCCGGAGGTAATACAGATTGTTGCATCTGCAAACAGTGGTATTAATTCTCTTCAGGACATCAAAGGGAAGAAATTCTCAGTAGGTGCTCCAGGAAGCGGTGCTGAAGCAAATACAAGACAGATATTGGAAGTTGCAGGCATGACATACAATGATTTTTCTGCTAATTACCTATCTTTTGCTGAATCTGCAGATTCCTTAAAGGACAATCATATTGACGGTTTCTTGTTTACATCCGGCATACCTAATGCTGCAATACAGGATACCGCTACTACCAGCACTCTCAAGTTCGTATCAATTCCAGATGATGTAATAAAGAACCTGACTGCAAAGTATCCATTCTTTACAGAATATGTTATACCTGCCGGAACTTATAAGGGTCAGGATGCAGACGTAAAGACAGTAGCAGTAAAGGCAACTCTTATAGTAGGTTCGGAAGTATCCGAAAAAGTCGTATACGACCTGACAAAGGCTCTATTTGAGAATCAGCCTGAATTAGCAACAGCTCATGCAAAAGGACAAGAGCTGAAGCTTGAAGACGCAGTACAGGGCATATCAGTTCCATTCCATGCGGGAGCAGAAAAGTACTTCAAAGAAGTAGGCGCTATAAAATAATTGAGAGGATTGCCGGGCTGGAAATATCCGGTCCGGCTTCTTTATTTATGAAAAAGTATATATTTACAGTCAGTTTTATTGTATTGATCATATTGCTTTTGAATGTACCAATGTTAAACAAGTTCACCATTTCTAACGGTAAAACGGGGGAGATCGTCTATATTGATGATACTGATAATGCCAGGGAGTTTGTAGTAAGCTTCAGGCACTCAGTCAACCGCACTCCGGTAAACGAGTTCATCAAGGTGCAGGGAAATAAATTCGTGGTTTATAAAACCACCTTCTATTCATATGGTGCAGGCATGCCGGAGTATGATGCGCAGAGCAAACAGAAAGTGACAATTGATAATGGACTTGTTCAGATCGAAAACATTGACACGGAGCTGGAGAATTTTACCTATATGGTAGGAACCTATGCGGATCACACATTGAGCTACGAGGATAAGAGCATGAAGCTTTCGGAGCTTGTTGAACCGCAAAAGCCTGCATTTTTCAGTATAACTAGAGTTACCCCCTTTGAACTCATAAAATATCTATTAAGAAGAATATAATCAACTCTGGAGTTGTCTGATATGCACCGATTGATTAATTGAAAAAAGAGGAGGGAGTTCATGGATAAGGATAAAATTCTGAAGGAACAAGTACAAGAATTAGATTTAGATGAAATTATAGCAAAATATGATAAAGAATCAAACTACAGAAAACTCTCTGGGATACAATTGAAGCTGGTAACAGCACTTGCAATTATGTTTTCAGTATTTCAGCTATATACAGCTATGTTTGGTGTATTACCGGCACAATTGCAAAGATCCATTCATATTACCTTTGCTTTTGTCTTGACATATCTGTTGTATCCGACCAGCAAGAAAATGCCGAGAAATAAGATGCACTGGATAGATGTTACCTTGGCAACTATTTCAGGGTTTGTAGGACTGTATATAACCTTTAACTACAATGCCTTAATTATGAGAGCCGGGGAACAGAATAAGCTTGATATTTTTGTAGCTATACTTGCAGTGCTTTTCGTGTTGGAATCCGCAAGAAGAGTAGTCGGGCTTCCGATTGTCATAATAGCAAGCACATTTTTGCTATATGCCAAATTTGGTGCGTTCATGCCGGGCTTTCTCAACCACAGAGGCTATTCTGTAGAAAGAATAGTCAGTCATATGTATTACACGACTGAAGGAATACTTGGAACACCTATAGGTGTATCCTCCACCTTCATATTCTTATTCATACTGTTTGGGGCTTTCCTGGATAAAACGGGAATTGGCAAGTTCTTTATAGACCTGGCCAATGCCATTGCAGGAAAATCAGTGGGAGGCCCGGCAAAGGTCGCAGTGCTTAGCAGCGCTCTTACAGGGACTATATCAGGAAGCTCAGTGGCAAACACTGTTGGTACAGGGAGCTTTACAATTCCTCTAATGAAAAGCTTGGGCTACAAGCCGGAATTCGCAGGTGCTGTTGAGGCAGCTGCTTCAACGGGGGGACAGCTTATGCCTCCAATAATGGGAGCGGCAGCGTTCTTAATGTCTGAGTTCATAGGAATACCATACGGTACAATTGCAAAAGCTGCAATAATTCCTGCACTGCTGTATTTCACCGGAATATGGATAATGGTTGACCTGGAAGCAAGAAAAACCGGCATGAAAGGCCTTGAAGGATCTAAGCTTCCAAAACTCGGGAAGGTACTTGGAGAAAGATGGTACTTGTTTGCACCTATATTTATCATAGTCTATATGCTCATGAGCGGCACTACACCGATTAAAGCTGCTCTTTACGGCATATATTCAGCAGTATTGGTAGGGATGATAAATAAAGGAACCAGAATGAATCTGAAGTCATTGCTTGAGACCTTGGAGGCTGGGGCGAAAGGGGCATTAGGTGTTGCAATAGCATGTGCCTGTGCAGGTATTATTGTAGGGACTGTAACACTTACAGGCTTAGGTCTTAAGATGGGTAACGGACTTGTAGAACTAGCCGGCGGGATGCTTTTACCTACCTTGTTCCTTACAATGATATCATCAATAATACTTGGAATGGGTGCTCCAACAACTGCTAACTATATCATAACTTCTACAATAGCAGCACCGGCACTTTTGAAGCTGGGGGTAAATCCTTTGACAGCCCATATGTTTGTTTTCTACTTCGGAATTATTGCTGACATAACACCACCAGTTGCTCTTGCTGCTTTCGCGGGTTCTGCAATAGCAAAGAGTGATCCGATAAAAACAGGTATAAATGCAAGTAAGCTTGCTATAGCGGCATTTTTGATACCGTATATGTTTGTTATCAATCCTCAATTACTGCTTATAAACACAACGGGGCTTGAAATAACACAGATAACAATTACTTCCTTAATAGGTATGTTTGGTATAGGTATTGCAATGGAAGGCTATATAGTGGGTTTGGTCAAGCCAATTCTAAGGATGGTATTCCTGCTTGGAGGAATTGCACTTATAGATCCGGGTATGTATACTGACTTTGTTGGTATGGCAGTAATCGGATTAGGAGTAGCCTATCAGTGGTTCAAGTACAGGAAACCGGCAGTAAAGAACCTTTAGGTAATAATGATATAAAGGAAGAGTGACTAAAAAATTGTCACTCTTCCTTTTCAATTTCTTCAATATATTTTTTCTTGTCTGCTTCTACCAGGGGAAGGACCCTCTGAAGCTCATTACGGTGGACCTCAACAAGTTCATTTACGAGCCCCTCCATTTCACTCCGCACTTCAATATATTCCATTTTAACAATCCATCTTGGGTTAAATTCACCTGAACCATCCAGCAGCTCCACATCAAACACGGTAAGAACCTCTTCATCGTATAAGTCATATATGCCATAGTACTGATAATCCTCGACATCAGCAGTGGTCAGGGCAAGGTATATGAAATACTCGCCTGCTTCCTCAGCCAGATAAGCATTTTCGATAAGCTCAATACCAACATCGATTTTGTACGAATCAACTGTTTGAGTAAAGAAGCCCGTCTCGCTGTCTTTTTCCATAAGCACAAGAATGTTGTATTTGTCCATGAAAAAACCTCCTAATAAGTTATGAGTGTGTGGGTATGGCTTCGAAGGCTTTTCCCTAATCGCGCAACGGGTCACACGAAACGCGTAACCATATCCAATTTCAATACATGCAATAATTATGTTATAATTCATACAAAGCAAATATATATAATGCTATTTTAACCATATTAATGGCAAACTTACAAGGAGAATAAAATGAAAATAATAAATAGAACGATTAAAGGAAGTTTTGTCAAGAGATTGAATAGATTTGAAGGAATAGTAGTGATAGATGGAAGGGAAGAGTTGGTTCATATACCAAATACGGGACGCTGCAGAGAACTGCTTGTCCTTGGAGCGTGCGTAATCCTGGAAATAAGGGAAAGTAGGACCAGAAAGACTCCATATGAGCTGATAATGGTATATAAGGGGAACAGGCTGATATCAATAGACTCCCAGGCACCTAATAAAATAGTGGAGGAAGCTGTAAGAGAAGGTGTGATAGAAGATATAGGTACTTATGGATATGTAAAAAGGGAGGTTTTTTATCAGAACAGCAGGTTTGATTTGTTTTTGAAAAAGACTGAGCAAAGCGGAAAAGATGAATCCTGTTATATTGAAGTAAAAGGAGTTACCCTTGAAGCAGACGAGGTTGCAAAGTTTCCTGATGCCCCCACTGAAAGAGGTGCGAGGCACTTGAGGGAACTGGCCGCTGCCCGCCAGGAAGGTTATAGGGCTGCAGTGATTTTTCTTGTCCAGATGGAAAATATAAGGCAATTTACTCCCAATAAGCTTATGGATGAGCAATTTGCAGCGGCTTTGACAGCTGCCCATGATAGTGGAGTAGAAGTACTTTCCTTTGACTGCAAAGTATCTGAGAATGAAATAGTAATAAACAAAAAAATTTCAGTTTCACTATAAAGCTTCCACTGGAATACCATATAAATAGAGTAATAGTGAAAGATATGGAAGTATGGACAAATAGGCTGTGATAAATCTGTATAAAGTCTGTATTTAATAAAATATGAACTTTTTTTGTTGTTTTTCATATTATAGGTATTGAAATGAAGATTGTATAGGACTATAATAAAACTGACAAGTTAATCTTCGTTAGGTGAGGCTCCTATACGGATACACGCTGCTGCCCGGAAACATCGAGAGATGCCAATGGGCCAACAGGTATTACCGAAGTAAGGTTTTACTTAATGCAGCTGGATGTTGATGATCCAAAGCTGTATAGTGCCAAAGCTCTGCGAGTGAAGATAAGAATAGTAATAATAACATTACTGTTTATTTCCCTTTCACTCGTGTGGAAGGGATTTTTAAATTTATTCAAAGTTTGATTTATTTTGAAGCAAATCTAAGAAGTTTGATTAAGTAACGGTGTTTTTAGACAAGAGGTTCTATATTTCTGCTTTCCTGCACGTGGATTCCCACGGGCAGCCGCAGAAAAGAACCTCTAAGGATATATAAAGTAACGGCAAATTTTAATAAGATGTTCTATATTTTTGCTTCCCTGTGCGTGGATTCCCACGAACAGCCGCAAAAAAGAACATCTAAATAAAATTTGCCTCCTAGGAGGTGATTTGAATGGACTCAGGGCCCAGTAATTATAGCAGTAGAAAATGGTTAGAATATTGGGGAAAGTCTGTTTATTTCACCACGAGAACCCGCTTTTCCCATAGCTGGGAGGAAGAATCATGGAAAACATCATTAAGGATTATATTGAAGTAAAGAATTACTCTGCAATAAAAAAAGAGTTGGAGGATATGCAGCCGGCTGATATCGCAGAGATTTTGGATGAATTGGACAACAAGAACAGTCTACTGGTTTTCAGGATGCTGCATAAGGATACTGCAGTAGAAGTGTTTGCGCATCTCTCTGTAAAGCAGCAGACCAACTTTTCTCTTATGATAAAGGAGAACGAGCTAAAGGAGATATTGGAAGAGCTGTATTTTGACGATAAAATCGATTACCTTGAGGAAATGCCTTCAAGTGTAGTTAAGAAGATATTGCAGTACTCTCCGGAAACTGAGAGAAGTCTTATTAACCAGTTCCTGAATTACCCGGACAACTCAGCGGGAAGTTTGATGACAATAGAGCTGGTGGATCTCAAGAAGGAGTTTTCAATAGATGAAGCGCTGCTCCATATAAGACGGACGGCTGTTGATAAGGAAACAATATATACCTGCTATGTAACAGACAGCAACAGGAAGCTTGAGGGGATAGTCTCCCTGAAGGATTTGGTGACTGCTGCTGCGAATAAGACTGTAGAAGATATAATGGAGACAGATCCCATATCGGTAAAGACTATTGATGACCAGGAAGAGGTAGCAAATCTCTTTAAAAAATATGACCTTTTATCTATACCTGTTGTAGATCAGGAAGACAGGCTGGTAGGAATTATAACCATTGATGATATTGTGGACGTAATAGAAGAGGAAGCTTCGGAAGATATTCAGATCATGCACGGTTTGGCACCCAGTGAAGAGGAATATCTGAAGGCTGACATTATAACTCTGGCCAAACAGAGGATTTTCTGGCTGCTGTTTCTTATGCTGTCTGCAACTATTACAGGCAGTATAATAGAAAGCTTCCAGGGCAGCCTTGAGAAAGCAGTAGGGCTTGCAGTATTCATACCTATGCTTATGGGTACAGGCGGTAATGCGGGAACACAATCATCAACACTTGTAATAAGGGGTATTGCCCTTGGAGAAGTGGTTATAAATGATGTACTGAAGGTAATATGGAGAGAGCTTAGAATAAGCTTGATGGTTGGAATATCATTAGGATTGGTGAACTTTGCCAGAGTATATTTCCTGGGAGGAAACTCTATGACCGTATCTATAGTTGTGAGTTTCACACTGGTCATAACAATTATAATTGCCAAGGTAATAGGGGGAGTACTTCCGCTGTTTGCAAAAGCTGTTAACCTTGATCCTGCAATAATGGCAAGTCCGTTGATTTCCACCATGGTGGATGCACTTACGCTGTTATCATATTTTAAAATTGCAGAAGTTATTATGCATATTTAATATAGTCACGAGTTGCTAGTCGCTAGTCTCTAGATTTGGGTACGGCGTTGGAGATTATGTGGTTTCGGGGAAATCCGGGTATTCCTTAAGGGTACAGGTACGGGTAACACGGATGACACGGAAATCCACGGAACACACGGCTGGGTAAATATTGTGATGCCTGGAGAGTATTCGGTAATTAGGTAAGTATCGATACTCACTAGTGTATCTATACGAGAATAAAAAATAACCGTGTATTCCGTGTAAAAATCCGTGTGTCCCGTGTTATCCGTTCCTATTTTATACTCAGTGCTTTTTTCAGGACTCTTGAGGCTATTGGTGCAGCTGTGCTGCCGCCTCCGCCGCCATTTTCAACCAGTACTGCAATTGCAACAGTGGGTTCGTCAGCCGGAGCAAAACCTACGAACCAGGCATGGGATTTTTGATTTTCCCCGGTCTCGGCAGTGCCGGTTTTGCCGGCTACTACAACCTTGCTTACTTTAGCCCTTGTGCCTGTGCCGGAATTCACCACTTCAACCATCATGTCTCTTAGTGCTTCTGCAGTTTTACTGTCCATTACCTGACCAATTTGCTTTGGCTTGTATTCCTTTATTATTCTATTTTCGTTGTCTGTTATGCTGCTCACAGCATAAGGCTGCATCATTATGCCCTTGTTCGCTATTGCTGCTGCCATTAAAGCAGCATGCATGGGAGTCATAAGGACTTCACCCTGGCCAATGGACTGCTGTGCAACATTTTTATCGTCAATTTTGTTTGGGAAAACACTTGAGGAAACCTTTATATCTGTTTGTATGCTCTTGCCAAACCGGAACCTTGTAGCCTCATTGAGTATATTTTTGTTTCCAAGACGTAGCCCCTGTTTTATGAAATAAGAGTTGCAGGAGTACTTTAAGGCTTCATCAAGGGTTATTTTGCCATGAGGCTTGCTTTCACTGTCTTTTATAATATAGCCGCCAATATTCACTTCACCGGTACATTCTACTTCTATATCCTGCAAATTGTTTTTCAATATTGAGGAGGAAACTACCAGCTTGAATATAGAGCCGGGAGGGTAAAGTCCTTCTGTAGCTCTGTTCAGAAGAGGACCCTTCTTGTCTTTTATCAAGCTCTCCCAGTTGTTTTGTATACCGGAAGGATCATAATCCGGCTTGCTTACCATTGCCAGTATTTCTCCCGTGTCAGGCCGAAGCACTACTATTGCTCCCCGTTTCCCCTGAAGCTGCTCAGCAGCATAGGCTTGCAGGGAGCGGTCCAAGGTTAGCATTATATTGTCACCATTGATAGAGTAATTATTGATTTTGCTCCTCAAGGCTTCTATTGTGTTGCTGGAATTCATAAGCTCCTTGCTGTAAGTGGCTTCAAGCCCCGAAGAGCCATAATTTTTGCTTGAATACCCTATGATATGGGAAAAGGATCTGGGATAGATATATTTGCGCCTTACCCCGGAGTTATATTTTGTGCTCTTTACCAGCACTTCTCCCTGTCTATCCTGTATGCTTCCCCTGACTACATTTTCGCTTGATTCTCTGAGTCTTCTATTGTATGAGTTGGAGGATATCACTCTGGCTTCAAACAGGTTGAAATAGAGAAGATACAGGCATATCAGTGCAAATAAGGACAAGTATACATATTTTATTATATTAACTCTGTCTTTCAAATGAATCACCTCGGTTATTACTGGGGTCACGAGTATTATGCGGCAATAGGCCAAGCAACGCTTCGCAGAAATCGCTTATTCCTCGCATCTCGTATCTCGTATCTCGGATCTTGAGCTTATATAGTACAACAGCCCCAGGTTCAGGAACTGTGACAGCAGTGAACTGCCTCCATAGCTTATAAATGGAAGGGTCACACCTGTTATGGGTATTATGTTCAGTACACCACAAATGATTACCAGCGTCTGAACCACAGTAAGAGATGTAAGCCCCAAAGCTGCTGTGGAATATATGGGATTGCTGCAGTTTGAGCTTATTTCCATACCTATGACGCTAAGAAGGGCATATATAGTCAACAGGAAAATCCCTCCAAGGATACCTGTCTCTTCGCATATGGCAGAAAATATAAAATCAGTGTGTACAGCAGGTATGAACAGCGGATTCCCAAGGAACAGTCCCGTGCCTATAAGGCCACCTGTGGCAACTGCAAAAAGTGACTGTGTTATTTGATAGGACTTGCCTGCAACATATTTCCAGGGGTTGACCCAGGCCAGCACACGGAATTTGATGTATGAGAAGGTAAAGTAGCTTATAAAAGCTCCACCGATCGCCGCGGCCGCAGAGGCTGCAGTATAGTAGCCCTTGATATCTTTAGTAAACAACATCACCAGAAATACAATAAAGAATAAGAAAGCGGAGCCCATATCCCTTTGCAAGACGAAAAATATAACAATCACAAGCATTGACCCGGCGATTTTGATAAATCTTTTGAGGCTTAGCTCTTCATTCAGCAGACAGGCCATGAAGAATACAAATATCAGCTTTATGAATTCTGAGGGTTGTATATTTGCGAAGGGGAGAGCTATCCAATTCTTTGAGCCGTTGATTTCAGTACCCCAAATTTGGGTTACTAGGAGAAGTACAAGAATCGAACCTCCAAGCAGCATATGGTGCTTATATTGTATCTCGAATCTTTTCATGAGTACAATGACTGCAAAAAATGCAAGTATTCCAACTATTGAAAAATAAGCCTGCTTGATGCTATATTCAGTACTCAGTCTGTATAACATGGCAAGTCCTATGGAAAGCAGGTTGAATACCATATCAAGCATAAGGTGGTTGTCAGGCTTCAAAAGCTTTCCGATCAGCAGCCTTGATACCATATAGGAAACGGCAAGACCACCGCCTATATATAAAGCTATAAAGTCCAGAGGCTCAAAATAATATGAAATCAGTGCAAAATTCAATACTATCAGGACTATATTCAAAAATGGAGCAAGGAATCGCCAAATGCGATTGTTTTTATAATATGACATATAGCAGCAAATTGTGAAGCCGGAAGCCAAAAAAGCATATATGAATCTATAACTCCAGGAAAGAACTTCAAACATTGTATCACCAGCCATTATAATATTTAGCTAAAATTCCAGTATTACTATATTATACATTATTGTAGGTCAAAATTCATGTTACATTTTGCATACGTTTATTTAGACGAAAATATGTGATAGAATATTCCCTAGGATAAAAATTTGCAGAAAAGGAGCATTATATGGGATATAAATATGTGCTATTTGACCTTGACGGGACACTGATCAATACAAACAAGCTTATAATTGAATCTTTCAAGTATACATATAAGACTGTCCTGGGACTGGAGGTCAGCGAAGAGGAAATACTCAAGTATTTTGGGGAGCCTCTTATAGTAACTCTGGGGAGATATTCCAAGGAGAAGGCTGATGAATTATTCAAGACCTATATTGAGTATAATGAGTCGAGACATGACGACACAGTGACAATATTCGAAGGGGTTAAGGAGCTTCTGGAGGAGCTCGAGAGGCAAGGCTTCACCTTGGGGTTGGTTACATCGAAAAGAAAAAAGGTAGCCCTTATGGGTCTGGAGTTGTTTGATATAAAGAAGCATTTTGATGTATTTGTAGCTCTTGAGGATACGGAGCTGCATAAGCCCAATCCTGCTCCGGTTATTAAAGCCCTTGAGCTTTTGGGAGCGCATCCAAGTGATGCAATAATGGTGGGGGATAGTGTTTTCGATATTCACTGTGCCCACGGTGCAGATGTCAAGGCTGTGCTTGTAAAATGGAGTGCCGCCCACGGCTTTCAAGGAGATGATGCATCAGCGGATTATGTAGTTCATGATACAAAGGAATTATTGGAGATCATAAAGAGATAAAAAACGGTTTGCACCGTTTTTTATCTCTTTATAAACTTCTTCTCCACCCATGCCACTGTCAGATACATCAATGCGGCAGCCACAGCGAGTATAATTACGCTGGTCATAACCAGGTCCATCTTGAATACCTGACCTCCGTAGATTATCAAGTAGCCTAAGCCTGCCCTTGAAACGAGGAACTCACCGACAATGACGCCGACCAGAGACAATCCTACATTGATTTTCAGAGTGGATATCATCTCGGGAATGCTTGACGGAAACACAACCTTTCCAAGCACTTGCAGCTTGGTTGCACCAAAGGTTTTTAACAGCTTGATTTTATCATCGTCGCAGCTCCTGAAGGACTGATAAACATTAAGTATAGTAACAATGACGGATAGGAGAAGAGCCATTACTATGATTGAACCGGTAGTTCCACCAACCCATACGAGTATTATAGGACCCAAAGCTGTTTTCGGCAGCGCATTGAGCACTACAAGATAAGGATCCAGTACTTTGGCTGTAAACTCTGACCACCACAGCACTATTGCAATAAGAGTACCCAGGATTGTTCCGGACAAAAATCCTATAATGGTCTCATATATTGTCACCCCTGTATGCAGGAAAAGGGAGCCGTCTTTTGAGAGGTTCACAATAGTCCTGGCAATTCTGGTAGGTTGGCTCATTATAAAAGGGTCTATCCATTTCAGCATAGCTGCGATTTCCCATAATACAAATATGGCTGCCAGTATTATTATTCTGGATAACAGAACTGCTTTCTTTGCTGCCTTTTCTTTTCTCATGAATTCCAGATGCTCCCTTGAGTGATGTACGACCGGCACAGTATGCTCTTCAGACATGAACATCCAGCTCCTTCCATATCTTATTGAAATATACTCTGAATTCAGGAGCTTCTCTGCAGATTATCGGAGTTTTACAGCCACTGGTAGTCAGTTCTATCTGATGCTCCGACTTTACTTCTGCAGGTCTCTTTGAAAGAACAATTACTCTGTCGGACATTGAAACAGCTTCTGCTATGTCATGAGTAACAAGAATAGCCGTTTTCTTTTCCTTTTTTATTATAAGCCAAATTTCTTCAGAAATAGCGAGCCGCGTCTGATAGTCGAGGGCTGAAAAAGGTTCATCCAGCAGCAGAATTTCAGGATTGGCCGCCAAGGTCCTTATAAGTGCTGCTCTCTGACGCATGCCGCCTGAAAGCTGTTTAGGGTAGTAACTCTTGAATTCACCAAGTCCATATTCCTCAAGAAGCCTTTCTGCATTTCTCAAGGTATCCTTGTTCAGCTTATTCTGGATTTCAAGGCCTATTGTTGTATTCTTAAGTATTGTACGCCATCCGAAAAGATGGTCTCTCTGCGGCATATAGCCGACATTGTGGGATGGTCCGTTTACAGGCTCATTATCAATTAAAATTTCACCTGTGGAAGCTTTTATGAGCCCGGAAATAAGAGACAGCAAGGTTGACTTGCCGCAGCCGCTGGGACCGACTATGCTCACAAACTCTCCTTTTCTTACGTCCAGTGATAAATTACTAATGGCCTGGGTTTCACCGTCAAGTGTATGGTAGTTCATAGTCACGTTTTTTAGCTCTACTACCTTGTCCAATGCTACACCCCCAGATAGTTCTTATAACTCCATAATATTCAATAACAGCAGGATTAGTGAATGAAATGCACGTATTCTACCCAGTATGGCTATTTAATTGAATAAAACCTTGTTCTATCCATGTTATTGGTAATATAATAATAGTAGTAGATGTTTATTTAAATAGCCTTAGGGATTGGAGAGTGATTATTATGAAGAGGCTTTGCGTGTTGCTGCTTTTGACTTGCTTGGTATTTATGCCTATGCTGCAACAGAGTGTATATGCTGGGGAAAACGATACTGATATTTCAGATTTAAGGATAACTGCCGTTTCGTCCTATCTTAACAATACTGCTGTGCTTACAGAAGATGGAAACGTTTGGGCGTGGGGGGACAACAGCTATGGACAGCTTGGGGCAGGAGACAAACTGAAATTCAGCTATAAGCCTCTAAGAATAGAAGGTTTTGAAAATTCCGTATCAGTTTCAGTGGGTAATGGGTTCATACTGGCACTTAAAGGAAATGGAACAGTTTGGGGGGTCGGAAGCAACCTGCATGGGCAAATAAGTGATACAAGGGCTGCCGATAAGGTATATGAACCCATACAGGTGCCAAAAGTGTCAAGTATAAAGGCCATTTCAGCGGGTATTAACTATTCCATGGCATCAAGAACAGACGGAAGTGTATACATATGGGGGAGCTATATAAATAGAGGAAGCAGTACGAGAAAGTATCCACCGGAGTTGGTTAGGAACTTCTCTGATTCTGAAAGTGTTGCTGCATTGAGATATAATGCTGTTGCCATAAAGTCTGCGGGTTCTGTATGGACATTCAGAGGGACTGTGGTAAAAGCAGAGGCAATAGACAACATACCAAATATTGCAGCTATATCTGAAGGCATTTACAGAACCTTCGGGTTAGATTCGGAAGGAGATGTATGGTATTGGAGTACAAACGGGCAAGGGGCTGTAAAACTCACCGGAGTTTCCGGCGTAAAGGAGCTTTGTGATGCAGGAGGCTTCAAGACACTGGCCCTTGACAATACTGGCAGGGTATGGATTTGGGATAATGAGGAGCTTGTACCCCGGAGGGTATACGGTATTGAGGCGGTTTCGGCAATATCGGCAGGAGACAGGCATTTGGCTGTGTTGAAAAGTGATGGCACCTTGTGGGCCTGGGGGGACAACAATGTTGGACAGTTGGGCTATGGGGCAAACTTCCTGGAGCCTGAGCCGATAGTTGTACCGGACTTTAAAGATGTCAAGACAGTAGCTGCTTCACAAAAATATACTTTGGCTTTAAAAAAGGATGGCACAGTATGGGCTTGGGGAGACAACTCATATGGGCAGCTTGGTGTGGGAACCAAGGTTGAAAGTCTCATTCCTCTTAAGATAGAAGGGCTGGATAATATAATTTCCATAAGTGCAGGCAACACCCACGCACTGGCATTGAAAAGTGACGGCACGCTATGGGCGTGGGGCAGCAACGGAGCAGGGGAGCTGGGAGACGGTACTTATGAGAACAGACTTAGTCCGGTGCAGGTCACGGGGATAGACAATGTAATGTCTGCCTGTGCGGGAGACGGTTTTACAATAGCATTGAAAAGCAACCGGACTCTATGGGTTTGGGGAAACAGCGGATATACGCGCAAAAATGATCCCACAGACATTAACAGGTCTATTCCGAGGAATGTCAAAGAAGTAAACAACATAAAAAGCATTAGTGCAGGCAAGGATTTTGCTATAGCGATAAAAAATGATGAGAGTATATGGGGGTTGGGAAGTAATACATATGGTCAGATGGATGGTATTGGAGCTGAAGATGATGAGGGTGTCAAAATACCGAAGGCAATTGTTGGATTGAGAGGCATCAGACAGATAGCTGCAGGCAGCAACTTTTCCCTGGCTCTTAAGTCTGATGGGCAGGTATTTGCATGGGGAAGCAATGATTATGCACAGCTTGGACTGGAGAGCAGAAAGGTGAGCAAAGGGAAATATATAGTAAGGGGCTTGACGGGTGTTAGTATAATATCAGCAGGGGGAAACCACTGCTATGTAATAAAAAAGGATGGAAGTGTATGGGCATGGGGAGATAACTCCTACGGGCAGATTGGAGCTGTAGACATGGGAATAGTAGAATCCCCTATGCAGTTAAAGGCATTAAAGGATATCAAGTATATTTCGGCCGGCTACAACTATACGGCGGCTGTCAAGGAGAACGGTACCCTGGAAGTCTGGGGAAATAACAGTTATGGGCAGCTTGGCATTGGTAAAAAGGGAATTATAAAGAGTGATAGCCCGGTTCAGATTAAGCTTGGACAATGAGGAAATATGATAAATAATTAGGGATTTATGAATAACAGTGAGGTGCTATATGGAAATTTTCAAGAACTGCCAAATAGTTACACTGGATGATGACATGCCGCATGGGGACTACATTGCAGTTGATGCAGGGAGAATTGTGGAGATAGGTAAGGGCAGTATCAAACCTGAATATGAAGGAGCAAAACAAACAGACCTTAAGGGTGGAGTTGTAATTCCCGGTTTCTGGGAATCCCATCTCCACATTGCTACAGGAATGAGGAGCCTTATGGAACTGAACCTAAGGAACCGCAGCAATAATAAAAAGCTGAAGGAGAGTGTGCAGGCTTATTGTGGGAAAATTGCCCCGGAAGAATGGATTATTGGACATGGTTGGGACGAAAAGAAGCTGTTTGGAGGCAAGTTCCCGGACAGGTATATTCTGGATGAGCTTTGCAGCAGTCATCCCATGGTACTGGTCAGGATGGACGGACATTCGCTATGTGTCAATACTGCTGCTTTAGAACGTTTGGGTCTTCAAACTCTGGAGCCTTCACCGGAAGCACCCCGGGGGGCAGATGGATTGCCTACCGGAATGTTTTTTGAGAATACTGCGATAGATATTCTGGCAAGTATAGAATGCCTGCTTCCGGATAATTATATCCAGAAGGTAATACTAAGCGCACAGGATTTATTTTTGAAGAATGGAATCACCTCCGTAAATGATATCTCCATTCAGTACGGAAGATATCTGGAGCTTTATAGAAAGCTTGGGGCGGAGGGGAAGCTGAAGCTAAGGATAACTGCTTCGCCTAATGGAATTGATGAGGATCTTGTGGAGGATTTTGAAGAAAACAAATCCAATCAGAATGAGAGACTGAAAATAGGACCTCCCAAGTACTTCATGGACGGAAGCTTTGGTTCAAGAACCGGATTGCTTTGGGAAGAGTACGCCGATGACCCGGGGAATACCGGACTCCAGCTTATTGAAGAAGATGATCTGATGGAAATAATAAGCAGTAATGCATCAAAAGGTCGTGCTGTTAATTTTCATGCAATAGGAGACCAGGCAGTGAGTATCATACTCGATGCATTTGACAAGCTCAACAATACTAAAGGAAGCAAGCATAGATGCAGGATAGAGCATGCACAGATAGTGAAAGACGAGGATATAAAACGATTTAAGAAGAATTCAATAACAGCATCCTTCCAGCCGGTATTCCTGTATGAAGTGGACCTGACATTGTCGAGACTCGGGAAAGAAAGGCTTCCAAGGGTATATAGATTCAAGAGCTTTATTGATGAAGGGATAAATGTGATTTTTAACAGTGATTGGCCTTATGGTGGAGAAGAATTTCCAGCTAAGCCTGACGGAACAAAGTATATAGGCTTCGAACCAATACTTGGAATACATGCGGCATGCTGCAAGCAGATGAATGAGGATGAGACGGTAACGCCGATACAGGCACTTAAGTGTTATACTGTCAATGCTGCTTATGTGAATCACAGGGAGAAAGAGCTTGGAAGACTGAAGGAAGGACATCTGGCAGATTTTGCAGTACTGTCCGGGGATATAACAAATATGTCAGCGGAAGAAATTATAAGCATTGAGATAATAGCAACATATATAAAAGGCGAAAAAGTCTATGAAAAAAAGAATCCTTAATTGGATTCTTTTACTTTTTTACTTCATGGAAATTGCATTATGAGGGCAATAAGCTACACATTTTGAACAGCCTATACATTTTTCTTTGTCTATTACAACTTTTCCGGAGAAGAGCCCTTCTTTTTCAAATTTTATTGCCCCTGTGGGACAGACTCTCTTTGCTCCGCAAAACGGCGACTTGTCACAGCTCTTATCATTCAAATATGCCTTCTTCACAATCATCACTCCTTTACATATACCCGGTATAGGTATATTATATAATCTTTTTATTTCGATGTCAATATAAAGGTTTTTTTGTGGTAAAATATAATTTAGATGCGAGATACGAGATGCGGGATACGAGGTGCGAGGAAAAATGTACAATTCAATAAAATATGATGAATTATGTGGAGATTACATACTTGTTGACTTGAGAAGCCCACTGGAATATGGGGAATTTACCATTCCGGGAGCTGTGAATCTTCCACTTTTTGATAATGAAGAGAGGAAGCTTATAGGGACGGTGTACAACCATGAAAGTATAGAAAAAGCAAAAAAAATTGGTGTGGATTTCGCTTCAAAAAAGCTACCGGTACTTTATGAAGAAATAACAAAGCTCAAGAAGGAGCATGATAAAATAATATTGTTTTGTGAACGGGGAGGACTTAGAAGCAGCTCTGTCTGTGCCCTTCTAAGCTCTCTTGGCGTTGGGGCGGTCAAGCTTATGGGCGGGTATAAGGGCTACCGGTCGGTAGTTAATACCATGCTTCCCAAAATTAACAGTGAGGTGCATTATATAGTTATACACGGTTATACGGGGACAGGAAAAACAGAACTGCTCAAAATACTTGAAAACAAGGGCCACGATGTGCTGGATCTGGAGAAGTATGCGAACCATAGGGGTTCGCTTCTCGGAGACGTTGGTCTTGGAAGCCGTGTAAGCCAGAAACAGTTTGAATCACTTGTATATGACAGCTTGAAGTGCAGAAAATCAGATATTGTATTTGTTGAAGGGGAAAGCAGCAGAATAGGCAATATAGTGGTTCCGCACTATATTATGCAAAGTATGAAAGCCGGAAGGCATATACTTGCAGAGGGAAGCCTTGAGATGCGGGTTCGCAGGATTGTTGAGGAATATACGCAAGGACCGGATTATAGTACCGATATAAAGAATTCCCTTGAAAAGCTGGGGAAACACATTTCTGCCAGGAGGATCGAAGAATATACCCGGAGCGTAGAAGAAGGGAAATACAGCGAGGTAGCCGGAGACCTTATGGTAAGGTATTATGATCCCATGTATGAAAATGAGCAAAAGGGTTTCAAATATGAGCTGACAATCAACACCGACAATATGGAGGAAGCCTGTACCAGTATAGAAAAGTGGTTGGTGAGTATAAGACCAGTATAAAGACAAACTACAGAGCAGACATGTAATAGCCTAAATATACTTATACAGAAATTGTTAATGGTTCTTAGTAACGAAGCCTTAGAAAAACCGTATGCGAGGCATGGACGCCGAGCCGACAATTCATTCATGAAATGTCAACCTTGAATGTTATTGAACGCAGCTTGCCCACATGATACTGCTTGTGCGTTCAATATCCTTAAAGGTCAAGGACGACCATTTTAAGGCGCTAGGTTTATCTTAGGCGGAGTTACTTAGAACCATCAATTTCTGTATACTTATATGTGGCTATACATGTCTGCTCTGAGGTTACTGCTCTGTAGTTAAATAAAGACCGGAGTTCAATTGATATGCTCCGGTCTTTTAGCTTATTCTTTCACAGTCTCCATTGCCTTTTTGGCAAATTCCTGAGTCACAATTTTATCATACTCTACTTTTTTATCCAGTTCTCCTGCGGACTGCATTACTTCCTGCAGCAATTCCAGAGACTCGGGAGTAGTGATCGGATTTTCACACCAGGCATCGATTTCCTTGTACCTATTAACAACTGTGATGAGCAAATCATCGTCGGAATCAGGGAAGAATGGTTTGATTTCCTTGGCTATTTCCTCTGCTGTATGGCTCTGAACCCAAAGCTGACCTTTATAGAATGCGTTTGTGAACTTCTGAATCAGTTCAGGATTCTTGCTTATATTGCTTTTTGTTGTGAAATAGGCTGTATAAGCGATTAAACCACTTTCTTCTCCAATAGAGGATACGATCTTGCCTGCATTTTCTTTCTCAAGCATCGAAGCTGTTGGCTCAAACAATGCAACATAGTCGCCTGTTCCGCTGGTAAATGCACCGGCAGTAGCTGTGAACTGTAAATTGGTGATTATCTCAACATCTTTTCCAGGGATTACTCCATACTTCTTTAGTATGTATTCAAGTGTCATTTCCGGTACTCCGCCCGGCCTCCCGCCTATTATCACTTTTCCCTTGGTGTTCTCCCATTTGAATTCAGGCTCATTGTTCCTTGCTACCAGGAAAGAACCGTCACGCTGGGTGAGCTGTGCGAATAATACAGCATAATCTTCCTTGCCCTGATTATACACGTAGATACTGGCTTCAGGGCCTGCGAAGCCGATATCACATTGGCCTGAGAGTAATGCGGTCATTGTTTTATCCGCACCTTGTCCGGTAGTCAGCTCAATTTTCAAGCCCTGTTCTTCAAAAAAGCCCTTGTTGATCGCAACATACTGCGGAGCGTAGAAAATCGAGCGCACCACTTCATTAAGCCTGACAGTGGTAAGCTCTTTCTTGCTGCAGCCTGTGGACAGCATTGCCACAGAGGATAGCACAATAAGAGCAGCCAGTATGAGTGATATGAGTTTAGTATATTTTCTCACTAAATACCCCCCAATCATAGATTTGGTAATAGTTCAGCAATAGCTAAGAGCTGTGGTAAACTAATATTTTAACTTTGATACTATCATTTTCATATTATGTGAAGTAATTTATTCTGAGACAGTCCATTTTAATTTTTATGATTTAATAGAGTTTAGTGAAATGCATTTTTGTGGATTTGCTGTCCTGGAAATGGTAAAATATTATTATAATGTCAGCAGATTGGAAGAAGCATCGGTAAATATTTAGGTTCGTTTGTGGGGAATATATTAGTATCAATTCGGAGCTGCATATTGAAAGAACACCAATATACATGCAAATGTATTATAGAGAGGTGAGCTATGAATATTCCAAATGCATTGACCATCATTAGACTTTTATTGATTCCGGGATTTGTATATTATTTTTTCTCTCAAATGGAATATGGTATTAGAATAGCCATAGTAATATTTGTGGTAGCTGGGCTGACTGACATACTTGACGGTTTTATCGCACGCAGGTACAATCTTATTACCAGATTGGGAATTGTACTTGACCCTCTTGCTGATAAGCTGATGCTGCTTACAGTTTTGATCAGTATAACATTAAAGGATCAGATACCCTTCTGGATAATTGTGGTAGTAGCAATAAAGGAAACTCTCCTTATGTTGGGTGCAATCACTCTTTTTAATGATCATGACATAGTAGTGCCTGCAAACAAATTTGGAAAGCTCTCTACAATTGCTTTTTATATCGCAATTCTGGCCATAGCATTTGATATGCCATACAGCCAGGTTATGCTTGACGTGTTTGTGCTGGTGACGATTGTGGCGCTGGTGGTATATGTGAACAGCTACATAATTATCAGGCGTCAGAATAAAATGGACCTGATAAAAAAATAATATTGACAAATCTGCACAATTTTAATAAGATAAATTAATAGATACGAGATGCGGGATACGAGATACGAGGACCCAAGCAAAGACTTCGAAGCATAGCATAATTCTCGAATCTCGAATCAAATATTATACAAGCAATGAGGAAGAGGAGTAGACAGTAACCGCCTCTTAGAGAGGAAAACTCACAGGCTGAAAGGTTTTTCAGGTATGGTGCTGTCGAAGGTAGCTTCTGAGCTCCTGCTGCGAATAGAGTAGCAGCAGGCGGGTCTGCCCGTTACAGATCAAAGAGCCGGTGTTTGCCGGAAATAAGGTGGTACCGCGAAATATACCTTCGTCCTTTACATGGGCGAAGGATTTTTATTTTTTGCTTTGCAAATTATATAATGAGGAGATGATCATAATGGACGAATCAAAAAATATTGCAAAAACATATGATCCAAAACAAGTAGAAGAAAGATTGTATGAGAACTGGATGGAAAAGGGATATTTCACACCTGCAGCAGATAAAAGCAAGGAGCCTTATACAATAGTGATACCGCCGCCAAATATAACAGGGCAGCTTCATATGGGCCATGCCATGGATAATACGATTCAGGACATACTTATAAGATGGAGAAGGATGCAGGGCTATGTTACACTTTGGCTTCCAGGCACCGATCATGCAAGCATAGCTACAGAAGCCAAGATAGTTGAAGCTTTGACAAAGGAAGGAAAAACCAAGTATGGGCTTGGAAGAGATAAATTTCTTGAAATGGCTTGGGATTGGAAGCGGGAATACGGTGGGAGAATTCTGAATCAGCTGAAAAAACTCGGAAGCTCCTGCGATTGGACCAGGGAAAGGTTTACCCTGGATGAAGGCTGCTCAAAGGCAGTTACGGAGGTTTTCATAAGATTATATGAAAAAGGCCTGATATACAGGGGTGAGAGAATAATAAACTGGTGCCCCAAATGCAAGACCTCCATATCGGATATAGAGACCATATATGATAATGCCAAAGGCTATTTCTGGCACATCAAGTATCCGGTTAAGGACAGTGATGAGTACGTAGAGATTGCCACCACAAGGCCGGAAACAATGCTTGGCGATACCGCAGTGGCCGTTAACCCCAATGACGACAGATACAAGCATCTGGTTGGCAAGACGCTGATACTGCCTTTGATGAACAAGGAAATACCTGTAATAGCAGATGATTATGTAGAAATGGAGTTTGGTACAGGCTGTGTAAAAATAACTCCTGCTCATGACCCAAATGACTTTGAGGTAGGAATGAGGCATAATCTGCCTATGCCGAGGATAATGAATGACGACGGAACAATAAACGGCCTGGGCGGCAAATACAAGGGCCTGGACAGATATGAAGCAAGAGAGCAGATAGTTAAGGATCTGGAAGACCAAGGACTGTTGGTAAAAACAAAAGAGCATGAACACAATGTAGGCCACTGCCAGAGATGCAGCACAACAATTGAGCCAATACTCTCCAAGCAGTGGTTTGTGAGGATGAAGCCCCTTGCAGAGCCTGCCATTGAGGTAGTAAGGGACGGCAGAGTCAAGTTCGTGCCGGAAAGATTCTCGAAGATTTATTATAACTGGATGGAAAACATTCAGGACTGGTGTATATCGAGACAGCTTTGGTGGGGACATAGGATACCTGCTTACTACTGTGAGGACTGTGGTGAGATAATTGTATCAAAGACCGTACCGGAATCCTGCGGGAAGTGTGGAGGAAAGCTTAAACAGGATGAAGATACTCTTGATACATGGTTCAGTTCTGCACTGTGGCCTTTCTCGACATTGGGCTGGCCTGACAAGACTGAGGATCTGGAGTATTTCTATCCTACAAGCGTTTTAGTAACAGGCTATGACATAATATTCTTCTGGGTTGCCAGAATGATTTTCTCCGCCATGGAGAACATGAACCAGGAGCCCTTCAAGCATGTGTTTATACATGGCATAATAAGGGACTCGGAAGGCAGAAAAATGAGCAAATCCCTGGGTAATGGCATAGACCCACTGGATGTTATTGATAAGCACGGTGCTGATGCTCTGAGATTCAATCTTATTTCAGGGAACTCCCCAGGAAACGACATGAGATTCTTCTGGGAGAAGGTTGAAGCATACAGCAACTTTGCGAATAAGATATGGAATGCTTCAAGGTTCGTGCTTATGAATCTGGACTTTGAAAAAGTACGGAAGGCAGACAGGGCAAAATATGCATCAAGCCTCACTACTGCAGACAAGTGGGTAATAAGCAGATTCAATACGGTTATTAAAGAAGTTACCGAGAATATGGAGAAGTTTGAACTGGGCATTGCAGCACAAAAACTATATGACTTTATGTGGTCGGAGTTCTGCGACTGGTACATCGAGCTGGCTAAGCCAAGGTTATATGGTGAGGATGAAGACACCAGGCTTGCTGCACAAGTGACCTTATGCGACGTATTAACCGGAACAATGCAGCTGCTGCATCCGTTCATGCCGTTCATCACTGAGGAAATATACCAGCATCTGCCCTCTGAATATGAATCAATAATGATTTCCAAGTGGCCTGAATATGATGAGCAGGCTTATCAGCCGGAAGCAGAGAAGAAGATGGAGACAGTTATGGAAGCCATCAAGGGCATAAGAAACATCAGAGCCGAAATGAATGTCGTTCCATCCAAGAAAGCCAAGGTAATGATAGTAACGGTTAGCAATGACATAAAGACAGCCATGGAAGAGGGTAAGATGTATTTTGAAAGGCTTGCATCAGCTTCGGAGGTTGCGGTATTAAGCGGAAAGAAAGGCATACCTGAAGGAGCAGTATCAGTACTGATAAATGGAGCAGAAATATATCTGCCCCTTGAGGACCTGGTAGACTTCGAAAAAGAACTTGAAAGGCTTGGCAAGGAGAAGGATAACCTGGAAAAAGAGCTTCAGAGAGTCAGGGGAAAGCTGAGCAATCAAGGCTTCGTCGGGAAGGCGCCCCAAAGTGTTATTGAAGAAGAGCGGGCCAAGGAAAAGAAATATCAGGATATGTTGGAAAAGGTACTTGAAAGGATAAACTCATTAAAAAAGTAACTGACGGGGTAGAAGCCATGAACTATAACGAAGTAGTAAACCTTATAGAGACCTCCATGAAATTCGGATGCAGACCCGGACTTGAGAGAACGGCGAAGCTTCTGGATTTCCTGGGGAATCCCCATAAAAGACTGAAGCTGATACATGTTGCAGGTACCAACGGCAAGGGCTCAACAACGGCAATGATAGCCAGCGTATTAAGCAATGCCGGATATAGTACGGGGATGTACACATCCCCCCATCTTTACAGGAATACTGAGAGGATGATCATAGACGGAAAAGAGATAACTGAAGAGGATTTTATCAAATATGCCCTTGAGGTCATGGATGCCGTGAAGCTGATGAGGGAAAAGGGGCTTGAGGAGCCTACACAGTTTGAAATGTATACAGCTATGGCATTTTTGTATTTTGAACGGAAGAAGGTTGATTTCGCAGTTATAGAGGTAGGGCTGGGGGGAAGATTCGACGCAACAAATGTGATAAACCCTATGCTTTCCGTGATAACCTCCATTAGCTATGACCATATGGATATACTGGGAGATACTATAGAGAAGATAGCCTATGAGAAGGCAGGCATTATCAAGGAAGGTTCAACCGTGATAATGTATCCCCAGCAGTTCCCTGAAGTGCTGGATGTCATAGAAGAAGTGCGCAGAGAGAGAAAGGCTGTATTGGTAAAGGTTAATACAGCATCAGTGATGCTCAAGGAATACAATATGGGCGGACAAATAATTGATTTCAAATATCGGGACTATGATATACATGACATAAAGCTGCCCCTTATCGGAGATCATCAGATAAGCAATGGAGCTGTAGCACTGACTGCTGTAGCAGAACTGGATAGAATGGGATATGGTGTAGGAGCAGATGCCGTCAGGAAGGGCATTGAGACTGTGAAATGGCCTTGCCGGTTGAGCATAGCGAGCACCAAGCCTCTGATATTAATCGATGGCGCCCACAATGAAGATGGGATAAATTCTCTGCAAGGGGCACTGTCCAAATACTTCAGCAGCAGAAAGATAATATTTGTAATAGGAATGCTGAAGGATAAGGATTACGGTTATGCAATAAGAAAGCTTATGCCAATGGCTCGTCACACAGTAGCCACAGAACCGGTGAGTGAAAGGGCTCTGGCTGCAGACGCAATGGCTGAAGCAGTGAAGCCGTATTGCAGTAGTATCTCTGCAGAGCCGGACATAATAAAAGCTATTGATAAAGCTAAGGAGCTGTATGAAAAGGACAGTATGATATGCATATGCGGCTCACTATATCTTGCAGGTACCGCATACGAATATGTCACACGTAGGGAACGCATTGCATGCGTCCCGCTTCAGGGATGAACTTAATTGAAAAAAGCGCGAAATCCGCGCTTTTTTCTATACATTAAATCTGAAGTTTATTATATCTCCGTCATGTACGATGTATTCCTTCCCTTCAAGGCGGTACAGGCCTTTTTCCTTGGCTTTCGCCATGGAGCCCAGCTCTTGCAGGTCCTTGAATTTAACGGTCTCAGCTCTTATGAAGCCTCTTTCTATATCAGAGTGGATTTTTCCTGCAGCCCTTCTTGCATCTGTGCCCTTTTTTATCGTCCAGGCTCTTACTTCATCTTCACCTGCAGTAAGAAAGGAAATCAGCCCCAGGTAATCATAAGTGGTGCTTGCAAGCACATCGATACCAGACTTTTTGATGCCAAGCTCCTCCATGAATATCAGTCTGTCTTCCTCTTCAAGTTCACTGATTTCCATTTCTGCTTTGGCACATACCTCTATAACAGGAACATTTCTCTCTTCAGCATACTTCAAAACATCCTCCTTCTGGGGATAACTGCCTGATTCAAGGGAATTTTCATCAATGTTAATGACCAGTATCATTGGCTTCTCTGAAAGGAAGCTGAAGGTCTTGAGGAGCTCACGCTCTTCATCTGTAAGGTTTATCTGGTGTATCAGAAGTCCATTTTCAAGGCCCTCCTTACACTTCTTAATTACAGCAAGCTCCAGGAGGTTTTCTTTAGTGACCTTTTTGCCGCTTTCTATTCTGGCTATCCTATTGTCTATAATGCTTAAATCAGCGAAGAGCAGCTCCAGGTTCACTGTCTCTATATCACGCATTGGGTTCAGGGAGCCTTCGACATGCAGTACGTCAGGGTTATCAAAAGCTCTGATGATATGTACAAGAGCATCAACCTTCCTTATATCCTCGAGGAATTGGTTTCCTACTCCTTTACCTGCACCTGCTCCGCTGACCAGCCCTGGAACGTCGATAAAATCTATAAGGGCATAGGCTGTTTTTTTGGGATTGTAAAGCTTGGAGAGAAAATCGATTCTATAATCAGGAACCTTTGCAGAGCCTACGTTGGAAGCCATTTTTCCCGAAGCAAAGTTAGATATTTCTGCATGGGCATGGGTAAGCAAATTAAAGAATGTCGTTTTGCCAACAAGGGGAAGGCCAACCAGACCTATTTTCATGAGTATTACCTCCTATGATATATTTTTAATTTATCAAGGAACCTATTAATTGGCTGTATATTTTTTCTGAGGAGTTTTTCCATTTTTCACAGACCTGCTTTGCCTGCTTTGCAGATACTACACTAAGCTTGAGATCCATGAGTACAAGGTCTTTCTCTATTACTTTAAGAGTTACTATGTATTCTTTATCGCATATCTTGTTATACTCCGCAATTACTTGAAACTCCTTCTTCAGGCTGTCCTTGTTCTTGCTTATATAATTATTGATTATTCCGTAGGTATTTTTTGAAATTCTATGCTCAAAAACCTCAATTGCTTTTTCGCCGCTTTCGGTAGTTGCGAAGCATTGTTTTTTCTGGTACAGCAATTGCTTTATCATACCTGCCTCTTCCAGCTCTGAAATGCACTGCTGAAAGGTGAAGAAGTCTATAAGGTTGTTCTCTAATATAGCATTTGTAATCTGTGCCTTAGTCAGAGGAATATCCATTTTATTTAAAAGATATAATATCATAAGCTTCTTATCAGCCATTACTCCGCTGTCAAAAATCATGCAATCATCTCCAGTATGTTTTGCTTAAAGCATTCTATTACTATATTAAGCTAATTATAGCATAGTTGATTTTAGTATGGCAAAAACAAAAATCAGACATAATTCAGTCTGACTTTTGTTTTTTTTCATATATTTGAACTCTGTTATTTGCCTTCAAGCTGTTGCTCTGCCATAGCGATCAGCTTCTTAACCATGCTTCCTCCGACCCTTCCGCAGTCCTTTGAGGATAGATTTCCCCAGTAGTCTTCGGAGCCTTGGTGTACCGGCAAATTTAACTCTGAAGCTATTTCATACTTCATATTATCAAGAGCTGTGTGAGCTTTTGGAACTTCTAATCCTTTATTATATCTTCCGCTTCCTGCAGCCATTTAATAACCCTCCTTAAATATCATATATTATAATTTGATATGGTTTTATGAATTTATATAAGCTTTGCTTTAGTCACATTTCCCTGCTGCATTATTAATTTAACCTTTTTGTATAGAAAATATGTTAGAACATTATGTTTTTATACATAATATTATAACCGGATGCATATAATTATAGTTTTAGGAAATTTAATATAATTAAATTTCAAAGGGCAAGTAAAAAGTCCTTGCCCTCAGTTCTGATCAGTATTAAGTCATTTTTCTTTTGATTGGCAGTTTTCTTCCCTTATTTGTTCCATTTCGGTGAACACCCTGCTGCTGTACCTTCTGTGACGTTGCTTCCCTGTGAAAGTGTCTGACTTGCGGCAGTATCAGTTCCCTGGAGAATTCAACTCTGTGTCCCTGGATGTTTGTAAAATTACTATGCCTCATAGACATATCTTTCACCTCCAATATAGCGCATCAATAATTAATGCTTTTATCGGATGTATGCTTCAATGGAAGGTATAGAGAAATTACGTCATATTTATTTTGCCCCGAAAAATTTTTTAAAAGCCTCTATTATATGTTGTTTTTTTACATATATAGGACAACTTACATATTTTCTTCACAGCGGATGTTGTCGAAACGTCTAATAATATCTGGTATAATCAAGGTATATAATCTGTATAAAAAATATTTCATTATTCATTGTACATATCGAAAGGAGCAGCACATGAAACGATTGAAGCAGATAACTGCAGTACTTTTCGCACTTATTCTGGCACTTGGTTTTACGGGATGTAAACCTCGGTTAGTGGAAGAAAATCGCGAAAAACCGGAACAGAACCAACCAACACAGGTAGAATCCAATAATGAACCGCAAGAAAACGATCAAGATCAGGATAATAATGAAAACAAAGCAGATAAAATTGATTTGAAAGAAATAAAAGCCAATGAAAACGGCCAGGTTATGATACTTATGTATCATGGTATAAGTGATAAGGAAGCCGAATGGGTAAGAACGGCAGATAACTTCAGAAAAGATCTGAGGACTCTGTATGATGAGGGATACAGACTGATCAGCCTTAAAGACTATATAGAGAATAATATTAAGGTTGAAGCCGGATATACACCATTTGTAATGACCTTTGATGACGGTCTGCTGAACAGCTATAATATAATAGAAGAAAACGGGGAGAAAAAAATTGATCCCGATTGTGCAGTAGGAATACTTGAGGAATTCAAAAAGGAACATCCTGACTTTGGCAGAGGAGGCAGTTTTTTCGTTTTTTATCCGATTCCTTTCAGACAAAAGGAGCTTATTAAGGAAAAATATGAGTTCTTAATACAGAATGGATATGATATAGGGAACCATGCATATACTCACGAGAACCTTGGAAAGCTTAGTATTGAAGATGTTCAGAAGGCCTTGGGAAAGAATGTGAAGCTCACTCAGGGATACTTGCCGGGGTATGATGTTTACGCCCTTGCACTTCCTTATGGCATCGGACCAAAGGGAGACGGCTACATATATGCAGCCCAGGGCGAATATGACGGGGTAAAATACAATCATAGAGCAGTGCTCAAGGTGGGAAGCAATCCGGCACCATCACCTGTAGACATCAAGTTTGATCCCATAAGGCTCCCCAGAATAAGAGCCAGTGAAATGAATACCGCCGGCACAGGAATTTATGATTGGCTTCAGCACTTTGAAAAGAAGCCGGAAAAGCGTTACATAAGCGATGGCAACCCGGATACTGTGGCAATACCTGAAAGTGAAAAGGACAATGTAGATCAGAGCAAGCTTAATGGGAAAGAATTGATAATATATAATTAGGAATAAAATAAACGAGATTAGTTGAAAACCAACTAATCTCGTTTATTTTTATTATTCGATACAAATTGACATATAACGACAAATAATGATATGATTAGCATAGGTAGACAATAGTACTAATTATTTAATAGCAATATTTCAGTTGTAAAACATACAGACATAATAATATTGTCAAACATATCGAAAGATAGAGACGCAAAGCCACGGGTCCAAAGTATATTGCAATGACAGCCGGGGTGCAGTTTTTTGTATTAATACACAGACCGAGGATTATGTAATGCCGAGGCCTGTGTTTTTTTCATATATGGGAGGGTGATATTTTAGCAAAGAGGTGTAGGATTCAACTACTTAAAAATGTGTGGAGGTGTCTATTATGAGAAGCATCAAGGCTAAAATTGTAGTCAGTTTAATTGTGCTATTATTGGTTGTATGTACAGGGTTTGCAGGTATCTCCTATTACACTGCTTCAAATGCCTTAGTGGCAAAGGTTGAGGAGGCATTACCCCAATTGGCTGAGCAGGCAGCAAATGCAGTAAAAAATAGTGTAGAGGGGCAGCTGGATACCCTTGAAGCAATAGCGTTGAACCATGTTATCAGTGATATTGATATGGCCTGGGAAGATAAACTGATGATACTGAATGAGGAAGTGGCGAGAAATGGACATATCAGGATGGGCATAGTCGATTTGAATGGAGATATGATATCTACAGACGGTTCTACTATGAATATTGCGGATAGGCCTTATTTTAAGAAGGCAATCGCTGGGGAGAAATATGTATCAGATCCGACTGTCAGTAAAGTGAATAACAGTATTATTATCGCATTTGCGGTTCCAATCAAGCAAAACGATTCTATTGTAGGTGTACTGGTCGCAACGAGAGATGGAAACAGCTTAAGAGACATTACAAATGAAGTGACCTTCGGTGAATCCGGCAAGGCGTTCATGATAAACAAAAGCGGAGTTAAAGTAGCTCATAGTAACGCGGAATTAGTAATGCAAATGGACAATGACCTGGAAAATGTTAAGAATGACCCAAAGCTTGAGCCATTGGCAGAACTGGAAAAGCAAATGACAGAAGGGAAAACCGGCGTTGGAGAATATGAATATGAAAGTATTGTTAAATACTTGGGGTTTGCGCCGGTAAATGGCACAAATTGGTCCATTGCGGTAGCTGCACCTAAGAGTGAGGTTTTGTCCGGGCTTAATACACTTCGAATCTACATGCTTACAGCTGCTGCAGTGTTCCTGCTGTTAAGTGCTGCTGCAGGTTTTGTAGTTGCAGGATTTATTTCAACTCCAATTACATTGATAACAGACCACCTAAAGAAAATTGCAGGCGGGGATTTTACTTGTCAGGTTCCTGACAAATGCAGAAAATTAAAGGATGAGATCGGCACTTTGGCCAAATCCCTGGAAACCACACAAGGGTCGATTGGAGAGCTGATAAGGGGTGTGGTTTCTGAGGCAGGAAATGTAAACAAGGCAGTAATGCTTACAAGCAAATATATGTCAGAGCTAAGCAGCCAGATTGAAGATGTATCCGCGACAACTGAAGAGTTGTCCGCCGGCATGGAGGAAACTGCAGCATCAACAGAGGAAATGAATGCTACGTCTTCAGAGCTTGATACGGCTGTAGAGTCAATTGCAGCAAAAGCTCAAGAGGGTGCTGTTTCTGCAGGAGAAATAAGCATGAGGGCAAATAATCTGAGAAAGAGCTTTATTGAGTCCCAGGAAAGTGCCTTAAAAGTGTTTGTTGAAGTCAAAGAAAAGCTTGAAAAGGCATTGGAGGATTCCAAGACAGTTGACAAAATCAACGAACTGGCAGATGCAATACTGCAGATTACATCCCAGACCAATCTACTTGCTCTTAATGCGGCAATAGAAGCGGCAAGAGCTGGAGAAGCAGGCAGGGGATTTGCAGTAGTTGCCGATGAGATTCGCAAACTCGCTGAAGATTCCAAGAATACTGTTAACGAGATACAGGATATAACAAAGACTGTAACTCTGTCTGTAGAGAACCTTTCCTCAAGCGCAAACAGTCTGCTCTCATTCATGAGCACCGATGTTGACAGGGATTATAAGACTATGCTGGCTGCTACTGAAGAATACAGAAATGATGCGGAGACAGTTGACAATCTCGTAACAGATTTCTCGGCTACCTCTGAGGAGCTTGCAGCATCCATACAGAATATGGTCAAGGCTATAAACGAAATAACTGCGGCAACAAACGATGGAGCCAGCGGAACCTCCAACATTGCCCAAAAAACAAATGCTGTTGCTGAAATGGCAGCTGAAGTCATGAAGCAGTCCGAGCTGTCAAAGCAAAGTGCTGATAAGCTTACTGAGTTGGTTGTTAGCTTTAAGATATAGAAATGATAGATAAACATATACATAAAAAGTCCAAACTACAGTTGTGGTTTGGACTTTTTATCTTTCTATTCACTGGAAACTCAGCCGTTCAAGAAATAATCTTCCGAATAATATGTTTTCAATAACTGTCTCCTTGAAATAGGGATTGGGCATAGCACAGCTGCTTCCTGATTTCTGTAGGAAATACAGCTCTCCACTTTCTCCAATGACCTCGGCATAAAGCTTGCCATTCTTATAAAGCTTATCACCGACACTAAGCTTAATATCTTCAAAGCCGATCTGTTCATACATTTTTTCACTTATACCATTTCTTCTTTTTCTTTTCATATATTCACCTTAAATTGTTATATTATGTATTTCGCGAAAAACATTTTACATGACTGATTCAAATTTCGCGTAAATATTTCCTTAATTTCATTGAATTCGCGCTATACCCTGATGGAATACCTTAAGCGCGTTCAATATACAATATTATTTTCGACATTTATATTATCAAATTTAATACTTTTTTGCAAATCACGTGATAAATATGCACGTTTATCGAATATGGATTGACAGAAAATAGCATGATTCATATAATTTATCTTAACTGACTATAAAATAAAGGATAAAATGAAAAAATAAAACAAAAATAGAAAATAAAGTATAGGAAATATTTTGCAGAAATACGTATATTGGGGGATATATATGAGATTACTATCAGCTCTTGGTTACGAAGATATTGAAGAATACTTGAAATACTTACGTGGAATCGTGGTATTGGATACAGTCAAGGATAAAAAGTCTCTCCTCGATGCGGTTGGAGCTGACAGATATGACTTGGTGCTTATTTCCAAAGAGCTTCCTGGAAGTGAGGAAATGGAGTATGTTGTTGAGATGCTTTCATCAGGAAAATTCAAGAATCAGAGAATTGTGTATATATATGGAGAATATGACGGTCCATGTGATGATTTTATAAGGTTTTTAATTAGTCATGAAATATATGATTTCTATGTTGGTGACGAAATAACCTCCAGGGATATTGAGAGGCTTATATTCAGACCTGCCGGCAAGGAGACTTCTTTTGGATATTTTAAAAGCCGTTATGATAATGAACGGTATTTTAGTCAGGCAGAACGCAAGTCAAAGCAAAAAAGGCATTTTTTCAATGGTGCCGCACTTACAGAATCCGGATTAAAAGGCATCCTGAGCATAAACATGAACAAAAGGCTTCCTTTTGAGAAGCTGATCATTTCAATAATATCAAATCAAGCTACAGGTAAGTCACATACAGCTTGGAACTTGGGCTGCTGTCTTTCCAAACATGGATATGCCACCAGTCTTTTTAATATAGACAGAGGTTATTCAGCAAATTTGTTTTTTGATATTGATGATGCCTATTATGACCTGCTTGATTTCACTATAGAAAATAACAGTCACAAGGATATATTGAACAGCTGCTGTAAAAGGAAGAATCTAAGTATAATAACCGGGAAGCTCGGAGATGAGAAGGAAATTGCAGGTGATGATTTTGTAAAGCTGCTGTATGGTATCCGTACCAAATCTGATATCACAATTATTGATACAAGGACAGGCTTATCAGCCTTAACCAGACTTTCTATAAAAAGCTCTACATATGATTTACTGATTTTTGACTGTGATATAATGCATTTCCACATGAATATGAACATGCTGGAGGAGCTGAAGGAGGATTTTGCTCCGGAGAAGACAATTGCGGTCATTAACAATACAAATGTAAAATCCTCAAGCCATAAGTTCATTTACAATGAGCTTATAAATACCGGAATACCTTTTAAAGACATAGCCATAATCAGCAGCTGCGGTCTTCTCAGCAGCGAAGTGATGCACACAGGTCTGTCGCCATATCAGGCGGCAGGAGCGGAAAACAAGGACTTCGCACATGATATGGACAGCCTTATAAACAGGCTGAGCACAAGACCGGGTAAGAATGGATCTGCAGCCGGCAGATTTGGAAAGTAAGTGGGTGAGTATTATTGGTTTATAGTAAAAAAAGCAGGATTTATATTATAAAGAGAGTGGTGTTCATATCAATATGCATAATATGCTCGATAATTATCCTTTATGAGGGCTATTTGCTCTATCAAAATATGGTATCGGAGCAAGCTGCTAATAGTTCAAAGGGAAGCGGCATTGCATCCCAAAACAATACGGTAGTAATTGCCCGGGCGAGATACAGCATGAACCAGGGGGAATTGCTGGATGCGAGCAAGGTTGAACTGGTAGAGGTACCGGTGGAGCTGGTTCCCAAGGGGTCAATCACAAGCTTTGCAAAGCTGAACAACATGAGACTTAAGCAAAAGGTCGCTGAGAAGGAATTCCTGAATGATATGGACTTGATACCTGAATCAGCATCCTATGAAGCGGATGACAGACTAATAGAGCATAATTTTGCAGAAGGGGCAGTTCCTGCCGCAGTTGTTGAGGGCAGTGCAATAGATATCAAGCTCTTTATCAAAGGAGGAGAGGATCCTGTGGTCATTTCAAAGGCTATGGTTATTTCGCGCAATGCTAATTTGCTGTCTTTTTATTTAAACAGAAGGGAACAGGAGTTTCTTAAGGAAGCTGCCACGGAAGGAATGCTTCTTTCTGTACAGTATCTTAATGATTCGCAGATAGCTAGTGAGGTTACCTATATGCCATCTTATGTAAAGGGAAAGGAGTAAAATATATGCGCGGTGCAAGAGGAAAGCTTATATGCATATGGTCTCCGGTGCTGCATGGGGAGGGGTGTTCTACCTTAGCCTGCTCAATAGGCGTTGGGATGCATCACTTTTCCGGTAAAAAGGTGCTTATTGTCAACAAGAGCAATTCCACAAGCCATATGGAAAAATATGTGGAGAAGGATATTGAGATAAAATACTCAATGGATAATTTGAAGATATTTAATACAGGGATAAGGACGGACCATATTTTGACCTATGCCACCCAAATGAACACAGGCTTGTACATGATAGGAGGATCAAGGTTTAACAGGGAGATTACCAAAGAAAATACTGATTTTGACAAGCTATTCGTAGACAGGTGCCTGGAAGGCTTCGATCTCGTAATTGTTGATGTGGATACCGGTGTCCGGGAAGAAAACAAGCTTTATCTGGACCAGGCTGATAATATCCTTGCAATTTTTACTCCCAACGAAATAGTGATTGATGAGCTGTTTCACCAACCTGCAATGCAAGGTGTTCTGAACTTTTTTACTGATAAAAAGACCGTAAGTATAATAAACAAGCTTTATGACGGCTGGGATACCGGTAGTGTGACAAGCAGATACAAGAGCAAGTATTCTTTATCCAGGGCCTTTGGACTAAACTATGACGGAGATGTCCTGAATGCTTGCTGTATGGACAAGAATTTCTATTCTTTTCTTATGAAGGAGATCAAGCGGGGTAAGGATGGTTACGTAAAGCAGCTGAATGATATTTGCAGCTTCATGGTTAGTGAGCTGTGCATGGAAGAAAGCACTTCAGACAGTATCAGATATGGGAGCTTGTTCAAGAGGCTTCTTAGAAGCAGCCTTTACTAGTTTGAATTCACTTGTTGGGGGGGAGAATGTTGGATTTAAAGAAATATCTGATTATCGATTCGCTGCAGCTTCATATGGAAAAGTATATCAACAGCTTCATCAATTCAGACCCGTCTGATGAGCAGGAAAGGAAAATAATATCACTGCTCAGGGATTACAAGGAAAAGTCAACCTCAGGTCTTCCTGAGGCCAGGGGAATCATTAAGTCACATATAAAGAACAGTATTCTCACAGGCTTTGATTTATATATGGACGGACAGGATGGTGGGCTGGAGGATGTATGTATTCGTGAGGGAATCAGAGTTGATGAAGCAAGTGGATTGATCGATAATATATTGCCCTTCAATGACCCTGAGAATCTGACCGCCAGAGAAAAATTCGAAATAATACTATATAAGAACAGCACAACTGGAAGTAATGGGAGAGATGGTGCCTTTAACTGCCTTCTGTCAGAGTATCCCTTCTGCGGCAAGACCAGAGAGGCTGAGGGCTATGAAAGTATGAGATATGAATATGGTGAGGAGGATATTAATCACATTTACAATAGTGAGAATTATATACTTTCCTTCACTGACAAGATAGAGATTATCACCCAGAGGTTATATGCGGAAATATTTGGCCTCAAGCATATTGACATGCTGGCATATTCAAATATTAATGAAGTGGGTTTTTCCAACAATGGCAAATACATTTACTGCTGGTGCGGGAAAAAGATATGGCTGAGTTTCCTAAAGATCAGTGAAAGTGATGCAAGGGTTATACAGGACAGGGCCATAAGCTTTGAAAAGCATTGTCCTCAGCTGGATGTAAGCCATCCGGAGATATTATGCCATAGAGGTGATGGAGCAAGGATAACAGTCACCCAGAAGCCTTATTTCTCAGCCCGCAATCTATGCATAAGAATCTTCAATCAAAGCAATTCAGGCTTCAAGGACTTGATAGCCATGGACAAGCTCAGGACACTTATAATTGCTCTTGTTAAATCAGGAGAAAGCATATGTCTACAAGGGGGACTCGGAAGCGGAAAGACCACAACTTTGAATGTGATGTACGAACTGTTGGACGATTTTCTGCATATTGGTACCGTTGAGGATTACTTTGAACAGCATGTTATGGAGAAATACCCCTTCAAGAGGATTGTCGAGGGACAGGCTATAAACGGCAAGGAGCTTCTGGACGTAGTCAAGACTATGCTCCGTATGTCCGTAGATGTAGCAAATATAGGAGAGGTCAGGGATGGAAATGCGTTATTTGCTTTTATACAGCTGGTACAGTCTGTTTCTGTTGCTGCATGGTTCACAACCCATATAACAAACCCGGAGACTACTGTGCCTCGTCTCAAAAACATGCTTATTGGTACAGGACGGTACTTTTCAGAGCAAAGTGCCGTAATGGATATAATTCATTATATAAATATGATATTTCAGCATGAGATTATTGATGGGAAGATAATGATAACCAAGGTTGTGGAAATTGTGCCGTTGGTAGCGGCATCAAGTGATTTTGACTATAGTATGGAGCTTGATAATGAGAAGCTGCAGAGGATGTATTACATTCAGCAGATACAGAGCAATCCATATAATATGTTCAGGCTGAATACAATTATGAAAATGGAGGATGGGATTGCAAGATTTATAAACTATCCCTCCGGAAGAATGATAGAAAAGGCAAAGAAGAACAATGAAGCATGGAAATATGTAAAGAGCCTTGTCAGACTGATTGAGAAAGATACAGGCATGGATTTGCCTGAATATGCAAGGGGGTGAGACGAATTACTTGGAAGCTTGACAAAAGTGCGGACCTTAATGGCTATAACAAGCATAATCCTTATTACTGCCTGTTATTTAAGCTCAACAACCGCATGACTCTAATCAATCAAAAATCACCTGCTCAGAATATCGGGACAAGCTTTGTGCTGCTTGCTGCATTAACACTGCTTGGCGCCATCTACTTTCTTTTTGCATACAACACCTTTAGCGGCCTTTGGTATCATAAGGTTCTGTGTGTTTTTTCAACAATGATATTTGTGTATCTATGCGGGCAATCATATTTTGAAATATATGAGAAGCGGATTAAAAGCGACCTGCCCAATACCTTAAAAAAACTCACTCATTACTATAATCATTATAAAGGCAACATTGTACCTGCTTTGGAGGATACAATCTCCCGGTGCCCCAAAAGCAACAGGGTATATATCGTGAAAATCAAGGAGGCATTATCGGTGCCGGATTATGAAAGAAAGATAGGGGAGCTGGAGCAGAAAATGCCTACGATTTGGCTCAAGATGCTGTGCCGTCTTATTCTGTTTGCAAAGGAAAATGGCGGGATGGTTTTGGAAAAAGACAATAAGTTCTCCGGTGAGGATGTAATATCCAATAACCTGAAAAGGCTGACCAATATAGTGACCTTCTTGAATATTGAACAGGGATACAATGATGCTGAGCTTCTGGGCATGCAGATTTTTGTTTTTTTCGCTCCCTTTTTGGTGATACCGGTGACTAAATGGTACAATGCCAGTCTGCTTATTGATCTGAACATGAGTGATATATATGGGAGTATACAAGCTCAGAACCTGACTGCCATATTGATGTTTATAAGCGGTCTTGGCGCACTTTTTATACATTGGATGAGGAAGCTGCAAAATTGACAGGAAGGTGGTGAGGGATATACAGTATTTCATAATAATTCAAGCACTTGCAATTGTTCTGCTGGCAGTCGCAATTTCCATATATGCTTACCAATATTTCAGGTATCAGAAAATAAAAAGGTTATATAGAGCGGATTATGCAAGGAAAAGTTATTTGATAAGTATCAGCAGACTGCTGCCCTTTATGCCGGGATACAAGAGCAAAAGGTACAGAAACACTGAAGAACTCATAACTGATTCAGGACTAGGGATTTCTGTTGAAGGCTTCTATCTGGCAAAGACAATGCTTTTTATTGTTGGATTCGTATTTTTCATCAGTATACAAACTACAAATACTTTTATGCTTTATGACGGCATAATAGGTGATTTAAATATAGAAAAGACTCTGATAGACATAGCGGTAGTGCCGGATACACATACCCTGCGGCTGGAAAAAGAGATATTCAGTTATTTAGATAACTGTCTGCCCGGAGATAAAGTCACTCTTAAAGAGCTTAAGAACAAACAGAATTCTCAAATGTATATAGAGTATATAGAAGCTCAGATAAGCGGTAAATGGGCTGGTTTGGAAGAGGATGCAGGTGCTGCAGCTAAAAGAATGTACAAGAAACTGATAAGGATAAGGACTATAGAAAGGGATTACCCCATATATCTATCAGCCTTACTGGCAGCATTAGCCATGTATTTTATGCCCAATATAATCGGTCATTTAAAGTTGATGCTTATTGAGGATAAAAGGGATTGGGAGATATTGAACTACATATATGTATTTTCTATATTTGGGAGACTTCCTCCCTTTAACATAAAAAACGTACTCATAAATATTCTGGTAATAGCAGATATCTATAAATCTATTTTAACCGAAGCACTGAACAATATAAAAAGCGGTAAGGGAGAAGCCTCCTTTGACAACCTGTTGAAAAGGGTGAACAATCAGGAGCTTTTTGAACTATTGGAGGCTATGCGGCTTTCTATGAGCACAGGGCTTCTTAACATAGTGGACAATATTGATGAAATGGCGGTCAACCAGCTTAAATGGCTGGAGATAAAGAGTATAAAAAGAAGAAAGTCCAAGCAGGTAATAGCTATGGTGCCGGTGGTATTGGTAATGCTTGTGGCCATGGTGTATTTCTCATACAGCCTGTCGACACTTTCAAATCCGATGAACTATATCAAGTAAAAGATGAAGGGGAGAATGGATTATGGAGAAATTTTGGGCGGTAATATTGATATTTGTGGTGGTTGCAGCAGCGGGGCTTATGTATGTCAACCAGGTATATAATCCACAGAAGGAAACACAGATGGCAATGGCGCAAATGGCCAATCAGACCCTTACTGCCGTTAAGCTGGAAATAGGGGATGGAACTATCACTTTCGAGGTTATCGGATCGGGAATAAGTGGAAAAATAGGAGAACATTTAGAAGCTGGTGAGGGTGTGACAATCACATTAAATGGAGTAGCATATAATGATGGTATTGCTAATATTGGGTCTGCAGTTGAACCTGCCAGCAATTATAAAGTGGTAATAGTAAAAAAGAGCGGGGAAACAACCCGGATTACGATTACAAAGCTTTAATTAAAAAGCATGATTATGAGGTGAATAGCCGTATGGAAAAGTTCTGGGCATCGCTTTTGGTAATTCCCATATTCACGTGGTATTCATTCCATGCCGTTTTGGACAGGGACTTCAAAATAAGGCAGCAGATGGTAGAAAATACTGTATATCAATACACCCAGGTGTCAGCCAAGAAGGGTGCCTTATACAATTCTGTCTATAATGAATTGGAGCATAGTCTTTCAAGGTTCGGGATATTTGATATTAGTGTGACCGCAGAGAAGTTCACCGGAACAACAGATACCCCTGAGGTAATTGCAGGCTCGCAGGTTATCGGGAAGGATCTGCGCTCGGAGGGCTACGACATTATCAATATCTATGTGGAGTTTCAAAACAAGCATCCCTTGGGAAGACTGTATGAAATTACTCCTTTCGGCACAAAATCAGGTGCTGAAGCGGACATCAGGTATTTCGCCAAAGCATCGGTCTATATTCAATAGAAAAATAATACGGGAAGTGGCATTATGAAAGCATTTTTCTTGAGCCTTGTTTTTATATTCTGCACCTGGAGTATATTCTTCATAGGTAAAGGAGTGGACAATATAGATATCATGGCTGAACGGTACAAGAGGGCTCTGGATGCAGGAGCCAATGCAGCCTCCGGGTATAGTTCATATAATACTGAAGTGATGCTGCGTGATCAAGGCACAGGTTATGGAATCGGATACGAGGATAGAACCAATGTACCTGTTGACAGGGAAGAGGCTTTGAAATGGTTTTACAGGCTCTTCTTCAGAAATCTCAGCATAAGAGATGCTGATAAGCAGAATGAATTAAAGCATTACATGCCAATGAAAGTAATAATCCTGTATGACAGGCTGATGATAGCGGATGCTGACGACAATTGGTATTGCTACGATCCGGCAGGAGAAAAAGAATATCTGATAGAGTACAGGGGGAAGAGCTATAAGTTCACCTTGTCCGACCAGGTGTATGACATTGAAAACAGGATATGGGTAAAGGCTGGGGACATCGGGTTAGAGTCTAAAGACAGGAAAGCTTTGGTCACACAATACATTATAAATGAGCTTAACGGTTTTTTAAATAACAGGATGGATAAAGAAAGCGGCAGTAATTATAAAATTGTTTTTTCTTTGGATGATGCTGTAGATGATAAGCTAAGCGGAATTAACGGTGTAAACTTTTTAGTGTTTTGTGAAGGAATACCTATACCTTCACTCAATCCTTTCAGGCAAGAAAAGTTTTTTGCTTACGGAATAGGCGGAAGTGAGATAAAAAGGTAAGTACCTCAAGCTATATTATATAATGAAAGGCGGTAATACAATGTTAAACAAATCAATCCTGATGGGCAGGCTTACAGCAGATGCGGAAACAAAGACCTTCGACGAAAAGAAAAGGGTGTCTAAATTCACTCTGGCAGTAGACAGGGACTATATCGACAAAGAAGGCAACAGGGATACTGACTTCATCCAGATCGTAGCCTGGAACCTTCCTGAAAAGTTTATTGCAAAATATCTTAAAAAAGGTGAGCTTGTTGCAGCTGAAGGCAGGCTTCAGACCAGGAAATATGAAAAGGAGGAAATTCATTACGTAACAGAGCTTTATGCAGATAGTGTGCATCCCACAAACTTCAAAAAGAATGAGTAAAGTGCAGCAAGGGAATATGCTTGGTACAAAGCTTGCAGTTGAGTATTACGGACCATGGAACAACAATTGTATAATAAAACAGGATATATTAGTGACACAGCTGTTGATGAAGCAGCTGTGTCATATTTTAAGGATGAAATCAAGTTCGCCCACTCAGGTAAAAAGGTGGTTGTTGAATTATCTTCCAAACTGCATAAGAACAGTATTAAAACATATCAGGCGGTATTTCTATAGATTTGATTATATATTGAAATATCCCCATTGGGGTTTCTACCTTAATGTCATCTTCAATTTTCTTCAGCAGAAATGCTCTGCCCATGGGAGATAAATATGATGCACTATCCACATTGAAGCTCATCTCCTCAGTAAAGGGTGATACAATTTTCACTTCCTCACTTTTATTAGTATAAGAATCCTTTAGCATCACCTGGCTCCCGATGATTACGAAAGGGCAAGCATCAGATGCATTGTCATCCACTTCAATCTCATTGTATATAGTGTTCTCAATACTCTTAATGTAGGAATCCATTAGTTCCTGGAAGTCACTTCTTTCATTAGTCCATACAGGGTAGTATTTTTCAATTACATTAAGCTTTTCCTCTTTAATACTTGTTAAGTGTTTGATAAGCATTTCATATATACGTTTAGATACAGCAGCTCTTGACACTTAAATACCTCCTTATAATACATAAAATGGAAAATGTAATAAAAATATAACAAGGCACCTTGCAGCAGAACTGCAAAATGCCTGTATATATAGTTTAACATAAATGTAAATGGATGTAAATAGTGGATTCCATTACCATTTAATTGAAAATCTATTATTAAGTGGAATTATTCACTTCAGATTATATCTAAAATCATATAAAGGGAATAGTAATTGTGGATTTTGAAAAAATATATCTATACGATAGAAAAGAGAGGTTATTTAAATGATGGTCAAGGAAAACTCCATTGTTCCTCTTGGATATGGGAAGTATGTGCGATCCGATAAAATTGTCGCATTGGAACCTATTGAGGATGACAGAGGCCCGGGAAGAAGGACGAAGGTTTATGTTGAGAAATTTAGTGATCCTATAATTGCTTCCAGGACAGAGAACTCAATAATTGCAAACATATCCGAGGTGCCCAGGGAAATGATGGAGGCAACTGCAGCTTATGAACTGCTACAGGATATATATGATGATTTGCAACAAATTGGTCCCATGCTTAGAAAGAGCATAAGAAAAGAAGCAGATCTGGATTTGGATAATATTCAGAAAAGAATAGAGGAAATACTAAAGCATGAGATTGAGTTTGATGTAAAACAGTAGATATGTTTTGGCAGCGACACTTATTGTATACTTTGTTTCCAATCTTTTTGATGGTGTAAGAGTTACATTTGCTGGTGCGGTATATGCATCACTTATTATCGATGTAACAGAATATATTCAGCATCTATACCTAACAAAAACAGGGAAGACAAGGAAACGTTCTTAATTTATTTCATGGGGAAGTTCGGAATGTAGGAATTTGAGTATACATTCCGCGGCCATAAAGTATAAAGGGAGGAGAATGGACATGATAGATGAGGCACTTGACGGTTTGAGAGGGGTAGCGAAAAGAAGCGGCTGCGAGCATATTATGAATAACATTGATATTACCATGGATGTAATGAGAAGAAGCAGTGAAGAAAATGAAAAGAGCATTGCAGCTTTGGCCTTTAGCTTTTTTGCCGATTACGCAATAGACAGGAGGAATATCAGCTTACTGCATGAAATATACAATCTGGCGGGAAAGCTTGACCTATTGGATGAATTCCAGAGCCGGAAGGCTTATGAAATTATATACAGCCTTAAGGATGAAACACTGAATATTTATCCTAAAGGACTGGAAGAGCTGATTTCGTTTATGGAAGGACTTGAAGCAGAGAACCTGGATTATCGTATAATGCCATATGATCCGAGCAACATTCTAATGGTTGAGTAAAGCATGAAAATAATTCTTGACATAGAATTGTAAATATCATATTATTATATCATAGCAATTCAGTAGGAATTGAGACAAAGGCTTAGAATGGAAAGTGTAGGTACACGAATATTTCTACAGAGAGGGCTGCGACGGATTATTCCGACTGCTGAAAGCAGCACCAGAGATATGTGCCGAAAGTGCGTCCAGGAGCTTTTGACCGAACAAGCCTTATTCAAGGCTTCAGTAGGATATGACGGGAGCACCCGTTACAGTGCAGGGATATGTTAGTATCCTCATGAGTATTGAAAGAGTGGAACCGCAGTTATGCCTCTTTATGCATATGCAAGTATGTATAAAGAGGCTTTTGCTTTTGAGACAACTCATTAATGATCATAAATGGAGGTATGTCAATGAAAAAACAAACAAATTACAGGATGTGAGAATATATTAAAACAAGCCGGTAAATAAGAATTATGAATAAAGGGTGGTAATAATGTTTAAACAGTTGAAGGAAGATATAAAGACAATATTCGAAAGGGATCCGGCTGCTAAAAGCTATCTGGAGGTAGTATTATGCTATCCGGGTTTGCATGCTGTTATATGTCATAGGATTGCTCACAGTCTGTACCGCAGGAGGATATTTCTATTGTCAAGGCTGATTTCACAACTGTGCAGATTCTTTTCAGGAATTGAGATACATCCGGGAGCAGTCATAGGAAGAAGGCTCTTTATAGACCACGGTTCAGGTATAGTAATTGGTGAGACTGCAGAAGTAGGTAATGATGTGACACTGTATCAAGGGGTTACATTGGGCGGAACAGGAAAAGACAAAGGAAAGAGGCATCCTACAATTGAGCATAATGTAACCATAGGGTCAGGAGCTAAGATTCTTGGACCTATTACAATAGGACATAATGCCAAGATAGGAGCAGGGGCAGTGGTAGTGAGGTGCATACCCCCAAATAGCACAGCAGTAGGAGTCCCGGCACATGTGGTGAGAAGGGATGGAATAGATGAGACATATATTGATTTAAACCATACAGACATTCCGGATCCACTTGAAGATGAAATCAAGGGGCTGGAGAAGAGAATCGGAGAGCTCGAAAGCAGATTGAAGTAGATATAAGCCCAAGGGGGGCTTTTTTTCTTGTCATATGTGCCAAGTTTTTTTACACAAAATTAACTTACATTTTATATTTTGGTAATTCGTTCTTTACAAAGCCCGTGTAAAATTAATCTCATGGTGAAAGAAAAAATATAAATATTAGCAATAGATACAACAAAGATAGAGGTGGTCAAATGTCAGAGTCGAGTAAAGAAGCCTTGGATTATATCCTCCGTAATAAACAGATAAAAACTGTTTTTCAACCCGTCATATCCCTGAGGGACGGCAGTATTCTAGGGCATGAAGCGCTAAGTAGAATCATATGTGATAGTGAAATTAAAAATCCTGACATGCTGTTTACAATTGCAGGAGAGTGTAATCGCTTGTGGGACCTGGAGCTGCTTTGCAGAACAACGGCACTTGAGGCCGCATATAAATTTATGATTCCCCCCTACAGCAAGAAACTGTTTATCAATGTTAACCCCAATACGATGCACGATGAATCTTTTAAGAAAGGGTTCACAAAGGATTTTTTAATGCAGTATGATATTGCTCCCCACAACGTTATCTTTGAAATAACAGAGAGGAATGTAATCACTGATATGGCTGGCTTTAAAGCAACTATTGATCATTATAAAAGCCAGGATTACAAAATTGCCATTGACGATGCGGGAGCAGGGTACTCAGGATTAAATCTAATAAGTGATGTCAATCCTAATTATATTAAGCTTGATATGAAGCTGATTCGCGGTGTTGATGCAGACAGTTTGAAATTTGCACTTGTTAAGGGCATGGTTGAATTTTCTAAAGCTTCAAATGTGTTTTTAATTGCTGAAGGCATCGAGACCTATGAGGAATTGGATACACTTGTTAACTTGGGAGTGCAATATGGTCAGGGATATCTCATTCAGAAACCGGATGCAGAGGTAAAGGAAATCAGGCAGGAGGTTTTGCAGGCACTTAAGAAGATTAATCTTAAGAAAAATCATACTTCCCAGAGCATCATTTCAAATATTTACATAGCAAATTTATGTAACGATACCGAAACAATTCCGCCAACTGAAATGATTCCTCATGTATACGATATTTTCAAGAAAAATCCAAACTGCTTTGGATTATGTGTCATTGAAAATGAGGCACCTGTTGGAATAGTTACTCAAGAAAAACTGGCATTAAAACTGAGTGGGCATTATGGCTTTGCCCTGAATCAAAACAAAACCATTTCCAAGCTTATGGATAGAAGCTTTTTATCTGTGGATTATAAAACACCTGTAAGCACTGTGTCCTCAATGGCCTTGTCACGCCCAAATGATAAGCTCTATGATTTTATTGTTGTTACAGAAGAGGATAAATACATCGGAACCGTAACGATTAAAGATTTACTGCAGAAAACAACCGAAATAGAGATTTCTGCAGCAAAGCATCAAAATCCTTTGTCAGGGCTGCCGGGCAACTTGATCATTGAGCAAAAGCTAAGTCAATGCGTATCATGTACCAACAAGTACAGCGTTGCATATCTCGATATTGACAATTTCAAGGCATACAATGATGTTTACGGGTTTGAAAATGGAGATTTTGTGATAAAACTGTTAGCAGATATTCTAAAGCATAATGTTTCAGAAGAACAATTTGTCGGACATATAGGCGGAGATGATTTTGTTGTAATCTTAAATGATCACGTAACGGAAGCTTACTTTAAAGATATCGAAAAGCAGTTCGAGTTAGAGGTTTTAACCTTCTATAATCAAACAGATGTTCAAAACGGATATATCACAGCAGCTAACAGGCATGGTGAGGTGGAACGGTTCCCGCTTATTACTCTGACTTCTGTTGTAGTCAATAATCAAACACAAACTGTCAAAGATGTATTTGAGCTTACTGAATTACTGGCAAGACTGAAAAAAATAGCAAAGCAGAAATAGATCCCAGTCATAGGAAAATAGTGACAGAATTACACCCGGACCTCACACCCCAAAAGGGCGAATACTGTTCGCTCCCACACCGGAACGGCCAAGACCATTCCCTACACCTCAAACCCCGAAACCTTTTTCCCTATTGATAAAAATCCCGAATAATATTAACATTAGAATAAGTGTATATATTATTAAATGGACTAGAGGTGGTTGAAATAAAAGAAGCATTTAAAGTTGTAAGGAAAGATGAACTGGTTTACCTTACTATCCCATCCTTTGAAGAGACCGGAAATGTAAAGCACTGCTTCACGACCAGGGCCGGAGGTGTGAGTCAGGGAGTATATGATTCTCTGAATACCTCCATTACCAAGGAGGATCCTATAGAAAATGTACGCAGGAATCTTGACACGGTATGCAGTGCAATAGGCATTGATTATACCAGACTGGTGTTTTCAGATCAGACTCACGAGGATAATATAAGAGTCGTCACGGAAGCCGATATAGGTAAAGGGCTCACTATACCCAATGACATCACGAATACAGACGGACTTATGACAAATATTTCCGGTATACCGCTGATAACCTTTTATGCAGATTGTGTACCGCTATTCTTTCTTGATACAAAGAATAGGGCAATTGCAGTAACTCACTCAGGCTGGAAGGGTACTGTGCTTAAAGTTGGTGCAAAGACAATATGGCAGATGACCGAGGTGTATGGGACAAGACCGGAGGATTGTCTTGTAGGGATAGGACCATCCATAGAGCCGGATTGCTTTGAGGTTGGGCCTGAGGTTGCAGAGCAGTTTATGGAGAGCTTCGGTAACCGGTCACATATTATAAAGCCATTGAAAAATGACAAATATGTAATTGATTTGTGGGAAGCAAACAAGCTTATGCTGGTAGAACTGGGAGTTCCAGAAAAAAATATTACAATCAGCGGATTTTGTACTAAATGCAATGAAGAGTTGTTTTTCTCATATAGGAGAGATAATGGGAGAACAGGGAGTCTGTCGGCAATTATGGAATTGAGGTAAATAAGCACTAGGAGGATTATACCATATGAACGAGAGGATACTTGTAATAGAAGATGAGGTCAACATACAGGAGCTTTTAAAGTATAACCTTGAAAAAAATGGGTACAAGGTAACAGTTGCAGGTAACGGTGTTGACGGGTTGGAGGAGGCCTTTGCCAACATACCTGACCTCATACTGCTGGATCTGATGCTTCCGGGGCTTGATGGTTTGGAGGTATGTAAGAGACTCAGAATGGAAAAACGGACGAAAAAGATACCGCTATTTATGCTTACTGCAAAAAGCGAAGAACTGGACAAGGTATTAGGCTTGGAGCTGGGAGCTGACGACTATGTAACAAAGCCCTTCAGCATAAAGGAACTGATAGCAAGAATAAGGGCCGCAATGAGAAGAATAAGTGGCGACAGTTCCGGAGAATCATTAGAAGATGAAGGCGTTAAGATACTAAAAGTCAATGATATAGAGATTGACTGCGCGAAATATGAAGTACGGAAAAATGGTGAAAAGCTGGCACTAACTCTTAAAGAATTTGAGCTTTTAAAAATGCTGATAGAAAACAAAGGGAAGGTATTGACCAGGGATTTCCTTCTGGATAAAATCTGGGGATATGATTATGTGGGTGAGACCAGGACGGTGGATGTTCATATCAGGCACCTAAGGCAGAAAATCAATGATGATGAAGACAGCGGACAGATGATTGAGACTATAAGAGGTGTTGGCTATAGGTTCATAAGTGAAGGTGAAAGATAATGCAGCGGAAGATTTTTTTTAATATCATTCTCGTTCTCATATTGGGTGTAATTATTTCCGGAATACTGTCTGCGAGGATAGTAGAAAGAAGTCTGGTCAAAAGCATTGAAGAAAGACTGATAATAGAAACCGGCCTTGTTAGGGAACTGGTTGGAGAAAACTTGATAAGCAACAGAAATGATATTGAAATGTATATCAATAAGATAAGGAAGACTACCAGTTCAAGGATTTCTATAGTAGATGTCCGGGGCAATGTAATCATTGATACTGATAAGGACTATTCTGAGATGGATAATCATTCCGGAAGGCCGGAGATTTCAACTGCTTTAAAGGGAAGCGTGGGGAAATCCGTAAGATATAGCAATACCCTTAAGGTGGACCTGATGTATGTAGCACAACCTATTTTAAAGGATGGAAATATAATTGGTGCAGTAAGATTGTCGAAACCACTGTATGAGATTAACAATCTGATCAAGGGTCTTTATGTTAATGTTTTCATAGCAGTGTTGATAGGGATATTGGCAGCTTCGCTGCTGGGCTATAAAATGTCAATAAACATAACAAATCCAATTAAAGATATTACATATATTGCGTCAAGGATTGCAAAAGGACATTTCGACAAGCGGATAAATATAAAAGGCAGGGATGAAATAGGAATACTTGCAGCTTCTATAAATGACATGGCATACAAACTGAATGATACTATTATGAGCTTGCAGGACAAGAATATAAAGCTGGAGGCTATTATGTCCAGCATGGTAAACGGAATTATCGCCATTGATGGTTCAGAAAAGGTGCTTTTTATAAACCCCGTTGCGGAAAGACTTTTGAATATTACTGACGGAGAGGTTGTAGGAAAGCATCTCCTTCAGGTTATAAGAAACAACACAATAGATAATTATCTCAAGATAATACTGAAGGATAAGAAATTCTTTGATACGGAGATAACCACCGATGATTCCGGCGGTAAGGTACTGAAGCTTTATGCCAATCCCATCAGGCAAAATGATGAGAATGATATTGAAGGAATTATTATAACAATACAGGACATAACAGAACTAAGAAAGCTTGAAAGAGTGAGAACAGAGTTCGTCGCAAATGTTTCTCACGAGCTTAAAACTCCGTTGACCTCAATAAAGGGCTTTGCAGAGACTCTGAAATCAGGGGATATAGATGATGAAAAGGACACAATCAGATTCCTTAACATCATTGAGGATGAAGCAGACAGGTTATACAGGCTTATTAATGATATACTGTCGCTATCCGAGCTGGAACAGAAAAAGACAAAAAAAATAAGAGAAGAAATCAAGGTAAAAAATGCCGTAAAAGAAGTGCTTTCAATGCTGAAAAGTCAGAGTGACAGGAAGAATATAGAGCTAGAAATAAACGCGCAGGAGGAGCTCAAAAACCTTACGGGTGATGCTGATAAATTTAAGCAGATGCTGATAAATCTGGTTGACAATGCAATAAAATATACTCCCGAGAACGGGAAGGTCCTGGTGGAGGCGTATAACCTGGCAGATAAAACCGGCAGGGACAGAGTAGTAATAAAAGTAGCGGATAATGGTATAGGCATACCCAAACAGCACATTCCAAGGCTTTTTGAAAGATTCTACAGGGTTGATAAGGCAAGATCCAGAAATGTCGGGGGCACTGGCCTGGGACTTGCAATAGTAAAGCATATAGTCATACTATTCAATGGTGAGATCGAAGTGGATAGCGAAGTAGGCAAAGGTACAGAGTTCAGAATTATTATTCCTGTGCAGAGATAAGAACCGCAATGCGGTTCTTATTTTTTTGTACTTAACATTGTCTTAACAATTATTTCATAGTTCTTTAACCTTCCCTTTATTTATCGTTAACAGTACTATAGTATATTTTAATTGCGAAGAGAAAAAATAACAAAATGAAGTTTAGGGAGGAATTATTCAGATGAGCATTAAAAAGACATTAGTATTTCTTTGTGTAGCAGCATTACTTATCGGCGGGCTGGCAGGATGTGCGCCGGCAGCGAATGAACCGGCAGCGAATGAACCGAAAGCGAATGAACCGGCAGCTGAAGGCTTAAGCGGGAGCATAACAGTAAACGGCTCTACATCAGTACAGCCACTGGCTGAAGAGCTTGCAAAAGTTTTTAAGACTAAAAACCCTAATGTGACAATAGATATACAGGGTGGCGGATCTGGTGTTGGTGTAAAGTCTGCTATGGATGGAGTAGTTGATGTAGGAATGGCTTCAAGAGAACTCAAAACTGAAGAAAAGTCACTTAAGGAGTTCAAAATTGCCGTGGATGGCATAGCAGTAATAGTAAATCCTGCAAATGGTGTTTCAGACCTCACAGTCGAGCAGATATTTAAGATTTATACCGGTGAAATCACAGACTGGAAGGATGTAGGAGGCAATCCCGGGAAAATAACAGTTGTAACAAGAGAAGAAGGCTCCGGCACAAGAGGAGCATTTATAGAGCTTACAGGGATTGACACTGATGATGGAGATAAGACAATTGCTTCAGCAATAACACAGGGTTCCACAGGTGCAGTAATAACAACAGTTTCAGGTGACCCTAATGCCATAGGCTTTGCTTCCTTCGGCTCAGCAAAGGATAAGACTGAAATAAAAATGATAAGTGTAGATGGAAAAGCATGTACAGAAGAGAATCTCAATTCCGGAGTCTACAAGATAGCAAGACCTTTCCTGATGCTTACAAATGCAGAGCCAACAGGTCTGTCAAAGGAATTCCTGGATTTCGTACTCAGCCCGGAAGGACAGGAAGTTGTTGTTGAACATGGTTACCTCAAGGCTGTAAAATAGATATACCCAACCCAATTATTACCCTTGTCCCAGCTTCTGGCTGAAAACCAACAGCCAGAAGCTTTTATACGTTTAAAATTCGACTTAACATTTACTTAACATTCAATTAACAGACAATTAATAACTCATTTGAGGTATTGTATTACAATCAATATAGGCGGTATATATAATTTTCTTTAAAAACTACATAAATGCACATCATATATATAATTGTTATTATTAAACGGTTATAAAAATACTGGGGGAGTGAATATGAAGGCTTATGAACGGGTGATACAGCTAATACTTTTCGTAAGTGCAATAATAGCCATACTGGGAGTTATATTGATTACTTACTTCATTATCAACGAGGGTTACCCTGTGATTCAGAAGGTTGGTTTGCTTAAATTTATTACAGGTCAAAAATGGGCCCCTACACGAGGAATATATGGAATATATCCTATGATACTGGGTTCTCTGTTTGTTACACTCGGGGCGCTTGTACTGGGTGTGCCTGTAGGAATCGGCTGCGCTGTCTTTCTTGCAGAACTGGCAAAGCCAAGAATAGTCAGGATAATAAAGCCCGGTATTGAGCTGCTGGCAGGAATACCTTCTGTTATATTCGGACTGTATGGCTTGACGGTTATTGTACCCTTTATAAGAAAGGTATTTAACAATCAGGGCTTTAGTATACTGGCAGGGAGCATAATATTGGCTGTTATGATTCTTCCTACCATTATAAATGTTTCAGAGAGTGCAATAAGGTCAGTGCCAAAAGACTATAAGGAAGCGTCCTTGTCTTTGGGTTCCTCCCACTGGCAGTCCATAAAAAATGTAATTGTGCCTGCTGCACGTTCAGGTATTATAGCAGGAGTCATACTTGGTATGGGCAGGGCTATCGGAGAGACCATGGCGATAATAATGATAGTCGGAAACAGTCCCTTGGTGCCTGAAAGCATACTATCTTCAGTAAGGACGCTTACAGGTAACATAGGCATTGAAATGGGCTATGCCAGTGGAGAGCATCAGAAAGCATTATTTGCTACAGGTATAGTACTATTTGCCTTTATCATGCTGCTTAACATAGCCGCAAACCTGATTCCCCAAAAGGTAGGTGAATAAAATGACAGATCAAAATATAACATCCGGTAGTGTAAATAAAATCAAGAAGGCTGAGAAGATAGCATTTGCATTCCTTTGGGCAGCAGCAATCATAACTGTAATAGTGCTGGCAGCCATAGTAGGAAGCGTGCTGATAAACGGGATCAGTCACTTGAGTCTGGAGTTCCTGACCCGGGAGCCTGAGAATATGGGCAAAGAGGGCGGCATATTCTCTATAATAATAACAACTGTCTACCTGGCATTGTTTTCTCTCATAATTGCAGCACCTATAGGCATTTGTGCCGCGATTTTCCTCACGGAGTATGCCAAGGAGGGTCCTGTTATCAGACTTATAAGATTCGGTACCGAGTCACTGGCAGGGATTCCTTCTATTATTTTCGGACTTTTCGGCTATGTTTTCTTCGTTGTGTTTTTAAAATTTAGATATTCCATGGTATCAGGGGGACTTACACTCACGCTTATGATACTGCCTACCATAATAAGAACGGCTGAGGAAGCAATAAAGATGGTTCCCAGGTCATACAGGGAAGGAAGTCTTGCATTAGGGGCAACCAAATGGCAAACAATATACAAGGTGGTTCTTCCTGCCGCAATTCCCGGAATACTGACAGGGGTCATACTCGGTATAGGCAGGGTGGCAGGTGAGACAGCAGCAGTCATATATACGGCAGGAAGTTCATTGGGACTGCCCAATTCAATATGGCGACCCGGAAGAACAATGGCGGTCCACCTTTATATACTGGCATCCGAAGGATTATCAAAAAACAATATGTATGCAACTGCAACAGTTCTAATAATTACTGTGCTCATCATAAATTTTGCAGCTAACAGAATGATAAAGCACTTTATCAAAGCTTGACAGGGGGAGAAAAAAATGTCTGAAAATAAGATTGAGGTTAGTAAACTGAATTTATATTATACAGACTTCCAGGCACTGAAAGATGTTGACATAAATATAAACAAGAATGCCGTCACAGCCTTTATAGGCCCTTCGGGCTGCGGTAAGTCAACATTTTTGAGAACGCTTAACAGAATGAATGACCTTATTGATGGTGTGAGGATTGACGGAAAAGTAACATTGGATGGTACTGACATTCACAAATATGATGTGATAGAATTAAGAAAAAGAGTAGGGATGGTATTCCAGAAACCCAATCCCTTTCCGATGTCGGTATATGACAACATAGCCTATGGACCAAGAGTACATGGAATTAAAGATAAGAGAAAGCTGGATGAGCTGGTTGAGAAAAGTCTCAAGAGTGCTGCAATATGGGAAGAAGTAAAAGACAGGCTTAAAAAGTCGGCATTAGGATTATCCGGCGGGCAGCAGCAAAGATTATGTATTGCCAGGGTACTTGCAGTAGAGCCTGAAGTACTTCTGATGGATGAACCGACTTCAGCACTGGATCCGGGCTCCACTATTAAGATTGAAGACTTGATGGAGCATCTTAAAAAGAATTATACTGTAGTAATCGTCACGCATAACATGCAGCAGGCAGGGCGCATATCCGACTACACAGCCTTTTTTCTGAACGGCGAGATAGTGGAATGCGATTTGACAGAGAATGTCTTTTACAAACCGAAGGATAAGAGGACAGAGGATTATATAACAGGAAGGTTCGGATAAATGACGAGTAAACAAGATGGAGGTGAGAGGATGACACGTAATTATTTTGACCAGGAGCTGCAGGAACTGCAGGTATCTCTGCTGAAAATGAGCAGTATGGTTGAAGAGACCTTGGGCAACTCTATAAAGGCACTTAAGATTCAGAATGTTGAGATGGCACAGGAGGTCATAAAAAATGATGACGTTATAGATGATATGGAGAAATTTGTGGAAGACAAGTGTCTGAAGCTAATTGCACTGCAATCTCCTTTGGCTAAGGATCTGAGGATTATCGCTACAGCGCTGAAGATAATAACCGATCTTGAGAGAATTGCGGACTATGCAGTAGATATATCGAAAATAACAATCAAGCTCGCAAACGAAAAATATATAAAAGAACTGATCGATATACCCAGGATGGCTGAAATTGCTGTACGAATGGTAAAGGGATGTATCGATGCCTATGTGCATCTGGACACGGAGGAAGCCCGGGAAGTAGCTAAAATGGATGATGAGGTGGATGGGCTGTATAATCAGATTTTCAGAGAATTGCTAGTCATAATGATGGAAGATCCCAAGACCATCACCCAAGCCACATACTTCCTGCTGATAAGCAGATATCTTGAAAGAATAGGGGATCATGTGACCAATATATGTGAGCGCATTATCTACGCTGTGACAAGTGAACATGTAGATTTAAACGATTAGAGGATGTTTCAGAGAAGCATCCTTTTTCCATTTTTCACTATTGCTATTGCTATAGCCCATGTCCAAATACTGTAGTATAATATAAACTTGGTATGATATAATATTATGTAAAAGTTAACGGCTAGATATTTCGCGAAAAACATTTTACATCATAAATTCAGATTTCGCGTAAATAGTACGTTGATTGTTATTGAATTCGCACTATACCCGATGTAATACCCTAAGTGCGTTCAATATTATTGGGAATTTTATGCATCAGGGAGAACTTTTGCTGTAAGGAGGAAATGGATTTGGTAAATACGGGCGTAGAGATAATAGAAGTACGTCCTTCAAGTATAGCTGAGGAGTTGGGCATCAAAAAAGGAGATAAGCTTATAACCATAAACGGTGCAGGCATCAAGGACATACTTGAATATAAATACCTGACTACTGATGAGTTTCTGGAAGTTGAAATAGAGCATGGCAATGGGGAGATATGGATTTATGAGGTACTGAAGGAATACGACGAGGATATTGGAATTGTCTTTGAGGGAATCATTGACAAACCGAAATCCTGCCACAATAAGTGCATTTTCTGTTTCATAGACCAGCTTCCCTCTGGAATGAGGGAAACCTTGTATTTTAAGGATGATGACACAAGACTGTCATTTCTGCAGGGGAACTTTGTGACATTGACAAACCTCAGTGGAAGAGAGATAGACAGGATAATCAGATACCGGATAAGCCCGATAAATGTGTCGGTGCATACAACAGATCCGGAGTTAAGAAAAACGATGCTGAACAATAAAAATGCAGGAAGGCTGATGGATTACCTTGAAAGGCTGAAGGAAGGCGAGATAGAAGTCAAGGCTCAGATAGTCCTTTGTCCCGGAGTAAATGATGGAGAGAAGCTATTCAAGACTCTCAGGGATCTGGCTGAGCTGCATCCCGAACTGAGCTGTGTAGCGGTTGTGCCTGCCGGGATAACCAAACACAGGCAAGGACTCTATGAACTGAAGGAATTTGATGAAGCTTCAGCTGCTGCAGTAATTGAACAGGTGAGAGAATTGCAGAGTAAGTTCCTCTCTAAGCTAAAGACCAGGTTTGTATTTCTGTCTGATGAGTTCTTTTTAATTTCGGGGAAGGAACTACCCAAGTATGATGAATATGAAGGCTTCAGCCAGTTGGAAAACGGTGTAGGACTAATAACGCTTTTCAATGAAGAGCTGGAGGACTCCCTTAAAAGGCTGGGTAGTTATAAAAAGAAGAAAAGAGCAGTATCAATAATAACAGGAGAATATGCTTTTTCCAACATGAAAATGGCAGCTTCAAGAATAGAGGGCAGTATCGGGGACCTCAAAATAAGCATATTTCCGATAGTCAACGATTTCTTCGGACATGGTGTGAAGGTAGCCGGTCTGCTCACAGGAAAAGACATAATAGACCAGTTAAAGGGTAAAGCTATTGGAAATGATATATTCATACCGGAAAGCATGCTTAAAAGGGATGAAAGAATTTTTCTTGATAATGTTACTGTGGAACAGCTGGAAAAGGAGCTTGGTTTAAAGGTCACCATATGCAAGGAAGATGGGAGCAACCTTGTTAAGAATATATTATCCCTTTAAATGATTCATATGGCATAATGTAGTGGCGGACATTGTTCGCCAATTAGGAGGTGGGGCTTTTGGCAAAGCCGATTGTTGCAATAGTAGGACGTCCCAATGTTGGGAAATCGACCCTTTTTAACAAGATAGCAGGAAAAAGAATTTCCATAGTGGAGGATCATCCGGGGGTCACAAGGGACAGGATTTATACTGAGGTTGAATGGCTGGATAAGACTTTCACTCTCATTGATACCGGAGGGATTGAACCATACAGTGAAGACTTGATATTGAAGCAGATGAAACAGCAGGCGGAAGTAGCGATAGATACTGCAGAGGTCATTGTTTTCCTTGTTGACGGACAGGAGGGGATAACCTCCTCTGACCAGGAGGTGGCAAACCTGCTTAGAAGGGCAAAAAAGAATATAATACTGACAGTTAACAAGATTGATGCACCAAAGTATAAGGATAATATTTATGAATTCTACAATCTCGGACTAGGTGAGCCTATAGGTATTTCCTCCGGCCAGGCCTTGGGTCTTGGGGACTTGCTGGATGAAATAATAAAGAACTTTCCCCCTGAGGGAGAAGAGGAATATGATGAATATACAATCAAGGTTGCTGTAGTAGGCAAACCTAATGTAGGGAAGTCCTCTCTGATTAACAGAATACTTGGAGAGGAAAGGGTAATAGTAAGTGATGTACCCGGCACTACAAGAGATGCAATTGACACACCCTTCACTATAGGGGATAGCAAATACGTATTTATAGATACGGCAGGGATGAGAAAAAGAGGCAAGGTGTTCGAAAATATTGAAAGATACAGTGTTGTCAGGTCTTTGACTGCTATTGAAAGAGCAGATGTTTGCCTTATGCTGATAGATGCAAAGGAAGGGGTCAGCGAGCAGGACAGCAAGATTGCCGGTTATGTGAATGACCAGGGCAAGGCTGTGGTCATAGTTGTAAATAAATGGGATGTAGTGGAAAAGGATGAGAAGACAATAGACAGATATAAAGCAGAAATAAAAAATGAGCTTCCATTTATGGACTACGCACCGATGATTTTTATATCAGCTTTGACAGGACAGAGAGTAACTAAGGTGCTGGAGCTTATAAAGCATGTTTCCAATCAGCATGCCATGAGGATTTCTACAGGTATGCTGAATGATATTGTCAGCGAGGCGGTGCTTATGAATCAACCTGCTATTTCAGGAGGAAGAAGGCTAAAGGTTTATTATGCCACACAGGTTTCTGTAAAGCCTCCTACCTTCGCCCTTTTTGTAAACGAGCCGTCCCTGATGCATTTTTCTTATCAGAGGTATATAGAGAACCAGATCAGGAAAGCCTTCAGCTTTGAAGGAACTCCCATAAGATTTTTGTTGAGGAAGAGAGAGTAAAAAATAGGGGGGCAATGTCATGAAATATTTGCTTGCGAGTATCATAGCATATCTGCTGGGTAATTTTGCTACGGCATATCTGGTATCCAGAGCTGCGGGGAAGATAGATATTAGAAAGCATGGCAGCGGGAACGCCGGTTCCACGAATGTCTTAAGGGTTCTGGGTGTAAAGGCTGCTGTTCTTGTTTTTGTGGGCGATGTACTGAAAGGTGTGGCGGCTGTTCTGATAGGCAGGTACCTTGCCGGAAGCTATGGTGAGCTTCTTGCGGGAATTTTCGTGGTTATAGGCCACAACTGGCCTATGGTTTTAAAAGGCAAAGGCGGGAAAGGAATTGCAACGACAATAGGATTGATGCTGCCTATAGACCCGCTGATGGTAGTTCTTATAGTAATTACAGGAATAATAATCATTGCAGTTACAAAATATGTTTCTTTGGCATCGGTGGCTGGAGTGGTTATTTTCCCAATAGCAATGATAATAACGCACAAGCCTATGGAATACATAATCTTCAGTCTGGTTCTGTCGGCAATGGCGGTGTTCAAGCACAGATCCAACATAGTCAGGCTTGCCAAAGGCAAGGAATCGAAGCTTGGACACAAGACAAAACCGGAGCAGGAGGTAATTTAATGGACAACCTTATTACTATTGTCGGAGCCGGAAGCTGGGGAACAGCAATAGCAGTGCTCCTGGCAACCAAAGGCTTTAATGTGAAGCTTTGGGTAAGGGACAAGGAGCTTATAGATACAATAAAGGATACCAGAGAGAATTCCGAGTATCTGCCCGGTACAATTCTTCCGGAAAGCGTACTTGTGTCTTCAGACATGGAATATTGCTGCAAGGGCAGCGGGACTGCTATAATTGCAGCTCCTTCCCATGCAATGAGGGATATATGCAGTAAAATGGGGCAGTTCATATCCAAGGATCAGGTAATAGTCAGCTTGACTAAAGGAATTGAGAATGATACCCTACTCAGAATGACCGAGGTTATTACGGAATTCATGCCTGAGAATGAGGTAGCTGCAGTGTCGGGTCCGAGCCATGCGGAAGAAGTGGCGAAGGGTATACCTACAGCTGTAGTTGCTTCCTCGAAGAAAAGGGCAGTGGCGGAATACATACAGGATATATTTATGACTCCATTATTCAGAGTATATACCAACCCGGACATAGCAGGTGTTGAACTTGGTGGAGCCCTGAAGAATATAATTGCATTAGGGGCCGGTATTATTGACGGGCTTGGACTTGGCGACAATACAAAGGCTGCAGTAATGACCAGAGGCATTGTAGAGATGGCCAGGCTTGGCGAATCGCTGGGAGCAAGCAGAAACACCTTTGCGGGCTTGTCGGGGATAGGAGACCTGATTGTTACCTGCACAAGCATGCACAGTAGAAACAGAAGGGCAGGAATAGCGATTGGCCAGGGCCAATCTGTGGAAGAGGTGCTTGGAGGTACAAGGATGGTTGTGGAAGGGATAAGGACTACCAAATCCGCCTATCAACTGTCCCTTAAGCAGAAGATTGAGATGCCGATTACCCAGGAAATATATAACCTTCTATTTAATAAAGCGGATATCAGAGATTCAGTGATGAATCTGACCATGAGATCAAAGACCCATGAGATGGAAGACATAGCGGAATTGAAGGGATTTGACTGGTAGAGATAGTATAGCGACCAAGGGGTCGCTTATTTTTTTGTAATAAAAAATGCACATGCACATATATATTAAGAGAAAGTGTCTATGTAATTATTTCAACATTATTAAGGAGGGAAGAGTGTGGAAGGATACGATGTTTATCGCGATATAGGAGAAAGAACTGAAGGCAGTATTTACATAGGAGTTGTGGGACCTGTCAGAACAGGAAAATCCACCTTCATTAAGAGATTCATGGATTTGCTTGTACTTCCCAATATGGACAATGAGTTCAAAAGGGAAAGGGCTCGTGACGAGCTTCCTCAGAGCGCAAATGGCAAGACGATAATGACAACAGAGCCTAAGTTCGTCCCTAACGAACCTATTGAGCTGGTTCTAAAGGAAAATGCGAAATTCAAGGTCAGACTGGTTGACTGTGTCGGCTATTTAGTTGAAGGCGCCCTGGGGCATTTGGAGGATAGTGTTCCTAGAATGGTCAACACTCCATGGTTTGAAAACCGCATACCCTTTGAAGAAGCTGCCGAAATTGGAACCAGAAAGGTTATTGCAGACCACTCCACAATAGGTCTTGTAGTAACTACCGATGGTTCCATTACAGACCTTCCAAGGAGGAGTTATATAGAAGCAGAGGAAAGGGTTATAAAAGAGCTGAAAGAACTGGAAAAACCCTTTATAATAGTACTAAATTCCGCAAAGCCCAGGGCACAGGAGACTATTGAGCTTAGAGAAGCCCTTGAAACCAAATATAATACTCCTGTCATTATAGTTGATGCTCTGAATATGGAAATGGGTGATCTGGATGGAATCCTGGAAAAGGTACTCTTTGAATTCCCGGCAAGAGAGATAAATTTCCATATGCCTCGATGGATGGATACATTAGATCTGGAGCATTGGCTTAAGAAATGTATAGTAGGAGATATCAGAACCAATCTCAGTGAAGTAAACAGAATAAGGGATGTCGATGATGCAATAAAGAGATTCGATGGAGCAGAAAACATTCAGGCGGTAGAAATATCAGATATGCGCCTGGGTGAAGGGGTAGTTAATATAACTATCGATTTGAACGAGGGTTTGTTCTTCAGGATACTTGGAGAAGTTTCCGGCTACAGCCTTGAGGGGGATTATCAGCTCATTTCTCTCGTTAAGGAGCTGGCTCAGTCAAAGCGTGAGTATGATAAAGTAAAAGCAGCTTTAGGCGATGTCAAAGAGTTCGGATACGGTATGGTAGCTCCCTCGGTAGATGAAATAAAGCTGGAGGAGCCTGTGATTGTTAAGCAGGGCAGTAAATTTGGTGTAAGATTGAGAGCAAGTGCCCCATCCCTGCACATTATAAAAACAGATATTGAGACTGAGATTGCTCCGATAGTCGGTACAGAAAAGCAAAGTGAGGAGTTTATCAAATATTTCATGGAAGAGTTTGAGAATAATCCGCAAAAGATATGGGAATCCAACATGTTTGGAAAATCCTTATATGATATGGTCAAGGAAGAGCTGCAGGGCAAGCTTTATAAGATGCCTGAAGATATTCAGAGCAAGCTGCAGCTTACACTGCAAAAGGTGGTCAATGACACCAAAGGCAGCCTGATATGTATAATCATATAGCTTAATGCAGTACCAAGCGTTCCGGTTGGTTGTGGCCGGAACGCTAAATTTTTTTTAAAAGCTTGAAACTTTTTTGCTTGCCTTGTAGTATCTACTTATAGGTATAATAAATTATGCTTTTGAAAATTTAAGGGGGTTATTCGATGACTGAAGAAATGAATAGAAATAGGGATTCTGTGGAGCTGAAAATTGCAGCAAAGGAGAATCTTGATGGGAAGTGGCTTGTGGCTATAGCTGTATGCCTGGTTGCATGGCTGCTGATAGAGGCTTTTACATCAAATAATGGTGCAAATGCTTCATATAAGTACGTGATGGAGAACGGCAGCTTTGTAAGAATGAGAGATGGAAATAATTCTTTCAGGAATCTCATGTCACTTGTGGGCTTTATAATAGGCGGACCTATTTACTATGGTGTTGCAGCTTTTTTTCTGAAGCTGGCAAGACACGAGCCTGCTGAGTTTTCTGAACTGTTTTCCGGGTTCAGTCTGTTCAAGACCAACTTTGTTTTGAACTTTTTCATTATACTTTTCACATTTCTATGGACAATGCTTCTTATAGTACCGGGTATTATTGCAGGAATAAGCTATTCAATGGCCTACTATATAGTAAATGACGATCCGAATGTTGGAGCGCTGGAGGCTGTAAGAAGAAGCAAGGAAATGATGAATGGCAACAAGATGAGGTTCTTTGAGATGTGGTTGGGCTTTCTGGGGTGGTTCATATTAGGTGTTGTAACCCTTGGACTGGGTATGCTATATGCAATTCCTTATTACAGAGCGGCGAAGGCCAATTTTTATCTGGATTTGAAAGAGAGTTATAGCGGATAAAAGAAAGTGATAGGTATCAAAGCCTATCACTTTCTTTTATCCTTCTTATGTTTCTTTAAAGTGTTCTCAGATGCCTGTACTGTTATTGAATCTGTGTAGGGCATCCGTGTTGTCTCATTTCTTCCTTCGTCAATGTTCCCTGTACTGCTGGTGGTATAGGTGTTTTTCGCTTCTTTTGAATGCTTCAGAATGACAGCTCCTTTCTAAAAGTACTATTGTTATTTTGCATATAAATGAAATTCTTATACTGTTTTTCTGTATAACTAGTATTAGATATATTGTATTATTATTCCATAAAAGAGCCTGCTGTTGTCAAAACAGGAAAATATAAACCTTGCATTATATAGAATATTTTAATAGACTTTATAGATGTACACTTTTTTAAAGCCTTGGGAAAAGATGGGTCCAAGCTGCTCAGAATAATTTTGTGTTCCTATGGAGAGGAGGATTCTTTTGAGAAAGTTTGTTGACATATTGCTAATTTCAGTACTTATATCATTAATGATATTTTCCGGCAGTCTCTTTATAAAGGTTAACAGAGAATTGGATATGCAGCTGGAAGCGCGTGATTTAATTCCTGAAGAAGATATCGGCAGTACTGATGTAAATTTAACCGAAGACAACGCACTTGATGCTTATAGTAATAAATACGATACTATTCTATACTTAGATAGTGGACAAGCATATACTGATGAAACCGAAACAAGTACTAATCATATTGATAATGAATATGAAATATATGAAGAATATAAAATAGTAAAAGAGGAATATGAAAGTAACATTAAAAAAAATCAAGAAAAACAGGAGAAAATAGCAACCGGCAGCTTTGACCCGGAATCCAGTATCAATAACAGAGGAAGAATCGATAGGAGACAGCTGGTCAAGTCTAATGAAGCGGATTTATATACCTATACGGATTTACCTGTTGAGCTTCTCGATTGGTGGGATACTGTTGACAAGCTGTTTGAAAAGGATATTCCCGTTGTTGTAATTGACGTGGAGACCGGAAAAAGCTTTAAAGCTGCAAGAACCTATGGCTCCAACCATGCAGATGCAGAGACACTTACCGCCGAAGATACGGCTGTTATGAAGGAGATCTGGGGTGGCGAATGGAATTGGGAAAGGCGCGCTGTGATAGTTCTGATAAACGGGAGAAAACTGGCGGCATCTGCAAGCGGTATGCCACATGCAGGCTTGGACGGCATTCCGGAAGGTGAGAACGTGGAGAACAGAAGCGGGGATTTTGGCACAGGAGCCAATCTGGATAGAATAAAGGGCAACAATATGGAGGGACACTTTGATATACACTTCTTAAACAGTAGAACCCATGGGACGGATAAAATTGATGAAATGCACCAGCAAATGATTCAAAAAGCATCTACACATAACAATATTGAACGCAATTAAGATATTACATCGGGTATAGTGCGAATTCAATAACAATCAAGGAAACATTTCGCGAAATTTGAATTAAGAATGTAAAATGTTTTTCGCGAAATATATAGTAAGCAAAAATATTTTTATAAATATGAAACAAATCGGGGACAACTGCAGTATATAATATAGATAGTAAATTCATTGACGGGAGCGGATTATTATGGGATGCAGAAGGCGGGAGCATAGGGACGGTGGCTTTGAGGACATGAACATGAATCGCAATAATCGCCACGGAGGCTGCAACTCCTTGGTGGGGCTTATATTTAGCATAATATCCTTTTCTATTACCCTGGCGTTCAAAATCGTTGAGGTAGTATTTCAGACTTTATTCGGACTGCTTTCGGGAATGGGATCAGGCACACGTAATGCACAAACTGCAAAGGATAATACTGAAAGAGTCTGGGACGAGAAACAGGCTGCCAGCTATACGGTAAGCAGCTCCAAACAAGAGGCTGCAGGGAAAAAGTCTGAAGACAAAGCAGGAAGCGATGAAAAAAGCAAGGTAAGAGAGTTCAGGAAGACTGAGAACACCGGAGCAGAAGAAAAGCATAAAACTGAGGAAGTGCATAACAAGGATTTCTACGTTGTATTGTTCATCCTGACAATGATACCTGCGATAGTGGCCCTGGCAATGGGTAAGCTGCTTTATGCAGGTGCAATAGGGGCAGCGGGCTTCGGACTGATGATGGTGGCAGGAATAATTTCCGGCATTGCAGGAAGCATCAAAAGAAAGTCGGCCGAGAAAAAGGAAGAAGAGGTTAATGAAGAACCTGAGAAGGATAATAATGTGGAAAAGCTTATCAAGGATGCTTTCGAGAAGCTGTTTGAGATAAGAAAGGATATTGACAAAATAAAAGATGCGGAAATAAGGGCAAAAATAGAAGCTGTATGCTGCACAGGAGAAAAGATTATAGGAGAGGTCAGAACCAATCCTGAAGGTCTGGTGCATGTGAGGAAGTTCTTCTATTATTATCTTGACGCCTTCGGTGAGATAGTGAAGAAATATCTCAGACTGTCAACCTTTGAAGAATCTTCAGAGGAGGTTTGCAGGCTGGTGGAGGAGACAGAGAAATCCTTTGCAGATATAGACGGGATTTTCAAGGAATTGTGTGAGAAGCTCTTGGAAAAGGACATGATGCATCTTAAGGCAGAGATCAATGTAATAAGAAACAGCAATTAATTTTAAAGTGTATATTTACAAACTGAATAACTACAGTTATACTTATAAATAAATCGAATATATTTTTAATCTTCAGGGATGGGTGAAATTCCCTACCGGCGGTAAAGCCCGCGAGCTGATGCAGCTTTATGCAGTATTGGCAGATTCGGTTAGATTCCGAAGCCGACAGTATAGTCTGGATGAAAGAAGGTGTATATTAAACACTACCCTGGCATTTGCCAGGTTTTTTTTGCAGATATATATTTGTCTGTCAAGCCCTGAAGTGATTTTGCTTCAGGGTTTTATTTTTTTTATTAATCAGGGGATACTAAAATAGTAATATTTGTTAGGAGTGATGGTATTGGATGATTCTTTTTATATGCGGAGAACGCTGGAATTGGCCGCCAGAGGCAGCGGTAGCACAAGTCCCAATCCGCTTGTCGGTGCAGTCATAGTGAAAGCCGGAGAAATCATAGGAGAAGGTTGGCATGAAAAGGCAGGAGAACCCCATGCCGAGATTAATGCAATAATGAATTCAAAAGTGCCGGTAGAGGGTTCAACCATATATGTAAATCTGGAGCCTTGTTCACACTTCGGGCGGACGCCGCCCTGTGCAGCAGAGCTGGTGAAAAGGAGGTTCAAGCGTGTTGTCATGGCAATGGAGGACCCCAATCCACTGGTGGCAGGCCGTGGAATAAAGCTTATGCGGGATAGCGGCATACAGGTTGATGTGGGGCTGAACCGGATCGATGCATTGAAGCTGAATGACATTTTTATCAAGTATATCACCAGAAGGACACCCTTTGTACTTCTCAAAGCAGCAATGACTCTTGATGGGAAGACAGCGACAAAATCCGGAGATTCCAAATGGATAAGCGGAGAGCTTTCACGAGAGTATGTCCATCATTTGAGAAACAGATATTCATCAATACTGGTAGGCCTGAATACGGTAGTAAATGATAATCCTGAGCTTACCACAAGGCTTGAGGGTGTAATAACGAGGAACCCTGTAAGGATAATAGTTGCTTCAAAGGGCAGAATACCAGCTGACGCAAAAGTATTGGCAATAGATGAAAACAGAAGGACCATTGTAGTTTCGACGGGAGACATTACGGAAGAAAAGGCAATGTATTTGAAAAACAAAGGTGCAGAGATAATTATTACAGATAAAAAAGAAGGGAAAACAGACATAAGACAGCTTATGGAGGAACTGAAGAAAAAGGGTATAGACAGCTTGATGGTAGAGGGAGGCGGAACAGTGGCCGCAGCATTTTTGGAGGAAGGGCTCGTTGACAAAGTGGCGTTTTTCATAGCACCGGTAATTATCGGAGGCAAAGGAGCACCGACACCGGTCATGGGAGATGGGGCCGACATCATTAAGGATGGATTCAGGCTGAAATATCAGAGTGTAACCACCTTTGACCAGGATGTGCTGATTGAGGGATATATAAATGTACCTTGGGAGGAGTGAGTTGATACGTTTACCGGAATTGTAGAGGAAACAGGAATTATCAGGGGGGTAAGGAGGGGAGGAAAATCAGCAAGCCTTACGGTGGAATGCAGCAATATACTTGAAGGAACCTTGAAAGGCGACAGTATAAGCGTCAACGGTGTCTGCCTCACTGTTACAGCTCTAAAGGGGAGCTGCTTCGATGCGGATGTAATGCCGGAAACCATGAGGGCAACAAATCTCGGATATCTTAAACCGGGAGATGCAGTCAACTTGGAAAGAGCTCTTTCACCATTGGGGAGATTCGGAGGGCACATAGTATCGGGACATATTGATGGAACGGGTACCATATGTGAAATAAAAAGGGAGGATAATGCCGTCTGGATCGCAATAGAGGCAAGCAGTGAAATACTTAAATATATAATACACAAAGGTTCAATAGCCGTTGACGGTATTAGCCTTACGGTGCAGTATGCGGATGAGAGGGTTTTTAAAATTGCAGTAATCCCCCACACCAGGGATTACACTACCCTGCCCGGCAGGAAGATCGGGTATAAAGCAAATCTTGAATGTGACATCATCGGGAAATATGTTGAAAAGTTATTAAATCGGGAAGACAAGGGAACTAAGGGTGGTGTCACTTTAGAGTACTTGTTGGAGAATGGTTTTTGAGGAGGGAATTAAATGTTCAGTAGAATTGAAGAAGCCTTGGAAGAGTTGAAGAAAGGAAATATGATAATAGTTGTTGATGATGAAGACAGGGAGAACGAAGGAGATCTCCTGATGGCTGCTGAGAAAGCTACTCCGGAAGCTGTGAATTTTATGGCTACCTATGGGAGGGGACTGATATGTGCTCCTATGACTGAAGAACGTCTGGGAGAGCTGAAGCTGGATCCCATGACCAGTAACAATACTGATGCAAAGGAGACAGCTTTTACAGTATCCGTTGATTCCAGAAGCTGTACTACCGGCATATCTGCCTTTGAGAGGGCAGATACAATAAAGGCATTGGTGGATTCCGGTACAAATCCGGAGGACCTTACAAAGCCCGGGCACATATTCCCTTTAAAGGCAAGGGAAGGAGGTGTCTTAAAAAGAGCCGGCCACACTGAGGCAGCAGTGGATCTTGCAAGGATGGCAGGGCTTTATCCTGCAGGGGTTATCTGTGAAATTATGAAGGATGACGGTACAATGGCGAGACTCCCTGACCTTATTGAGTACTCAAAAAAGCATAAGTTGAAAATAATTACAATAGCCGACCTGATAAAATATAGAAGCCGTGAGGAGAAGTTGATCTATAAAGCCGCAGATGCATTTATGCCGACAAAATACGGAGAATTCAGAGTTATGGCTTATGAGAATGCCATAAATGGTGAGCACCATGTAGTGTTGGTAAAGGGAGATGTAACTACAAAGGAGCCTGTTATGGTCAGGGTTCATTCAGAGTGCCTTACAGGAGATGCCTTCGGTTCATTAAGGTGCGACTGTGGTGAACAATTCGCTGAAGCGGCAAGGATGATAGAGAAAGAAGGCAGAGGGGTGCTGCTGTACATGAGACAGGAGGGCAGAGGAATCGGGCTTGTTAATAAAATAAGGGCATATGAGCTTCAGGATACCGGAGTTGATACTGTGGATGCAAATGTAATGTTGGGTTTTCCGGCAGATTTGAGGGATTACGGCATAGGTGCACAAATATTAAAGGATATTGGAGTCAAAAAAATCAGACTGATCACCAATAATCCCAAGAAGCTTAAGGGACTGTCCGGGTACGGACTGGAAATCATAGAAAGGGTACCCATAGAAATTGATGCAAATATAAAGAATGAGAGATACTTGCACACTAAGAAGGAAAAAATGGGGCATATGCTCCATAATGTATAAATGGAGGTAAATTATGAAAGTATTTGAAGGAAATTTAATTGCAGGTAATAGGAAGTTTGCTGTTGTAGTCGGACGATTCAATGAATTTATCAGCAACAAGCTGCTGGGAGGGTGTATTGACGGATTGAAAAGGCATGGCTGTCATGCGGAAAATATAGAAATCAGCTGGGTTCCGGGAGCCTTTGAGATACCGTTGACGGCACAAAAGCTGGCAAAGACGGGCAGGTATGATGCAGTTATATGCCTTGGTGCTGTAATCAGAGGTTCTACTCCGCATTTTGATTATGTCTGCAGTGAAGTATCCAAGGGGATAGCAAAAGTGATGCTTGATACAGGAATGCCTGTAATATTTGGAGTACTGACTACAGAAAACATTGAGCAGGCGATAGAAAGGGCAGGTACCAAAGCAGGGAACAAAGGCTTTGATGCAGCAGTGAGCGCAATTGAAATGGCGAATCTGCTGAGCAGCATAGGATAGTGACAAAGCAGAATTAATAGAGCAGCCACGTATAGCACGGCATAACTATACAAATCTTGATGGTACTAAGAAACTACGCCAAAGAAAAGTCTAACGCCCTCAAATGGTCATCCTTGACCTTGAGGACTTGCTTCGGCATCCTTGCCTTGCATACGACTTTTCTAAGGCGTAGTTCCTAAGTACCATTAACAAGCTTTGTATAAATATACCTTAGCTAGACGTGGCTGCTCAGAAGTATGTATTAAACTAAAGGCACGGTGTGAGCCGTGCCTTTAATACTGTTATTTTAAATTTTCAGGATTCAGTACATCCAACTCTTTAAGTATGAATTTACCGTCTTTTCTTATTAATACATCGTCGAACCAGATTTCGCCGCCGCCGTACTCCGGTGTCTGTATGCATACCAGGTCCCAGTGGATGGCGGATTTGTTGCCGTTGAAGCATTGGTCATAGGAGCTGCCGGGAGTGAAGTGGAAGCTTCCCATTATTTTCTCGTCAAAAAGAGTATCCTTCATTGGCTTTATTATGTACGGGTTGACTCCTATGGCAAATTCACCTACATATCTTGCACCTTCATCTGTGTCGAATACCTTGTTGATTCTCTCGGTGTTATTTGCAGTGGCGTTTACGATTTTGCCGCCCGCAAACTCCAGTCTTATATTTTCGTAAGTGTAACCCTGGTATTCTGCCGGGGTATTATAGGTTATATATCCGTTGACTGAATCCTTTACAGGAGCTGAATACACTTCCCCGTCCGGAATGTTTGCCTCACCGTCGCATTTTATTGCAGGCAGGCCTTTGATGGAGAAGCTTAAGTCAGTGCCGGCGCCTTTGATTCTTACCTTGTCGGTTTTGCTCATCAATTCTGAAAGAGGATCCATAGCCCTGGACATTTTTGCATAGTCCAGATTGCATACATTGAAATAGAAATCTTCGAACTGTTCTGTGCTCATATTGGCCATCTGGGCCATTGAACTATTGGGATACCTCATTACGCACCATTTCGTTCCTGGTACCCTTATGTCAGTGTGCACCGTCTTGTACCAGCCTGACTGATAGAAGCCCATTTTATCACTGGGGACATCAGACCAATCAGAGGAGTTAAGGGCGCCTCTTATACCAATGTAAGCCTGCATATCCTTCATTCTTTCCGCCTCATAGCGGGCGGTACGGGACATGTGTTCTGGGTCGGTACCCAGCATTAATTCCCTCATAAGTCCTCTTTTTTTGACTGACAGGAAGGGTCTGCCGCCGATTCTGTAAGCTTCCTTGATAAGCTCTGCTGCCAGCTCCTCGCCGGAGTCAAAAACTTCGATGAGAACATTCTCACCAGCCTTAAGCTTTACGGAATAACCTAATAGGTTCTTTGCCATCTGTGTATATCTTGGGTCCTTCAATACAAATACCTCCTATGCATTTCGCGAAAAACATTTAATATTTTTTGTTCAAATTTCGCGTAAATGTTTCCTTGATTGTTATTGAATTCGCACTATACCTGATAGGAATACTTATGTGCGTTCAATATTATATATGCTATTTAAGATTCTCAGGATTCAATACATCCAGCTCTCTGGGAACGAATCTGCCATCTTTCCTTATAAGAACATCATCAAACCATATTTCACCGCCGCCGTATTCCGGTGTCTGTATGCAGACCAGATCCCAATGTACGGAGGATTTATTGCCGTTGAAGCAGTTTTCATAAGCTTCCCCGGGTGTAAAGTGAAAGCTGCCCATGATTTTTTCATCAAATAGTATGTCCTTCATAGGCTTTACTATGTATGGATTCAGGCCCAGGGCGAACTCCCCAACGTATCTTGCTCCTTCATCCGTATCAAAAATCTGATTAATTCCTTCTGTATCATTGCCTGTTGCGTTGATGATTTTTCCATTTCTGAATTCGAGTCTGACATTCTCATAGAGCTTTCCTTCATATTCAGAAGGGGTGTTGTAGGTTATATATCCATTCACCGAATCCTTGACAGGTGCAGAAAATACTTCACCATCCGGGATGTTCAGCCTGCCGTCGCATTTGACAGGGAGCAGTCCTTTTATTGAAAAGGTAAGGTCGGTTCCAGCTCCTGTTATTTTTACCCTATCTGTTTCTCCCATCAGCTTGAACAGCGGGTCCATGGCTTTGGACATTTTTGAATAGTCAAGGTTGCATACATTAAAGTAGAAGTCTTCGAACTGTTCAGTACTCATATTTGCTGTTTGCGCCATTGCTTCTGTCGGATAGTTCACCAGACACCATTTTGTATCCGGCACTCTTATGTCAAAATGCACCGGCTTTACCCAATTAGCTCTATAAGCGCCCATTTTTTCACCGGGAATGTCTGAATACTCCAGCGCATTGTAAAAGCCTTTGACAGTAATATATGCATTCATTTCCTTCATGCGGATGGCTTCATACCGGCCTGTCTGTGCCATATGCTCCGCATCTGTTCCCAATAGAAGCTCTCTATGCAGCTTTCTGCTCTTAACACTGATAAAAGGCTTTGCACCTATACTATAGGCTTCCTTAATCAGCTCCCTTACCAGTTCCTCGCCTACGTCAAAAAGCTCAATGAGTAGGCTTTCTCCTGCTTTAAGCTCAAGGGAGTAACCCAGAAGATTCTTTGCAAGCATAGTTACTCTAGGATCTTTCATAGCAAACCTCCTATATCATGTAATACGTACGTAAAATTAGATGCTAATAGAATGAATCTATATCTAAATTATAACTTTTTGACAAATATTTGTAAAGGCGAACAATATAAACAGTATAATAAAGGGTGCAAAATATGCAAAAGATATGTTTAGATGCGAGATGCGAGACATACGCCTCTTATATGATATATAATCAAGTCAAAGGTCAATATTTTGACAGGAGATGAAAGAATGAGTGTGATAGAACGAGCTTATGGAAAGACGTTCAAGACTATATTATGGGCTGTAAATCCTTTGAAAAAGATTTTTAAAAAGACTCTCTGCGAGGTGCACGTATTTATTAATGAGCAGGCTGTTGAAATTCTAAGAAATGACGGGTTCCAGGAAGCTTATGAGTTTTACACCTTGAACAAAGGCTGTCTGCACGATGGAGCCGTATGGGCGGATCAGGACTTTAAGAGCAGGGAGCACTTCTATAACCCATATACCCATAAGGGGCTTTATGGCTGCAAGTCATCAAAGCAGAGGTTTCGTAAGTATTATGGCTGTGCACTTGTTCACTGGGATTGCGGAGATAAGGATAAAGCCATGTTCTACCTGGGTGCGGCTGTTCATCTGATACAGGACTCAACGATTCCGCAGCATGGAAGTGTCAACCTGCTGAAGAGTCATAGAAAGTATGAGCAGTGGATTCACAAGGTCCATGACGATTTCCTGCATTACTCTTCTGCAGAGGGAGGTATATATTACGACAGCGCTTACAAATACATAGAAAGTAATGCAAAGGAAGCAATTGCCGCTTATAGGAAATATTCAATTATTAAGGACCCTTCTGAAAAGTTTTTCAGAATCGCCAACAGTACTTTTCCTCTGGCTCAGAAAACCACAGCAGGCTGCCTTATGAATTTTTATAAAGAAATAAATGAGTAAGTGCTTACAGGACAATGGGTATAACTGAATAGCTTGGTTGCGCGTTACGTGTTTCGAGTTACGCGATAAAGCCGGTCTATGGAGTAGGAGTACGATATTTGGGGATATTTGTGAATAAATATTGTTTTTCTGTTAAATATAAAGACAGTAAATGAAAGGTGGGAGATGATCGGATGCCGGATGTAAATATCAGCAATAATACCGAAAAGAACATTGAACAGCTGGAGATAGGGCAGAAGGTGAAGATTGATAAGCTGTTCAATGATAACAATGAATATGTAGTAGTGGACAAAAAGGCCCATCCCAGCGCATGCGCAATAGACTACACATTAGTACTTCCGCAGTATGCATCAGATTACAAGAATAATAGAGACGGCTTTAACGAGGAAAGAAGCAGGTTAATGTATGACAATAAGATTGTAGGCTACGTAAATATAACCGGAGACGCATATTATGACGGCAAAAAAACAGATGGGGATATAACCCGTGCATAAGAGTAAAAACAGGGTCCGGTGATTACCGGGCCCTGTTATCTTAACATTGAATATAGATATACGAATCTTGTTGCATGCTCCTGCTCGTCGGTAATTATCTCAAACAGCATATTCCGGTATTTCCTTCCGCGGAGCATGGCTCTTATTTCTCTATACAGCTCTATTGCTTCAAGCTCAGTATTGATGCTTGCCTTTACCTCATCTATCAACCTGTTTTGATGTGCTTGATCAGGGGACAGTAATCCGATGTCGTTTCCGGTAAGCTGTTCATATATTTCCTGAAACATTTCATAGTGCTTGGCTTCATCTTCATAAGCATGCTGTATCTGTTCGATTATTTCCTTATTATCAGTCATTTCCATCATCTGTCTGTATTTACTACGATCCTTGCTCTCGTCTGACATTGCTTCCCTGAGGAGATCCAGGAGCTTTCTGTCATAATCACCATAGTAGCTGCTGTTGTTATTGATATTGGTAAACAAAGCGATTGCCCCCTTTGTATAAATAGAGTATTCGGCGTTTTGCGAAATACTCTTGTACTGTTCATTATATGAAGAGAGGCTTCCAATGTTGCTCTTGGAAGCCCCTTGTACTTCATAAGATTTCTTGAAGGGGTATGGTGAAGAAAAGAGGCTTCATTCTGACCAGATCCTGCTTAAAGGGAAAAAACATGACTACCTGGCATTTGGATGGGGTCTCCTCAGAAATATTCCATGAGAACACCTCATAACCCACATGTTTCAATACCTCACGCATAGACAGATTTTTAAAGCTGTCAAAGCCTTCTATATTTACAAGGCTGTTCTTCAGATAATCCTGCAGTCTTTCCTTTATCAAAGTATGGTCATATCTCATTATCACATCCGGCATATTGCCACTTCTGCCGTAAAGAATCCAATCCAGCTTCAGATACTCATTCAGCAAGCTGGATTGTTCAGTATTGAGCATATCTGAAAATATGTCCGCAACAAACTGCTTCAATATAGTGTAAAGCTCATTCGAGCTCCTGGATGAACTGAAATAATCCTTTGAATTCCAGTAATCAGCCAGTCTGAGGTAAAAGTCAAAGGGGCTTGCACCCAGTATGCAAAGCAAGAATTCCAGAGTGTGCTTGAACCGCCCGCTGTTGTAGTACTGCCCGAGCACATTCTCGATATCCTTAAGCAGAAGCAGTTCCTTATAGGACATCCAGCCGGTTTTTATAACCTCATAAGGTGGGAAATCATGGTGCTCCATCCTGTACTCGGAGAGGTGTTCTCTAATGCCTGAGCCTTTCAAAAGCTTCAAAAAACCAAGCTGGAGCATATCCGCCTTCAGTTCATATACATCATTGAAGGATTTTTCGAAGCTTTTCATATCCTCGTAGGGAAGCCCTGCTATAAGGTCCAGATGAATGTGTGTATTCCCTGAAGCTATGAGTCTGCGGACATTAAAGGCTATCTTGTCAAAATCAGTTTTTCTCCTTATTTCGGATAGAGTCTCTGAATTGGTGGACTGAATTCCTATTTCAAATTGGAATACACCTTTTGGTGCTCTTTCTACAGTCTCAAGAAATTGCTCATTTATCAGGTCGGCAGCTATTTCAAGATGAAAGTTGGTAGCCGGGCCCAAGCCCGTTATATATTGTATTATATCTATAGAACGGCTTATATCACAGTTAAAGGTTCTGTCGACAAGCTTGACCTGCTCTGTCCCTGCATCGGCGAAGCCTTTTATATCCCTGCGCAGTCTATCCATTGACAAGTACCTGACCCCGTGTATGGTGGAGGACAGGCAGTATTGACAATTGAAAGGACAACCTCTGCTGGTCTCATAGTAAACTATCTTGTTTTTAAATTCATCAAAGCCGTCATAGGGAAAAGGAAGCATATCCAGAGATGGAATAAGAGGTCTTGGCTGGGTGATGACTATTTCACCGCTTTCTCTGAATGCTATTCCTGGTATCCGGGAGGGGCTGTTTCCACTGCCTGTGATGCAGCCGAGCAAATCAAGCAGAGTTTCCTCACCTTCTCCAATAACTACATAGTCGACAGAGGGATTATCTGTAAGCATATCAGCCGGATCATAGGAAACCTCAGGTCCTCCCAATATTATTACAGCTTCCGGTCTGGCTTTTTTCAGACTGCTGCAGAGACTGCGAATCATGCTGATGTTCCAAATGTAGCAGGAAAACCCAAAAATGCAGGCACCTGAATTGTAGAGCTTCTTAAGGATGCTGTTTATATTGTCGTTTATGCTGAACTCAGCAATATCAATCCCATCTATTTGAGCTTCGCAGTATTTTTTCAAATATCTGATTGCAAGGTTGGAGTGTATATATTTGGCATTAACCGCACTTAATAAAATCTTATTTTGCATGGATAGCCTCCTTGATGTTATAAATCGCTTCTATTCTATGTAATCTTCTTTGTGCGATTTATATATTTGATTAAGTTTTGTCATTCTCTAGAATAATTATAACAATATTGATATACTTGTCCATGATATTTTGTTTTCTTGTCGATTTAGTATGGTATTAGTTGCAATATATTTGGTAGAATAAACTATATGCTGAAATTTGCAATAAAGCTTCTGCCGGAGGGAATATATGGATAAAAGAGATATAGTCCGGATACTGGAGGAAATAGCACTGCTCCTGGACATAAAAGGGGAAAATCCATTCAAGATTAAGGCATATGTCAATGCGGCCAGGTCAATCGAGCTTTTGGACGGAGACTTGAAGGATTATATAAATGAAGGAAAACTGAAGGGTGTAAAGGGCGTTGGCAAAGCCATAGCGGAAAAGCTTACCGAGCTTGTTGAAACAGGGCGGCTGGAGTATTACGGAGAGCTGAAGCAGTCTGTCCCTGAAGGACTATTGGAAATGCTTACAATACCAGGAGTCGGACCCAAAAAGGTGAAGGTGCTCTATGAGAAGCTGGGTGTAAAATCTATCGGAGAGCTGGAATATGCATGCCTGGAGAACCGCCTCCTGTCCCTTGAGGGCTTTGGTGAAAAGACCCAGGAAAACATATTGAAGGGCATTAATCATATTAAGATGTATAAAGGCCAGCACCTTTTCGGAGATGTGTATCAGGAAGCCATGACGGTAAGGGATAAGCTGATGGTTTTCCCTTATATACAGGAATGTGAAGTGGGCGGAAGCCTGCGAAGGCGGAAAGAGGCAGTAAAGGATATAGATCTGGTAGCGAGCACTGCCGAACCGGTGAAATTAATGGATTACTACACTTCTCTGCCGCAGGTTTCGGAAGTTGTATCACGGGGTGAAACCAAGTCGACAGTCAGGCTTGGAAGCGGTATAAATATGGATCTGAGGGTAGTGGATGTGAAGGAATTTCCCTATGCACTCAACCATTTCACAGGGAGCAAGGAGCACAATACCGCTATACGGCACAGGGCAAAGGCAATGGGAATAAAGGTGAATGAGTACGGGCTTTTCAGGGGTGAAGAGCTAATACCCTGCGGCAGTGAAGAGGAAATTTACAGGGTATTGGGGTTGAATTACATACCTCCCGAATTAAGAGAGAACACCGGAGAGATAGAAGCCGCAGAAAAAGGTGAATTGCCTGAGCTTATAACAATGGAGGATATCAAGGGCACTTTTCATATGCATACCCTTTACAGTGACGGAAGCAACAGCATTGAAGAAATGGCTGAAGCAGCTAAAAGCCTGGGGCTCCATTACATAGGAATATCCGATCACAGCAGGTCTGCCTACTATGCAAGGGGTTTGAGCATAGAAGAAATAAAAAGGCAGGTAGAGGAGATTGATGAAATAAACCGGAGAAATAATACCTTCAGAATATTTAAGGGAATTGAGTCGGATATACTGACGGATGGTTCTCTTGACTATGAGGATGAGGTGCTGGAGCTTTTCGACTTTGTCATAGCCGCGGTACATTCCGGCTTCAAGCTGGATAGGACGAAGATGACAGAACGCCTGATAAGCTCCCTGAAGAATAAATACACTACCATGCTGGCTCATCCTACAGGCAGACTGCTGCTTGCAAGAGATGAATATGAGCTGGATGTAAATGCCGTAATAGATGCTGCGGCGAAGTATGGCAAGGTGATAGAGATTAACGCGGATCCCCATAGACTTGACCTGGATTGGCGGCATTTGAAATATGCCAGGGAAAAAGGGGTAATGATATCTATAAATACTGATGCCCATAATATTTATGGTCTGAACAATATGCCCTGTGGAGTCGGTATAGCCAGAAAGGGCTGGCTGGAAAAGGGGAATGTTATCAATACCATGGATACAGCGGCTATGGATAGATTTTTGAAGGAGGTGCGATTATGAGGAACACTGAGGATTTGAAAAACAGGGCAAAGGATATAGCTGCAATACTATACAAGACCTATCCTGAAGCGACCTGTTCCCTGGACTATAAAGAACCACTTCATCTGCTGATTGCTACGATGCTTGCAGCTCAGTGCACCGATGAGAGAGTTAATATTGTGACCAAGGACCTGTTCAGGAAATATACCTCTGTGTATGATTATGCCAATGCAAATCCTGAGGAACTGGAGCAGGATATAAAATCCACGGGTTTTTACAGGAATAAGGCAAAGAATATAATAGGCTGCTGCAAGAAGCTCATTAAAGATTTCGGAGGAAAGGTGCCGGATAATATGGAGGATCTGCTAAGCCTGCCGGGGGTAGGAAGGAAGACTGCAAATGTAGTATTAGGCAATATTTATGGTATTCCCGGAGTAATAGTCGATACTCACTGCAAAAGATTATCCAACAGGATGGGCTTTACAGATAAGGAAGACCCGGAAAAAATTGAGTATGAGCTTATGGAAATACTGCCTGAAAAGGACTGGACGGCCTTTAGCAACTGCTTGGTATATCACGGCCGGGCCATATGTGATGCCAGAAAACCAAAGTGTGGACAGTGCCCGGTAGCTCAGGATTGTGACTTTTTTAACAATAATTAAAGGGAAAAGGCATAAGAGAGTGTTAATTTAAATATTTTATAATATTCGGCTCATTTTCAATTTTATAAATATTCTAATATGTATTAATATTTAATTGAAGGAATTTAGCGTTTTTTAACGAATATGATTCCAGAGAGTTTTTTTGCACTTATAGTTGGTAATTTCTATGCAGAGAACAGTATTAATATACTGTGATTAAGTAGAAGGAAACAGAAATGGAAAAGGGAATTATAAGTATTAATGCAAGTATTGAAAGAGGTGGTGAGGCATTTGACAACGGAAATTATTAAAGAGATCAAAGAGACAGAGCGTGCTGCAGAAGAAAAGATTAAAGCGGCGCACCAGGAAGCCAAAGAGCTTTTACTGCGCGCTGATGAGGAGGCTGCAGGAGTCATCAAGGCAGCTGAGGATCAGGAGCTTCTCAAGAGCAGGCAAAAGCTTGAGGAAGCAGAAAAGGAGGCTTATCAGGAAGCGGATAGTAAGAGAAAGCAAAACAACGAAAAATGTCAGGAATTAAAGCTCAAAGCTGCTGAGAAAATGGAAGAAGCAGTGAATCTGGTGATGGAGAGGATTGTGAGAATAAATGGCAATAGTTAAGATGAAAAAAGTCACCATGATAGCTCTCCAGTCTGAAAAGAATATCATAATCAAGAATCTGCAGAAATTCGGCAATCTGCAGATAGTGAACCTTGAGGAACAAATTGCCGGACAAGACTTTGAAGAGCTGCAGCCCGACAGTGACAATGAAGCAGTGGGCAGGCTGGAGGCAAAGCTTTCACAGGTAAAGTATTCTCTGGATTTCTTGGGCAAATTTAATAAGGTTAAAAAGCCTATGTTTGCACCCAGGGTTCAAGTGAGTGAATCCCAGCATAAGGAGTATCTCGACAATGAAGAAAAACTGCGTGAAACTTATGAAAATTGCAGGGATATAGACAGCAAATTCACAGAGCTTAAGAGTGCGGAGACAAAACTCCTAAATACAATTTCCCAGCTTAATCCTTGGGCACCTCTGGAAATGAACCTGGAGGACATTGGCAGCACGCAGAATACAAGCACAAGCATCGGCTTCATACCTACAAAGTATGCGGAGGAGTTCAGGGGGACAATAAAAAACGAGAATCTTGAAGCTTATCTTGAAATAGTAAGTGAAGAGAAGGAAAACACATATATGATGGTTGTTTATCATCACATATGCGAGGAGAGGATACTTCAGCTGCTAAAACAGTCAGGCTGGACCAAGGTCGCTTTCAGTGAGTTTTCCGGAACCGCCAAGGAGAATATTAAAAGGTTGACGGGTGAGAGAGAAGGGCTTGAGAGCAAGAAGGCCGGGCTGACCGGGCAAGCTGAAGCAATGATAGCAGAGATAGGCTTCCTTGAGATATTGTTTGATCTGCTTTCAATAGAAAAGGATAAGAGCAGTGTGGTAAATGATTTGGGGAAAACAGAAAAAACCTTCATGCTTAAAGGCTGGATACCGGAAAAGTATTCCGGTGATATGGTCAAAACCATTGAGGGTATAACAGACAAATACACACTGGAGTTTGAAGATCCAAAGGATGAGGATGACATTCCGGTACTTTTGGATAATCCGGCTGTGGTACAGCCTCTTGAAATGATAACAGAGCAGTACAGCTTGCCGAATCCCAGAAGCATAGACCCAAATCCTATCATGACCCCATTCTTTATTGTGTTTTTTGGGATGATGATTACCGATGCGGCATATGGGATTTTAATGGCAGTCGTTACTGCTGTTATCCTGAAGAAATACAAGCTTGGCGGTGGTCTGAAAAAGATGATGGGCTTGATGTTTCTTGGAGGTGTGTCGGCATTTATTTGGGGAGGAGTCTTCGGCGGCTGGTTCGGTGACCTGATAAGGCTTAGGGCTTGGTGGTTCAATCCTTTGGAAGAACCGCTCAAGATGCTTATATTCTGTTTGATCCTAGGGATAATACAACTGTACACCGGCTTTATGCTTCAGGCATATAAGAGCATCAGGACAGGCAACTATCTCGACGCATTCTATGATCAGGGTCTCTGGCTCATGCTTTTGACGGGACTGATGTTCCTGGCGTTACCGCCTCTTGCTGTGGCAGGAAAATATATGGCTATTGTAGGAGCAGCGGGAACCGTGCTTATGAGCGCCAGAACCGAGAAGAATATAATTAAAAGGTTGGTATCCGGTGTATTAAGCTTATATAACGTTACAGGGTTTTTAGGCGACGTGCTTTCATATTCGAGATTGTTTGCATTAGGGTTGGCAACCGGTGTTATAGCGCAGGTTTTCAATTCCATGGGTATGATGATGGCCGGAAGTCTTATAGGCAAACTATTCATGGTTATATTCCTGATAGTAGGTCATACCTTCAACCTGGCACTGGCTGTTCTGGGAGCATACGTACACTCAAGCCGGCTTCAGTATGTTGAATTCTTCGGAAAATTCTTTGAAGGCGAAGGAAAGCCCTTTGACCCGCTGAGAATAAAGACGAAATATATTCAGAATGAGTAAATTTTAATTAAAATATTATTTTATTACAAAAGGGAGGCAACAAAAAATGAATAATTTGGTGGAATTAATGGGTAACTCAGGTTTATATCTTGCATTTTTAGGTTCAGCAATAGCAGTAGGTCTTGCAGGCTGCGGATCTGCAATAGGAGTAGGTATCGTTGGTCAGGCGGCATCCGGTGTAGTTACTGAGGACCCGGGCAAATTCGGTAGAACGCTTCTTTTGCAGGCACTTCCAGGAACACAGGGTATATATGGTCTTCTGATAGGCTTCCTTATATGGTCCAAGATAGGGGTGTTCGGAACAGTATTGCCAGTGACAATAGAACAGGGGCTCATGCTTTTGCTTGCAGGAGTACCAATTGGATTGGTCGGACTTGTTTCGGGAATATATCAAGGTAAAGCTGCAGCAGCCGGTTGCGGAATAATTGCCAAGAGACCTGAAGAACTTGCCAAAGGTATGGTTTATGCTGCAATGGTTGAGACTTATGCTGTTCTTGCATTGCTTGCATCATTCCTTATGCTTAACGGCATAGTACTATAAGGGAGTGGCTTAGATGGCAGGAGTAGAGAAGATAAAGGAAAAAATCCTACAGGATTCGGAAGTAAAGGTTAGTGAGATATTGGAAAAAGCGAGACTCCAAGCCAAAGAAGTATTAGAAAAGGCAAATAGGAAAGCAGCAGCAAGAGTAAAGGAGATTTCGCAGAAGTCCGCTCATGATATCAGTGAAAAGAAAAGAATAATCAATTCAATCGCCGAGCTTGAGATGCGCAAGGATATCTTGTCCGCAAAGCAGCAGTCGATTGATGAGGTGTTTGATAAAGCTCTTGAAAGAATGAACAATCTTGATGACAGTAAATATGAGCAGGTGATTTTTGATATGCTCGTTGCTACAGCGGAAAGCGGGGAAGAAGAGATTGTAATGTCCGAAAGCAGAAGGAGCAAGCTTTCTGCCGACTTTATCAGTAAAGCAAACAAAGCCCTTGAAGCAGCCGGAAAAATGGGCCGGGTCAAGGTATCGGATGAAACCAGGAATATTTCCGGAGGCTTCATTTTAAAGAGCCAGGGAGTCGAAATAAATAACTCCTTTGAGGCAGTAATAAGGCTCTACAGAGATGAAATTGAACCGAAGGCAGCTGAGATTTTCTTCCGTGTGTAATGCACAATCCGGAAGCACCGTTATTGGAAGAAAGGAGGATAAGCTCAATGAGTGAAAATAAATACCTATATTCTGTTGCCAGAATACGAGCATTGGAAACAAAGCTTTTGGATAAGGCAAAAATTGAAAGAATGATTGAAGCCAGGAGTGCAGACGAAATTATAAAAATTCTCTATGAAACAGAATATGGGATTTCAATTTCCGAAATGAAGGGCATAGAAGACTATGAAACAGTACTTTCCAAGGAGCTTTCAAATACTTATGAGCTGCTGAGGGAAATATCTCCGGTTCCTGAACTTACCAACTTGTTTCTGTTGAAATATGACATACACAATTTAAAAACCCTGTTAAAGAGCAGCTATTTGGGTGAAGAGAATGACGGATTGTTAAGTGATATAGGCACCATACCCCTGCGGCGTCTTAAGGATATGGTAAAGGAGAAGGATTTCAGCGACCTGAATCCTATGCTTAAAGAATGCGCAGAGGAAGTAGTTGGAGAATTCACAGTGAATCCGGATCCACAGCTTATTGATGTGACAATGGACAAGTGCCTGTACAATCTCATGTACAAGACAGCTTCCGATAATAAAAGCAGCTTCTTGAAGGATTATATCTCAACCCAGATAGACTTGATAAATATTAAATCCCTTGTCAGGGTAAAATCAATGGGTTACGGTAGGGACTTCCTTAAGAAGGTCATACTTTCAAACGGCAAGCTTGACTATGCATTTTTTAATGATATTTTTGACGAATCCATTGAAGCACTGATTGATAGGTTGGCCTTCAAGGATTACAACAAGGTCATTGAAGAAGGTATATCCAGTTATATGAAGACAAAATCCCTGACGAAATATGAGAAGCTTTCTGACGATTTTATATTTGAACTTGCCAAGAAGGGTAAATATGTTGCATTTGGAATCGAACCTCTGGTTGGCTATCTGATGGCCAAGGAGAATGAGGTTAAAATAATCAGGATGATAATGGTCGGGAAAATCAATGAGATTCCGAATGAATTGATTAGAGAAAGGCTACGTGATGTATATGTATAAGATTGGAGTTATTGGAGATAAGGACTCCATACTTGGATTCAAGGCTCTGGGGATATCAGTATTTCCGACCACCGATATCAGGGAAGCCAACAGATTGATTCACAAGCTGGCAAAGGAGAATTATGCAGTACTTTTTGTGACTGAGCAGCTTGCCAAGGACTTGGATGAAGCAATCAATGAATACAAGGATTCCTTGACTCCGGCAATAATTTTGATTCCTAACAACAGGGGAACCTTGGGCTTGGGGATGAAAGGCGTCAAAAAGTCAGTAGAGAAAGCTATCGGTGCAGATATATTATTCGGGAAAGAAGGTTGATAACTTGAACGAGGGTAGAATTATTAAAGTATCAGGGCCTCTTGTCATAGCTGAAGGCATGGATGATGCAAAAATGTATGACGTTGTCCGTGTTAGTGATAAAAAGCTTATAGGCGAAATAATAGAAATCAGAGGCGACAAGGCTTCCATACAGGTCTACGAGGAAACTTCAGGCCTGGGACCCGGTGAGCCGGTTGTTACTACCGGTGAACCATTGAGCGTTGAGCTGGGGCCAGGACTTATAGAGTCAATCTTTGACGGTATACAGAGACCTCTTGACGTTGTAAGAAGTGCTTCCGGCGACCATATCGCCAGAGGCGTGGAAGTAGAAAAGCTTAACAAAACAAAGAAGTGGCGTTTTGAACCTACTGTCAAAAAAGGCGATGCTGTAAAGGCAGGGGACATTATAGGAACTGTTCAGGAGACATCCATAGTATTGCATAAGATCATGGTTCCAATTGGTATGGAAGGAACTATAGAAGAGATCAGCTCCGGAGATTTCACCATATTGGAAACGGTAGCAAGAATAAACACAAAGGAGGTCGTCAAGGACGTCCAGATGCTTCAGAAATGGCCGGTAAGAAGGGGCAGACCGTATAAGCAAAAGCTTTCTCCTTCCAACCCGATGACTACAGGACAGAGAATAATAGACACTTTCTTTCCGGTTGCAAAGGGTGGTACAGCTTGTATCCCCGGACCTTTCGGAAGTGGTAAGACAGTTGTGCAGCACCAGCTTGCAAAGTGGGCGGATGCTGAGATAGTTGTTTATATAGGCTGCGGTGAGCGTGGAAACGAAATGACCGATGTTCTCATGGAGTTCCCGGAGCTTAAGGATCCAAAGACCGGAGAGCCATTGATGAAACGTACGGTACTTATTGCAAACACATCAGACATGCCGGTTGCTGCCCGTGAAGCAAGTATATACACAGGAATCACAATAGGTGAATACTTCAGGGACATGGGTTATTCAGTAGCACTTATGGCAGACTCAACCTCCCGTTGGGCGGAGGCGCTCCGTGAAATGTCCGGCCGTCTTGAGGAAATGCCTGGTGAAGAAGGTTATCCGGCGTACCTGGGCTCAAAGGCTGCAGAGTTCTATGAAAGAGCAGGCAAGGTTATTTGTGTAGGAAGCGAAAACAGGGAAGGTGCACTTACTGCTGTTGGTGCAGTATCACCTCCGGGGGGAGACCTTTCAGAGCCTGTAACACAGGCTACCCTGAGAATAGTTAAAGTTTTCTGGGGTCTGGATTCTGCTTTGGCTTACAGAAGACACTTCCCGGCAATAAACTGGCTTCAGAGCTATTCCTTGTATCTTGACAGATTGGGTGACTGGTTTACAGAGCAAGTTGCACCTGACTGGCATAATCTGAGGATAGAAGCTATGAGGATACTGCAGGAAGAGGCAGAATTAAATGAAATCGTAAGACTGGTAGGATTTGATGCCCTTTCAATCAAGGACAGATTCACACTGGAAGTTGCAAAGACGATCAGAGAAGACTATCTGCATCAAAATGCCTTCCATGAGATAGACACTTATACATCGATTCACAAGCAGTATAGAATGCTCAAAGCAATCCTGCTGTTCTACCATGAAGGGCAAAGAGCATTAAGCGAAGGTGCAATGTTTAAAGAAATTGCCAATCTGCCTATAAGGGAGAACATCGCCAAGTCAAAGATGATTCTTGAGGACAATATTGGCGAATTTGATGCTCTGGAAGCTGAAATAAAGAAACAGGTGGCTTCCACCCTTTCGAATGGAGGAATATAAGATATGCTGAAGGAATACAAAACCATTAAAGAAGTTGCGGGCCCACTTATGTTTGTCGACCAGGTCGAGGGTGTAAAATTCAATGAACTGGTTGAAATAGAGTTGAAGAATGGAGAGCAGCGCAGAGGCAGAGTCCTTGAGGTTTCCGGCGACAAAGCCCTGGTACAGCTGTTTGAAGGCTCCCAGGGGTTAAATATCAATGAGACCAAGGTACGTTTCACCGGGCACAGTCTTGAACTGCCGGTATCTACCGATATGCTGGGAAGAGTATTTGACGGACTGGGAAGACCCAAGGACGGAGGGCCCAAAATCATACCTGAATCAAGGCATGACATAAACGGTAATCCGATAAACCCTGCTGCAAGAGATTATCCGTCAGAGTTTATACAGACAGGTATATCTGCAATAGACGGACTTAATACCCTTGTAAGAGGCCAGAAGCTGCCTGTTTTCTCAGGCTCCGGTCTGCCTCATGCAAGACTTGCCGCCCAGATAGCCAGACAGGCTAAGGTTCTGGGAACAGAAAGTAATTTCGCTGTTGTATTTGCAGCTATCGGTATAACCTTTGAAGATGCGGATTATTTCGTATCAGACTTTAAAAAGACGGGGGCAATAGACAGGGCGGTACTTTTCATGAACCTTGCAAATGACCCGGCAATCGAGCGTATATCTACACCGCGTATGGCACTTACAGCTGCAGAGTATCTTGCCTACGAGAAGGATATGCACGTTCTTGTAATAATGACTGATATAACAAATTACTGCGACGCTCTTCGTGAAGTATCGGCAGCAAGAAAGGAAGTACCCGGAAGAAGAGGTTATCCAGGATATCTCTATACCGACCTGGCCACTTTATACGAGAGAGCAGGAAGAATAAGGGACAGAAAAGGTTCAATAACTCAGATTCCAATACTTTCAATGCCTGAGGATGACAAGACACATCCAATACCTGACCTTACAGGCTACATAACGGAAGGTCAGATAATACTCAGCAGGGAGCTTTTCAGAAAGGGTGTAATGCCTCCTATAGACGTACTACCGTCACTCTCACGTCTTAAGGATAAAGGTATAGGCAAGGGGAAGACAAGAGAAGACCATGCCGACACAATGAACCAGCTTTTTGCTTCCTATGCAAGAGGAAAGGAAGCAAAGGAGCTTGCTGTAATACTTGGTGAAGGAGCCCTCAGCGATACAGACAAACTCTTCGCAAAGTTTGCAGATGAGTTTGAGAAGAGATATGTATCCCAAGGAGATAATGAAGACAGGAGCATAGAGGAAACCCTGACACTGGGTTGGGAGCTTCTTTCCATATTACCGAAGCTTGAGCTTAAGAGAGTCAGAGATGAATATATTGATAAATACCTTCCTAAAGGGGATGCTTAGCTTATGGCCAGACTAAATGTAAATCCTACCCGTATGGAGCTGACAGGTCTCAAGGGCAGACTGAAAACCGCCCAAAGAGGTCACAAGCTCCTGAAGGATAAGCAGGATGAGCTTATGAAAAAGTTCATAGACTATGTGAAAAGAAACAAGGAATTGAGAGAGGTTGTAGAAAAGGAGCTTACCGCTGCATTCCAGAATTTCCTTATTGCAAGGGCGGTAATGTCCTCAGAAGTGCTGGAAGAAGCAATAATGTACCCTACTCAAAAGATTAACCTTGAGATGAGCACAAAGAACATAATGAGTGTTAATTCTCCGGTGTTCAATCTTGTCAGGGAAGAAAACAAAGAAGCTTCCAGCATATATCCCTATGGCTTTGTAACCACTTCCGGAGAACTGGACAGCGCAATATATTCCCTGCAGCAGGTATTTGACAAGCTTGTAGAGCTTGCGCAGGTGGAGAAGACCTGCCAGCTTATGGCCAATGAGATTGAGAAGACAAGGCGCAGGGTTAATGCACTGGAATATGTAATGATTCCACAGCTCATTGAAACGGTAAAATACATCACTATGAAGCTTGACGAAAATGAAAGAGGAAACAGAGTAAGGCTCATGAAGGTCAAGGAAATGATGGAAGGTCAAAGAGCTAATGTTTAAGTAACATCGCCGGCAAATTAGAAAAGCTTGGTTTATCAGCCAGTTGTAAGCAACTTAGCGTAGATAAACTTAGCTTTTCTTTTGCTGGCGATGTTATTTCAAATTTGAAATTACCGCAGGAACCCTGCGGATTTTTTTTATCGGTTACGAGATTCTACGAAGGTTGTACAAGCTGTTCCATCTGTTGAGTGGGCAACACCATCACCTTGGGGATTTACTTCAATAACATTGGCGCTGCAGTAATGATTATCATAATAGGTGCAGGTATCAACATTGCATTTGATGCTGTGATTGTGAGCATGCATTTTATTATTTTCAATATTGTTGCTGGTTATATTGTTATGCATAAATACACCTCCTTGTTTTCTTTAGGGTATTCCTATAGGGTATGGTTGCGCGTTTCGAGTTTCGCGTTTCGAGATTGAGCGAAGTCTTCGAAGCAATACCCTGATTCGCGTAACGCGCAACGCGTAACCCGCAACCTGCGTCAGCATATAATCTGCTGACACTTATATTTTTTGCAGAATTATATTATTAATACTGCTTTGTTTGTGTTAAATAATGGAGGGAAAATGATTATTAATAAAAAATATATATTGATACGGGAAAATGTTTGTGTTAATATAGAAATATATAGTAAAACAAGAAATTAATAGTTGAAAGGGGAATAAATCATGTGGAAATGTAGTGTGTGCGGTTACATACATGTTGGAGACGAGGCTCCGGAAAAATGTCCCAAGTGCGGTGCCCCGAAGGAGAAGTTCGGAAAGCTGACGGAAGAGCAGGCTGCTTTGATTGCAAAGTCTGAAAGAACCAATGATCTGCATATGGTTTTCTGTCATCTGATGAAAAAGGTTGTGAGTGTCTGTGAAGAGGGTATTGAGCTTAACCTTGACCCGGGCTGTGTGGACGCCTTCAAAAAAGGGAAGGCACAGTGCGAAGTGCTGAAGAACATATCTAAAGCAGAAATGGCAACTCATGTAATGAAGAATAAATGGTAATAAAAAATCCGGCTTGACCGGATTTTTTTATGTTTTACTTGCTAAGGAGCTTTTATAATTATTGGGATACTGGCCTGTGTACTTCTTGAACAGAATGGAAAAGTAAGTGGGGTTCTTTATATAGTCTATAGACAATTAATTAACAAAGATTTAAAAGTTATGAATATTGACATTATTATGCTGTTAAAGTACAATGATTTTAAGAGTATTGTAAACGTTTGCGATAAAAAATACAAGATCTATACTTTACTAAACAACAATCCGCTAATATGCCGGTTGCAGTAAGACTTGTTCCAACTCAATGATTTGCAGTATTTATCATATCATAAACGAAAACATTCCAATCAACAATGTTTTTATTTTCTAAGAGACAACAAAATGAAATTACATGCAAATAAGCGGACACATACAGGAATACCGGGATACGTAAACGTTTGCGTTACACTATTCAATTTTATAATAAAGAGGAGAGATTCACATGAGCAAAAAGATCGAGGTTGGTATCATAGGAGCAGGCAGAATAGGAAAGCTGCATGCTGAAAACATTTCATACAATATTCCCGGGGTTGAGATAAAGTCGATAGCGGATATTTTTGCAGAGAAAATCAGTGACTGGGCTTCTGGACTTGGAATAAAGAATGTTGTAAAGGACTACCATGAGATTTTAAATGATCCGGAAATTGATGCCGTACTAATATGCTCCTCTACAAATACACATGCTCAGATTTCTGTTGAAGCTGCAGAAGCAGGGAAGCACATCTTCTGCGAGAAGCCTGTAGATTTAAGCATTGAAAAGATAAAAAGGGCAATTGAGGCTGTGGAAAAAGCAGGCGTAAAATTTCAGGTGGGCTTTAACAGGAGATTCGACCATAATTTTAAGAAAGTCAGAGACCTTGTACTGGAAGGAAAAATTGGAGATCCCCACATTGTCAGAATCACCTCAAGAGATCCTGCACCACCACCGGCAGAATATATAAAGGTATCCGGAGGAATATTCCTTGACATGACCATACATGATTTTGACATGGCGAGATATCTTTCAGGCAGCGAAGTTGAGGAAGTATATGTACAGGCCGCAGTACTTGTAGATCCGGCAATTGGGGAAGCAGGAGACGTTGATACGGCTATAATCACTTTAAAATTTGAAAATGGTGCATTAGGGGTTATTGATAACAGCAGAAAGGCCGCTTACGGCTATGACCAGAGAGTCGAGGTGTTTGGGTCCAAGGGAAGTGCTGCGGCATCAAATGATACACCTACAAACACAGTATTGAGTACGGAAGAGGGAGTAACAGGAGATAAACCGTTGTATTTCTTCCTGGAAAGATACAAGGATTCCTTTATAGATGAAATGAAAGATTTCTTTAGTGCAATAATAAATGATAAGGGCACACCTGTTACTGCAATTGACGGTCTGAAGCCTGTAATCATAGGCCTCGCAGCCAAGAAGTCCCTGGCAGAGGGAAGACCTGTAAAGACCAGTGAGATAACGGATTAACAGCCGAATGAAAGAAGCGTTGGGAGGATTATAATATGAAGGTATGCTTTAATCAGGCAACAACAATGAAGAACTCAACCCTGGAGAAGGATTTAGAGCTGTGCGAAAAGCATGGCTATGAGCTTATAGAAATCAGACTGGATAAATTAAAGGATTATCTGAAAACTCACAGTGTGGAAGACCTGGCCGATTTTTTTGAAAAGAGCAGGATTAAGCCCTTTGCTTTCAATGCTCTTGAATTTATCATCTTCAGGGATGAAGCAGGTTATAAACAGATAATGGACGACCTGATATTCCTCTGTGAGGTGGGAGAAAAGATAAAATGCAAAAAGATAGTTGTAGTACCAACCTTTGATATCGGACAGTATACAAAGACCCAGATAAAGGACGAGTCCGCAAGGGTTCTTAAGGAGCTTGCCGACATTGCTTCAGAGTATGGAATAAAGCTTGCTTATGAGTTTGTCGGCTATCCGGGCTGCTCAGTGAATACCTTGAGTCAGACTTATGATATAGTGAAAGCGGTAGACAGGGAAGATGTAGGACTGGTGCTTGACTGCTTCCACTTCCATGCAATGAATTCCAGAATTGAGGACTTAAAAGCTGTTAATCCCAGGAAAATATTCATATTACACATAGATGATTCCGAGGACCTGCCGGTGGGAGCACTGAGGGACAACAACAGACTGTGGCCGGGGGAAGGGGCTGTTGACCTTCCGGGGATTCTTAAGACCCTGAAGGAAATAGGCTACGATGAGATGGTCTCAGTGGAGCTATTCAGGCCGGAATATTGGGATTGGGACATAGAAAAGACCATAAAGACCGGCAAAGAGAAAACAGAGGAATTGGTCGGCAGGTATTTTGAAATAGAATAATATTTAATTGTAAGGGAGTAATATGGTTATGAGAATTAGACAGGAAAAACCCTTCGACTTCGTCTATAACAGTATTACCGAGATGAAGGGAAAGCATGGTGATATGCTTATGGATTTTGGAATCCTCAGACTTGCAAAGGGTCAAAAGGAAATGGATAATGAGGATAAAGAAAGGGCTTACCTGCTTGTAAAGGGAGAAGTGGTTTTTGAATGGCAGGGCAATATAGTAAGGGCTACAAGAAAGTCCTGCTTTGATGAAAACCCATGGTGCCTTCATGTACCTGCGGGGATAGAGGTCAGTATAAAGGGAATGAGTGAGGATTCTGAACTCACAGTGCATAAGACGGATAATGAAAGGGCCTTTGAAGCGAAGTTCTACATGCCCGATGATTGCAGGAGTGAAGAGCGGGGTAAGGGTACCATGAAGGAAACCTCGACCAGGACAGTACGGACTATTTTTGACTACGGCAATGCAGATTATTCCAATCTGGTCCTGGGAGAAGTAATCGACCATCCGGGAAGGTGGTCCAGTTACCCGCCACACCACCATCCGCAGCCGGAAATATATTATTATAAATTCAATCCGGAGAACGGCTTTGGATATGCAGAGCTGGGAGAAGAAGTACTGAAGGTCAGGGAAAATGATACGGTGAAAATCGGGGAGGGAATGACACATCCCCAGGCAACAGCACCGGGATACGCCATGTACTATCTCTGGGTGATAAGACATTTGGACGGCAACCCATATATAGTGCCTACATTCCTTGAGGAGCATTTATGGGTAACAAAGCCGGATGCCGTTATTTGGCCCGATAAATAGAGTGATACTTATAAAGAACATTATATTAATAAAGAGGGGAAAAAGATGAAAACGATAAGATTGACCATGGCACAAGCTTTATTGAAATTCCTTGACAATCAATATGTAGAGGTTGACGGATCAGAGAACAAGTTTGTTAAGGGTGTTTTTGGAATATTCGGCCACGGCTGTGTTACCGGACTGGGTCAGGCACTGGAGCAGGGCGGCCATGAGCTGATGTACTACCAAGGTCACAATGAGCAGGGAATGGTGCATGTTGCAACGGCATACGCCAAGCAAAAAAACAGGAAAGAGATATTCGCCTGCACCTCATCCATCGGCCCCGGGGCACTTAACATGGTGACGGCGGCTGCCACAGCAACTGTGAACAGGATACCTGTGCTTTTGCTTCCCGGAGATACCTTCGCCTGCAGGCAGCCGGACCCTGTGCTTCAACAGGTGGAGCAGCCTACAAGCTATGCAATAACAGCAAATGACGCATTCAAGGCAGTCAGCAGGTATTGGGACAGGATTGAAAGGCCGGAGCAGCTCATGACTGCTGCAATCAATGCCATGAGAGTGCTTGTAGACCCTGCGGAAACAGGTGCGGTTACTCTTTGCATGCCCCAGGATGTGGAGGCAGAGGCTTATGATTATCCGGAATATTTTTTTAAAAAGAGAGTGCACCACATTGAAAGAAGGCTCATAACAAAGGGAGAGCTCAAAAGAGCGGTTGACCTGATAAGCAGCAAGAAAAAGCCACTTATCGTATGCGGCGGTGGAGTAGCCTATTCTGAGGCACATGAAGAGCTTAAGAAATTTGCAGAGGCCTTTAACATACCCTTTGGAGAAACCCAGGCAGGCAAGGGTCTGATACCATGGAACCACAGGCTTAACCTGGGAGGGATAGGAGTTACCGGAGGTCTTGCCGCAAATACCATTGCAAAGGATGCAGATCTGGTAATAGGTGTAGGAACCAGATTTTCAGATTTTACAACCTCGTCAAAATCGGCTTTTAAAAACCCCGAGGTTGAGTTTATGGCAGTAAACGTAAGCAGCTTTGATGCAATGAAGCTGGATGCTTTAACTGTGGTAGCTGATGCAAAGGAAGCTCTGAAGGACATAAAGAAGGCCTTGGAGGAAGTTGGATACAAGGCTGCTTATAGTAATGAAGAAATAGCTGAAATAAAGGGCCAATGGGACAGGGAGGTTGACAGGCTTTATTCTGTTGAGCTTGACAACGGACTCTCACAGACCCGTGTTCTTGGGGAATTGAACAAACTCCTGGAGGAGGATGCAATTATTGTAGGCTCTTCAGGAAGCCTTCCGGGATGCTTGCAGCGCTTGTGGCGTTCAACAAAGCCCAAGACCTATAATATGGAATACGGCTTCTCCTGTATGGGATACGAAGTAGCGGGAGCCTTGGGTGCAAAGCTGGCAGAGCCGGATAAGGAAGTGTATTCCATGGTTGGTGACGGAAGCTATCTGATGCTTCACTCGGAGCTTTTCACCAGTATACAGGAAGGGCGCAAGATAAATGTACTGCTCTTTGACAACAACGGTTTCCAGTGTATAAAGAATCTTCAGATGTCCCAGGGAACCGACCAGTTCGGCAATGAATTCCGCTACAGGGACAATGAAACGGGACGGTTGACAGGTAATTTTGTACCCATAGACTTCGCTGCCAATGCAAGAAGCTACGGAGCCAGGACATATACTGTCAGAAATATGGAAGAGCTGCGTGATGCAGTGGAGAAAGCAAAAAAAGATACAGTCTCAACACTGATAGATATAAAGGTACTGCCCGGCACAATGTCAGGAGGCTACGAATCCTGGTGGCGTGTTGGGGTAGCCGAGGTATCAAAGAGTGAAAAAGTGAAGGCCGCATATGAGGCGATGGAAGAGGAAATAAAGAAAGCAAGAGAATATTAAAGTATATGGGGGAATTGATATGCTTGATAATAAAAAAGTAATGCTGGGTATTGCCCCGATAGCATGGACCAATGACGACATGCCGGAGCTTGGGGGAGAGAATACCTTTGAGCAGTGTATAAGTGAAATGGCCCTTTCCGGCTTTACAGGCAGTGAAATAGGTAATAAATACCCGAGAGATACCAAGGTGCTGAAAAAAGCTTTGGAGCTGAGAGGGATACGGATTTGCAATGCATGGTTCAGCGCGTTCCTGACAACAAAGCCCCTGGAGGATACAGTGTCCGAATTCATAAAGCAAAGGGATTTCCTCCATGAGCTGGGTGCCGGGGTAATAGGGGTAGCGGAGCAGGGGCACAGCATCCAGGGCAGGACAGACCTGCCGGTGTTTGACAACAAGCCTGTTTTTACCGACGAAGAGTGGAAAAGGCTGACAGAAGGCCTGGAAACACTTGGACGTCTGGCTGCTGAAAAAGGAATGCTTGTTGCATATCATCATCATATGGGGACTGGCGTACAGACCCTTGAAGAGATTGACAGGCTTATGTCCTCAACTGATCCTGAGCTGGTACACCTGCTTTTTGACTCCGGACATCTTACTTTCTCGGGAGAAAATCCGGAGGAAGTGCTGAAGAAGTATGTGAGCAGGGTTAAGCATGTGCATCTGAAGGATATAAGGGAGAATGTACTGGATAAGGTAAAAACAGAAAAGCTGAGCTTCCTTCAGGGAGTCAGAGAAGGAGTCTTTACAGTTCCGGGGGATGGGATGATAGACTTTGCTCCATTGTTCAAGCTGCTGCAGGATAATGATTACAGCGGCTGGATGGTTGTGGAAGCCGAGCAGGACCCGGCAAAAGCCAATCCTTTTGAATATGCACTGAAGGCAAGAAAATATATAAAGGAAAAAACAAGTCTTTAAATATATAGAAAATGGACACTATAATTCAGGAGAAAAAAGGAAAAACGGGGAGTCATTATGGAAGTAACAATAAAAGATATAGCAAAAAAAATAGGAATCTCATATGCTACAGTTTCCAGGGCGTTGAACAACAGGGCAGGGGTCAACGCTGAAACCAGGGAAATAGTACTGGAAGCAGCAAGGGAAATGGGATACCAGCCCAATGCCATAGCAAGGGGATTGGTTATGAAGTATACCAATACCATTGCACTTATCATTCCTGACATAACCAATCCTTTCTTCCCCGAAATTGTACGGAGCGTAGAAGATGCAGCCAACGAACAGGGATATAATATTTTTTTATGCAATACAAACTGGGATATAGAAAAGGAACAAGCATATCTGAAATTGCTTCAGGAGAAAAGAGTAGACGGAATAATACTGAAGCCTGCCTCTGATTCTGAAGAGAATGATTTCGGAAATATCACAGTTCCTTTGGTGCTTCTGGACAGAACATCCCAGAATGACAGTTACAGCTGCATTGAGGTAGATGACAAAAGGGGAGGCTTTCTGGCCACCAAGCATCTGATAGAATCAGGCTACAAAAGGATAGCCTTTATAGGAGGCAAGCCTGATTCATATACCGATGCCCAAAGGAAAGAAGGCTATAAGCAAGCACTGGGCAGATACAAGTATGAAATTGACGAAACTATTATTATAAATGGTAGCTTTAAGACCAGGAGCGGTTATGAAATAATGAATGACCTCATTAAATCAGGCAATATACCGGATGCCGTATTTGCAGGCAATGACGTCATAGCACTCGGAGTAATGCAAAGTGCCGGGGAAAATGGCCTCAAGATGCCGGAGGAGCTTGGAATAGTAGGCTTCGATGATATAGACTATGCAAAGCTTCCCCAGATACAGCTGACAACAATTGCACAGCCGAAGTATCAAATAGGAAAGCGGGCCGTAGAACTGCTGTTGAAGGAAATTAATGAAAAAGAAAATCAGAAATCGAAAATAGTCATACTGGAGCCTGAATTAATAGTAAGAAGTACAACCAGGGAAGGACATAGGTGGTAGATGATCCGATCCTTGCATTAAGCGGGATGAATATAGGAAAAGCGGGAAACATATAACCATTATTACTAGTACTTTTGCAGCGTTAAAAATTTTTTAGCGAAAATATAGAAATATGCTCTCAATTATTGTAGAATTGTAATGAGGATGGAATACAAAAGATGGCGGGCTTAAATTTATGGGGGTGTTTAATCTAAATGGGAATTAAATTTGCTAGTAGAATGGAAAATATCAAGGGATCCGCTATTCGTGAACTGTTGAAGCTTACTGAAGAGCCGGACATAATATCATTTGCGGGAGGACTGCCTGCACCTGAGCTTTTTCCTATAAAAGAAATGGAACAGGTATGCTCCAGAGTACTGCAGGATGACGGAAGGGCGGCAATGCAATATAGCTCAACAGATGGTTACCTGCCTCTCAGGGCAAAGATAGCCAAGAGGGCTGAAAAGCTTGGAATAAAGACAGAGGCAAAGGATATTCTTATAACAAGCGGTTCGCAGCAAGGACTCGAGTTCACTGGCAAAATATTCGTAAATGATGGTGATGTGATAATATGTGAAAGCCCGAGCTACTTGGGTGCATTGAGTGCTTTCAGAGCTTATCAGCCGAAATTCGTTGAAGTGTTGATGGACGAAGACGGCATGATAATGGAAGAGCTGGAGAAAGCTTTGGCAGCGAACCCCAATGCGAAGTTCATATATGTCATACCCGACTTCCAGAACCCTACAGGCAGGACTTTAAGCCTTGAACGAAGAAAACGTCTTATGGAGCTTGCAACAAAGTATGAGATACCGGTTGTAGAGGATAATCCATATGGAGAGCTCCGTTTTGAAGGCGAGATAATGCCATCGCTTAAGTGCTTCGACCCAAAGAATCTTGTTATTCACCTGGGAACCTTCTCAAAGATTTTTGCGCCGGGCTTGAGACTGGGATGGGTAATAGCCGAGCCGGAAATACTCAACAAGTACAATCTGGTCAAGCAGGGTGCCGACCTTCAGTGCAGCACCATTGCCCAGAGAGAAGTAGATAAGTTCCTTGAACTGTATGATATTGAAGCACATATAGAAAAAATTAAAAAAGTATATAAAGTTAGAAGAGACTTGATGCTTGAGACCATGAGAAAGGAATTCCCGGAAAGTACGGAATTCACCAAACCAAGCGGTGGACTTTTCGCATGGGCTACCTTCCCGAAGGAAATTGATGCCTCAGTACTGCTCAAGAAAGCACTGGAGCAGAGAGTGGCATTCGTTCCGGGCGAACCCTTCTATCCAAATGGCGGCAATGCAAACCATTGCAGGTTGAATTACTCCAACATGCCGGAGGATAAGATAGTTGAAGGTATGACAAGACTTGCAAAAGTATTGAAATCAATGTAAATCAAAAAATCTCCGGGAAATCGGAGATTTTTAATTGCCTTAATGCAGATAAAAATATAGTTGTAACAATTTTAATAAATATAAATCTATTATATGGAAAAAATAACAGCATAATAGTATAATATGCTTAAACTCAAAAACACAAGCAGGTGTATTTGAAATGAATTTTTTAATTTCAGACACATCCAATAAGGAGGCGTAGATATGGAAAAGTGGGTTTGTACAGTATGTGGTTATGTTTATGATCCTGAGGCAGGAGATCCGGACAGCGGAGTAGCACTAGGCACGTCTTTTGAAGAAATACCCGAGGATTGGGTATGTCCATTATGCGGAGTTGGAAAAGATATGTTTGAAAAGGAATAAATCGTGAAACGGTTCATAATTAATAAAAACAAGTAGCTTACATGAGAAAAATTGAGCAATGCTCAGTTTTTTTCATGTAAATAACTATAATAAAAAAAATCAGTATTGCTAAAACTATCGATACATGATAAAATATATTCTGTCGGTGTTGAGCCGAGCATATACTCCCGGTTTGTGTAACGGTAGCACAACTGACTCTGGATCAGTTTGTTGAGGTTCAAATCCTTAACCGGGAGCCATATTGATATTAATGGTTGTAGAATTAATTTTCTACAGCTTTTTTTGTTTTTTGCAGCAAAAGAATGTTACTGGGTCAAAACTGTTTCTTCAATTGGGTGTGGCTGGAGCTTGCAATCTAGTTTTGATACTTTAACTAATGAATGGTATAATAAGTTCAAGAAGGAACTTAGATTTCAAATAGAGAGGAAAGAGAATAGTCTATGGAAAAAGGGAAAATAGAAATATCCATACCGCAAGACATAATGGATTCTCTTAATAAAAGTTCTAAAGAGCTATCTGATGAAATAGGGAAAATGATGAGTATCGAGCTATATAATACAAAAAAGCTTTCATTGGGCAAGTGCGCCGATTATGATTTATACTCAACATAAATATCCTTGTATCGATAGAAGTACTTTTTTGTGGTATAATTGAGATAGATAAAAAAAATGGAGTGAGTTAAAATGAAAAATGTTAATATAAATATATCCATACCAAGTGAGATACTTCTTACCCTAAGAGAAAACGACGTACAACTTGCTTTAGATATGAAAAGATATACAGCAATAAAGCTGTATCAGGACAAAAGGCTTTCTGTTGGACATAGTGCTGAGCTTGCAGAAATGACGGAAGAGGATTTTATAAGATTTTTAGGAGAGAACAGTATCTCAATATTCGACTATAGCAATTACGATAGCTTGAAAGAGGATATAGCCAATGCTTGATAGAATTGTCATCATAAACTCTACTCCGATAATAGCGCTGGCTTCAATAGAGTGTCTGCATCTGTTAAAGGAGCTTTACAATGTTGTATATATTCCAAAAGCTGTGAAGGATGAGGTTTCTGCAAAACAAGACTCAAAAGCACAGACTGCGCTTGCGAGGGCCGGAGAATGGATACAGGTGCGGTATATTGAGAATGTTGAATCAAAGAAGTTTTTTAGGGTTCAACTCCACGATGGTGAAGTGGAAGTGATGATTTTAGGCAAGGAGCTTGGCGCAGACCTTCTTGTAATCGATGATTATATAGCAAGGGAGTACGCCAAGTACCTGGACTTTAAGGTAACCGGTACTTTAGGCGTTATCTTAAAAGCAAAAGAAAAAGGGATAATTGAAAAAGTGAGACCTTTAATGGATGCACTTATTGACAACGGAATCTATATCGGCAAAAAAGTATATGAGGATGTTCTGAAAATCGCTGAAGAATAATTTACTACTACCTTACTACTACGGGATAATATTTTAAGTGAAATGGTAATATGAAATAAAAAGTAAAGGCGCTAGAAGGCGCATAAATAAAGACTTTCAAGCTAACTTAATGCATTGAGCGACGAACGCAAACTATCTCTGGATCAGTTTGTTGAGGTTCAAATCCTTAACCGGGAGTCATATGTATTTAACGGTTGTAGAATTAATTTTCTACAGCTTTTTATATTGAATGATTAGATTAAGTGAAAAAAGCGAGAAAACCAGTAGGAAAAATGAATTATCTGTTGAATATAGTAAATAATTACAGTAGGAGAATTCTCCTACCTTAAGGTTGGGTCTTTTGTAGTGTACGTCACTATCAAAGCTTAGACGTAGACAGACTGGCACCATAACTACAATCTAAAATAGCAGAGTATTTTAGAAATACTAAAAATAGAAAATCCTAATGGAGTTGTATTGAAAATGAGTAGAGTTGAAGTGTGTGCAAAATTAATTGAGGATGCAAAGAATATTGTTGTTTTATCTGGTGCAGGAATGTCAACTGAATCAGGAATACCAGATTTTAGGTCTAGCAACGGATTATATAGTAAAACATTTCGGGGGTTAGAACCTGAATCGATTCTTTCATTATCATTTTTTAAGAATAATCCAGAACTATTTTGGGAATTTGTTAAAACTAGCATGGATTTTACTAGTATCCTACCTAATGTCGGTCATAAAATCTTGTCAAAATGGGAATCTCAAGGGAAATATATAAATATAATTACACAAAATATTGACCATTTACACACCCTCTCAGGCTCAACTAGAGTAATAGAAATACATGGTACAATGCAAACTGCTTCATGTTCAAATCCTACTTGTAAAAAGCATTATAAATTCAACGAAATAATTTCAAACAAAAATGGTCATATTTGCACTTGTGGATGTTACATTAAGCCAGATGTTATACTTTATGAAGAGTATGTAAATGAATTATCAAAGGTATATCCGCTAATGGCTGAATCTGATTTATTGATTATTTTAGGAACTTCATTAACCGTATATCCGGTTGCTGGAATACCTGATTTGTTTGATATTGATAAAAAGCATATTATTATAATAAATAAAACTCCTACTCGTTATGAAAATTGTAAAAATTGTATTGAGATACATGATGGTATCGGAAAAACTCTAAGTGAAATAGATAAAATAATTAGCAAACCTCATTAAGCTATGTCCAAAAACAAAGAATTATTACGAACGAATCAGTAAAAAGGAGGATAAGAAATGGAACAGCTGATAAAAAACATAGAACTTTCAAAGGTATTGGATATGGAATCCCTTGTTGCCTACCAGGAAGGGCAGGTAGTCAGCAGGACACTGGCCCAGGGGAAGAATTTAAGCATAACCCTGTTTGCCTTTGACAAGAGGGAAGAGATAAGCTCTCACTCGTCCGGCGGAGATGCGATGGTTTATATGCTTGATGGAAAGGCGGAAATAACGATAGGTGAAAAGACTTTTCACTTGACAAAGGGTGAAACAATAATAATGCCGGCAGGTATAGCACATGCTCTGCTGGCCAGCGAGCAGTTCAAAATGCTTTTAGTTGTAGTGTTCAAGCCGTAGTATGGAATTATGCACTGCTTTCTCCGGATAAATTAACCTGGGTTCGTACTTTGAATGGTTGCAAGCTTCGGGCTTGCAGCCTTTTTATTTTTGTGGCAGAATATAGAGGAATTGGAAATATGATATAGAATATTAATGTAGTTGCTGCATCCATGAAAGTTCATAAAGAAGGAGGATATTATGAGTATAGGAATGACATTCCCCAAAAGCCTGAAAAAGGGTGACACAATAGGACTGGTTGCTCCATCATCACGCATTTCTGCAGAGAATATATCCAAGTGTATAGAGGCTGTGGAAGCGCTGGGGTATAAGGCAGTACTGGGAAGCAGTGCAGATAAAAACTATATGGGATACTTATCAGGGGATGATAATGTAAGGGCCCGTGATATTAATGAAATGTTCGGGAGAACGGATATCAGCGGTATATTCTGTTTGAGAGGCGGCTATGGCAGCTGCAGAACTGTTGACAGACTGGATCTGGACATGATCAAGAACAATCCGAAGGTATTTGTCGGTTACAGTGATATCACAACCTTGCATCTGGTATTGAACCAGGCCTGTAATATGATAACCTTTCATGCACCCATGGTAAGCTCAAACATGATATCACAATTTGACGACTATACCAAGAAAAGCTTCATGGAAACTCTATTCATGGAAGAAGAGCTGGAATACCTGAACCCTGAAGGCAAAAAAATCGAAACCTTATCCGGGGGCTGTGCGGAAGGTATATTGACAGGAGGCAATTTGTCCCTTATCGCTGCGAGCATCGGTACTCCATATGAAATAGATACAAGGGATAAAATACTGTTCATAGAAGAGGTGGATGAGCATACCTACAGGATAGACAGGTTTCTGCAGCAGCTTAAACATTCAGGAAAGCTTGACGCTTTAAAAGGAATCATCCTTGGAAGCTTTAAGAATTGTGATCCTGAGCGCGAAGGGGATGCAGACTTAAATGAGGTATTCGAGGATATCATCAAGCCGCTATCTAAGCCGACGGTATATGATGTAGAGTGCGGACACTGCTACCCCACGGGATCAATGCCGATGGGGGCGGTTTGTAAGCTGGATGCAGATAATGGGAAGATTGTTTTCACAAAATAGTATGAATCCTCATACTATTTTCTTATTTATATAATATTTACAAATAAAAATAGGCTATGTTAAACTGAATAATATGTAGAAAAATGTAATAACAAGGAGTACAATGAATGAAAGCGTCTGTAATCCTTCGAAAGCTTGGATTAGACATATAAAACGGTTAATATCTGTCAATATGCTGAAATAGTGACAGATATAACACAAAAAGGATGTGATGATTATGAAAAAGATCGGTCCAAAGATCATGATGATCCATTTAATATTTGCATGTGTATCGGTATTTCTCATATTATTCATATCGTATCGTACAGTCAACAGCATTTTGCTGGAGCATGCCTCTTCCTTGGGTACAGCTTGTGCTGAAATAGATGCCAAAGAAATAGACAGCTGGCTTAAGGAGAAAGCTGCTATTCTGGAAAGCGTAGCCGTTCAAATAGAAGATGCGGAGTTCAATGATGAAGAACGCATACAAAAAATCCTTAAGAATGCTACAAAGGCTGATCCTTCTTTTTATAGCTTCTTTATCGGATTTGAAAACGGAAGGCTCCTGGATGCCAATGGATGGATACCCCCGGCAGATTATAGCAGCTTGGAAAGGCCTTGGTACCGGGAAGCCCTTAATGCAAACCGAGTCATTTTTACATCGGCTTATATTGACAAAAAGAAAAATGCACGGGTGAAGGCTATCGCCATGCCGCTCCATGCCCAAGGCAATAATGCGGTTCTGGCTGCTAATATTCCTTTTGATACTATTAGAAAACAAATAAAGGATATTCGTTTCGGAGAAACCGGCTACGGTATTCTGATAGATGGTGACGGTATTGTATTGGTACATCCTGTAGAAAACAATGAAATGAAGCCCTTGGAAGCAGTCCGGAAGGATTTGAATATGCAGATACAGGAGAATACCTGGAAGAATAACAAAGGGACTACCAGCCTCCGGTCCGGGGGGAAGGTAGAGTTGTTGGTGCATGTGCCGATTCAGTCTAATGATTGGAAGCTGCTGCTGCTGGCTCCCATTGAAGAATTTCAGGGACCTGCCAAAAAAATGTTCCGCCAGCTCATGGTCGTCATCACCTTATTGCTGGGATTGATAATCGTAATAAGCTATCTATTGGGAAAAAAATTATCAATACCTCCGGAAAAAGCACTGGAAGAGGTTGAGAGTATTGCCGGAAGAGAATACCTGGCAGCGGGTAACGGAGCCGGTCTGAAAGAGGATGCTGAAAAAGCAGCTTCTAATGAAGCCTACGAAAGAAAAGAGAAACATATTGCCGGAACCGAAGAGGTCTATGATATTGCAGGGCAAATTGAAGAAATTGCAGATCACCTTGAAAAAGGTGTCCGGTCTTTCAAAATAAGCAGAGATGACAATGGAGGAGAATAAGATGGATAAAGTGCTGGTTGTAGATGATGAAAAAGAGATTGTCCACTTGATTAAGGACTTCCTGCAAATTCATACTATCGAAGTAGTTGAAGCTTACAGCGGGGAAGAAGCGCTGGCCAAGCTGGATGAAACCATAAAGCTCGTGGTTCTGGATATAAGCATGGAGGGTATGTCCGGTATAGAGACATGCAAGAAAATACGGGAGAGGACCAATATCCCCGTGATTTTCCTTACGGCCAAAGCTTCCCAGAGCGACAAGGTATTGGGATTGGGCATAGGCAGCGATGATTACATGACAAAGCCTTTCGATCCGATAGAATTGGTCGCAAGGGTAAAGGCAAATATCCGCAGGTATGCTGATTATAATGAGAAAAGGTCAGCCGGGCATGATGAAACGATGCGCTTCGGTTCCTTGTTAATCTATCCCGGCCATTACCGGGTTTTGAAGGATGGAATACCGGTTTCTCTTACATCTAAAGAGTTTGAGTTGTTTTTATATCTGGTCCAAAATGCCGGACTGGTAATGACAAAGGAACAGATATTAAACAGGGTGTGGGGCAGCAGTACTTATGATTACAATGTGGTAACCACCAATATAAAGCGGTTGAGAAGAAAAATCGAAAAGGATCCCGATAATCCGGAATACATTCATACGGTATGGGGTGTCGGCTATGTCTTTGAAGGCAACACATCATGAAATTCAGGAAGATCCGGACAAAAATCACCCTGGCCTTATTTCTGGTTACCATCCTGACGGCAGTATTTATAGGCGTGACCAGCTACCTGATATTCAGGAATGTCCTTTATAGGCAAGCCGCTGAGCTGGGAATGAAATCCGCCCAATACAATGCTGAAGGAATCCAGGGGTGGGCAAAAGAAAAAATCGCATCCCTGGAACGTACCGCTGTTCATATTTCTTCCATAGTACCCTATGATGAGCAGAAGGTGCAGAAAATGCTGCAGGAAGCAGCTCAAGCCGACCCTTTGTTCTATAGTGTATTTATTGGCTTTGAAAACGGGAAGATGCTGGATGCCAAGGGTTGGATACCGGAAGCAGAGTATAATTCGGCACAAAGACCCTGGTATCAGCTGGCAGTCACAGCCAATGACACGGTTTTCACACCGGTTTATATTGATAAGAACAAAAAAAGCCTGGTAACGTCAATTGCCCTTCCTATCCAACTTCACGGAGTTGAAGGCGTATTGGCCGCGAATATTCCAATCAGTAATATTACCCAGCAGGTAAAAAGTATTTCATACGGTGAGACCGGCTTCGGGATACTGCTGGACAGGGATGGAATGATTATTGCCCATCCTGATAAGCAGTATGTTTTGCAGCCTCTTGACAAGGCCTTCGATGTCAGCACCGGATCGTATCTGGATATTCAACGGCCTTATCCGACAGTAGAAACCGTCATATTACAGAATAAAAGGCGTCTGCTGGTTTCCGTTCCTATTGAAGCTTGTGATTGGAAGCTGCTGCTTATAGCCCCTGAAGCGGAGTTCCTTACTCCGGTCCGTGAAATGGTCGTTTATCTGTTAAGTATATTAGGAATCATCCTGAGCCTGATGATTTTATTCGGTGCCTATTGGGGGAGAAAAATGTCCCGTCCCATAGAGAAAATGATTTTAAGCGTGCAGAGGTTATCTGAAGGTGATTTGACGGAGTCGGTGGAAATTGTATCCGAAGATGAATTGGGGACCTTGAGTGAAGCGCTGAACCAGATGAAGTACAGTTTATCGGATATGATCAAAAATATCCACAGGGAAAGCCAAAGCCTTCACAATTATTCTAAAAGCCTTACGAATACAATTGAGGAAATCTCCTCCGGAGTGACGGACTTTATAACCCAGCTTTCCCATGACTTAAAAACACCCCTGACCTTGATCAAGGGTTATACAACAGGGCTGCAAATGGGAGTTGCGAGCAATCCCGATAAAGTAGAGGAGTATTTGCGCGGCATTTATACCCGGGCAGAACAGATTGAAGAAATCACCGAGGATATATTGGATAGCTTATATGATATAAAAAAGTTTTTGATCCTTGAGTCAGAAAAATTGGATATATCCGATTTTTCAAGCTTACTCTTTGATGACGCAAAGAGGCAAATTGAAAGCTCCGGCAGAAGCTTTGAAGGGAGCCTTTCTATAGAGGGGGGCAGCCTGTCGGGAGACAAAATCAAGCTGATCCGCGTATGGAACAACCTGATTACCAATGCAATCAAGTATTCTGATAAGGGAAGTACAGTTCAGGTAACCATAACCCAGCTTCCCAATGAATTGGAATTGATTGTGAGGGATGAAGGGATCGGCATACGGGCTGAGGAAATAGAGAAGGTTTTTGAAATGTTTTACCGTACAAAGGACAGGGAAGTAAAAGGCTATGGTATCGGACTGGCTTTAGCCAGAAGAATCATTGAAGCTCATGGGGGAAGAATTTACGCCAGCTCAAAATACATGCAGGGAAGCAGCTTCATAATCAAGCTTCCTCTTTTGTCAGAAAAATGACACAATTAATATCTTACTGTGTCATTTTTTTTATTTATAATGGAAACAACAAGCTATATTCTCAGAATCTGTTTCCATTAACTGTATGGATTTTGGGGCAGTACATCATTAATTAAAAGGGAGGGTTATTAAATGAACAGTTCAACATCTGCAACAAAAAAGTTTAAATTCCCCCACGCATTCGTTCTTTTATTCTCAATTATTGTTGTTGTCGGTATCATGACCTATATTATTCCTGCCGGAGAATTCAACCGCATAGATGTAAACGGAAGGCAAGTAGTTGATGCGGAAAGCTTCCATTACATTGAGCAGACACCTGTAAAAATATTTGACTTCTTTACTGCAGTCCCTAACGGAATAATGGCTGCGTCTGCATTAATTATCATGATCCTGCTGATTGGAGGCTCTATCCGCGTGTTTGACAGTACCGGAGCAATCCGGGCAGCCATATTCAGCTTGACCAGAAATATAGGAGAAGAAAAAGGCCACTGGGTTCTTGCGGCCATTATGCTTTTCTTCGGAAGCCTTGGTGCCTTCCCCGGAATGCTGGAGGCAGCCATACCCTTTGCACCGCTGTGTATTGGAATTGCCCTGGCATTGGGCTATGATACCCTGGTTGGTATCTCCATTGCACTGATAGGTATTGTCATGGGCTGGTCAGCCGGACCCTCAAACCCGTGGAATGTGGGTATAGGCCAGACCATCGGTGAGCTGCCGATGTTTTCAGGCTTTGGATATCGCTTGTTCATATTTGCTGTCTTTATGTTTATATCTATCAGCTATGTTTTGCGGTATGCGAAAAAGGTTAAAAAAGATCCTACAAAAAGCGTTGTTTACGGTATGGATATATCCCATTTAGTAAGTGACCAGGATGAAAAAGCTGAATTTACAACAAGGCATAAGCTGGTTCTGCTTACATTAGCCGCAACCATCGGTATGATTGTATACGGAACTATCAATATGAAGTGGGGTATCCCCCAGATGTCCGCAACATATATTATTGGTGCCATTATTGCCGGTATCATTTCCGGTTATAAAAGCGGCAGGATTGCCGATGAATTATTGGAAGGGGGCAAGGCTATTTTCATCGGTGCCATGGCAGTAGGTCTGGCCAGAGCTATTCAGGTCATACTGGATCAAGGCCATATCGCCGATACTATTGTATATTTCATATCCTTACCGTTGAAAGGCTTGTCTCCGTTTTTCACATCCATTGCCATGTTTGCAGTGCAGACAATTATCAACTTCTTTATTCCTTCCGGCAGCGGACAGGCGATGGTCACAATGCCGATTATGATACCGGCATCGGATATTATCGGTCTGAACCGGCAGATAGCCATATTGTCATACCAGTTTGGAGACGGATTGTCTAACCTTTGCTATCCGACAGTCGGTGCGCTGGTTGCTTTCCTGATGTATGCAAAAATCTCTTTCGATAAATGGTTAAGATATATTCTGCCCTTTATGCTGATGATTTGGGGCGCGGCCATTCTCTTACTCATAGGGGCTGTTATGATGAATTTCGGTCCATTCTAGGAAGTATGGAAAAGGCAGATCTCCATTACTGAAGATCTGCCTTTATTTTGTAGGGAGTGTGGATACATGATTAGTATTAAGCAAATCCATTCATTGGAGATGTTAATAGAATATGCTGCTATCATTAAAGACCTTACCGGTGAGGATGTAGCTACAATGGTAAGTGACAGGGAAAAATTCTTAAGCTATAACCCCGGTAAAACTTTAAATTCTAATACAAAGCCGGGATCACCGTTGCCGCAAGTGTCAATGCTTAGAAAATGCATGGAGCAAAAGAAGAGCATCAGTGAGGTAATTCCAAAGGAGGTATACGGTATAGCATTTAAGTCGACAGCAACGCCTGTAATGGATAATGACGGTAATGTCATTGGTGCAATCTCAATATCCAAAGATATTGAGACAAGGAATAATGTCATTGGTGTGGCAGAGAATTTATCTTGTTCTCTGGATGAGATTTCGAAGGGTATCGTCGATATTTCCACAAATGCACAAGAAATTGCCATGTCGCAGGTTGAGATGGTTGACTCTGCAAAGGAAGCCCTTGACAGCATGCAGGAAACAAATAAGGTACTTGTTATTATAAAAGAAATAGCAAATCAGACGAATATGTTAGGGTTGAATGCCGCTATCGAAGCGGCAAGGGCCGGTGAGTATGGAAGAGGGTTTAGTGTGGTTGCTGAGGAGATCAGGAAGTTATCCTCCAGCAGCAGTGAAGCAGTTAATAATATAAACAGAATTCTCGGAAAATCAAATGATGCTGTAAAAAAGATAGTAAATGAAATTGATAAGAACAGCTTGAGCACACAGCAGCAGGCAGCTGCAACTGAAGAGATAAATGCTTCTATAGAAGAAATTAATTCAATAGCAAATGAATTGGTAGCGTTAGGAAAGACTTTATAGAGAAATGCAAGTATCTTGAATTTTGTCAATCATAATTCAAGGTAATTTAAGATAATTTAAGGAGGAGAATTTATGAAGCCGTCCTATCAATATATTGGAAAAGCTTTCCCCATACAGGATGCTGAGCTTAAAGTGACCGGCGGACGGAAGTACCTGGATGATATGAAAATGCCCGGTATGCTGTATGCTAAGATTGTCTTCAGTGAAATCGCCCATGGCGGCATCATTTCCATCAATACGGAAAAGGCAAAGGCCTTGCCGGGTGTCGTGGCAGTATTCACCCACGAGAATACTCCCAAGGACCGCTATAACAATTATGCTTTCTATGTGGATCAGGCTGTACCCAAGGACGAGAGGTTGTTTAATGACAAAGTGCGCTTTGTTGGAGACCGGGTAGCCGCCGTCGTAGCGGAAACCGACAGTATTGCCGAAGCAGCCGCGGCTCTCATTGATATAGAATATGGAGAGCTTAAGCCGCTGACAGATATGTACCAGGCTTTGGAGGACAAAGAGAATGAAATCCACCCCGGCGGCAATCTTCTGAAGGAGTCGGAGCTTGATTTCGGTGATGCCAAAAGCGCTGTAGCTGGTGCCGAGCTCACCTTTTTCGATAGAATCAAGACGCAGAAGGTACATCATGCAGCAATGGAAACACATATTTGCGTTGCCGATTATGACAGAATGGGATACCTGACCGTATGGACACCGTGCCAGAGTGCCTTCGGCGTGAGAACGGTTGTTGCAGATCTATTGAAGCTTTCCTATAACAAAGTCAGGGTTATCAAAACGGTTACGGGCGGATCCTTTGGAGCAAAGCAGCAAGCCATTCTTGAGCCACTGACAGCGTACATGGCAATGATGGTAAAAAGACCCGTCAAGCTTTGCTACAACAGGAAAGAGACCATCTTGAGCACGGTTACCAGGACCGCAACGGATATTGCCGTAGAAACAGGGGTTACGCGGGATGGCAGGATCCTGGGCTGCAGCATAACCACTATGACAGATGCCGGAGCTTATGCGGGAAATACCAATGACCTGTCCATTGCTATGGGTAAGAAGGCTTTCCGGGTATATAGAATTCCAAATTTGAATTATAAAGTGAAAAGCGTCCTGACCAACACGCCGGTTTCCGGTGGCTGCAGAGGCTGGGGCGGTCCCCAGATCTGTACGGCAATCGAAGTTCATTTTGACAGGGTTGCAAAGTCCCTGGGGATAGATCCTGCAGACTTCCGGCTAAAAAACCTGGTATACCCCTACGACATGGAGAATATTACAAAAATAACTCTGGGGAATGCAAGAATACGTGAATGTCTGACAGAGGGCATCAAGGATTTTAACTGGTATGAAAGAAAAAGAGAACCGAAAGGTCAAGGACGGTATCGCAAAGGGGTCGGGTTGGCTTGTGGAGGCCATGTGAACGGCTTCTACGGAAAGATTCAGGACTTAAGTGTCATGACGCTGAAAATGAACGAGGACGGCAGCTTCATACTGAATACCGGAACCCATGAACAGGGCTGCGGTACTTTAATAAGCCTGGCGCAGATAGTGGCAGAGGTTCTGCAGGTTGAACCGGACAAAATAACGGTATTGGAGGCCGATACCGAAAGAAGTCCTTATGATATAGGCACTTTCTCCAGCAGGGTAACCTACGTAGCGGGGAAATGTGCATTAAAGGCAGCTGAAAGTATAA
>Ga0209643_1000176_pt1 | contig 152803 bp, 138 predicted proteins | sample AutmiccBRH37_all_FD_187383 | JGI IMG/M metagenome (GOLD analysis project Ga0209643, IMG submission 187383) | Deep subsurface microbial communities from Mt. Terri, Switzerland - Autotrophic microbial communities BRH/37_all (SPAdes) (version 2) | ecosystem: Environmental > Aquatic > Deep...
GTCATGTGGCATGCCGACAAGATCGCTGCTTGCCCCGCCGACTAGTTACTGACCATCGAGGTGTGAGATCGGTCCTGATCCGGACTCACCAGATGGCGGCTGGTGACACAACTGTTGGGTCTACCCCTGGTTGCCGTCGAGGGCGGCGTCACGGACCTTTCCGCCAGCGCCGAGGGGCTGGTCATCCACGGCCGGGACGGCGCGGCTTGGCAAATGATCGATGCCGCCGACACGCCATCGGCCATCTCGCAGCCTCCCCGGCCCGAGGCATTGCCCGAGGGGGCGTTGCCCGATGGCGTGGTGGTGACAGGGCAGGGGGATATTCGCCGGGCGTGGTTGTCCGAACCGACCCGGCGGTACCGCCATGCCATCCTGGGTGACGATCTGGAGGCCGGGGCACTGACGGTGGAAACCGAGGACGGCCGCATCCTCACCCACCATCTGCCCGAGGACGAGGTGTTCGAGGACCGGACGCCGCGTCTGGTCGATCTGGCCAGGGACGGCCGCACCGCAATTCTGGTGGTGGTCAGCCAAGCACAGCGCGGGTCCGCGCTGGGGGCCTACGGCGTGCGCGATGGGCGGCTTGTAGAGTTGATGCGGACCCCCGCCATCGGGCAGACGAACCGCTGGCTGAACCCCGTCGGCGCCGCCGACCTGACCGGCGACGGCACGGTCGAGGTTGCCGTGGTCACCACGCCCCACATCGGCGGGGTGCTCCAGATCTACGACAAGGACTTCAAGCGTCTGGCCCGCATCGAAGGCGTGTCCAACCACTCCATTGGCTCGCGCGTTTTGGGACTTGCGACCTTGGCCGATGTAACCGGCGATGGCGTGGCCGAAGTGATCGTGCCCAGCAACGACCACAAGACGCTGCGGGCGTTCAGCCTGCGCGGCGGGGCCATGCGTGAGCGGGCCGCGGTTTCCCTGCCGGCCGCTGCCGTGAGCACCATGGTTCCGATCGTTCTCCCACAGGCACCCGATCGCAAGGGCGTGGCTGTGGGGCTCGCGAACGGCGTGTTGGCGGTGGCGTGGTGGTGAATGCGTTCTTAACCCCGATCGGAGGTTTGTGATGACTCTTTCCCCGCTGGCGGCCGTTGCCGCTGTCGCACTGCTTTTCACCGCTCCGGCTCAGGCCCAGGCCCAGTCGAGCCCGCCCGAACCGCAAACCGTCGCCACGTCCCATTCCTTCGACGACCTTCTCGGGCGGCTGCGGGACGCCATCAAGGCCAACAAGATGGGCATCGTGGCCGAAGCCTGCGCCAGTTGCGCGGCCAAGGGACGGGGCGTCGAGATCCCCGGCAACGCCGTGGTGATGGCCTTCCGCAATGACTTCGCGGTGCGCATGTTGAAGGTCAGCATTCCCGCCGGTATCGAAGCGCCGTTGCGGTTCTACGTCACCGAGGAGGCCGATGGCACGGCCATGTTGCGTTATCCCATGCCGAGTGCCGTGTTCGCGCCCTACGGCGGGGCCGAGCTTCAGGCCATGGCGGCCGAACTCGACACCATCTGGCAGCAGATCAGCCGGGATGCTGTAGGCCAGAATGCTGTAAGGAAGTGACGCGCACCCGGTCGCGGTCATCGCAGAATCTTCCCAAAATCCTACGCTTAGGGCTTCAGCCAAAATAAGTGGATCGCCTGTCGGCAGCGTACGGCAGGGGATTCCCGGCGGGACTCGAGGCGGATAGACTTGGTGGCATGATTGATGAAGCCGCGCTGCGCCGCCAAGACACCCTCCTGCATCCGACCCTGGATGAGCGGGGCCGCCGTCTGTTTGCCGCAACCCAGGTCATAGCGCGAGCCACCGGGATCGCCCGCAGCACCATCGGGCGAGGCCTGAAGGAGATTGCTGATGGTGCACCGCCCTCGGGCAAGACCGCGCGCCGCCCCGGTGGCGGGCGCAAACGGTTGGCGGACAAAGACGCGACACTGGAACGTGACCTGCTCGCCATGCTCGCGCCGATGACCTTGGGCTGCCCGGAACGCCCTCTGCTTTGGGTGTCCAAGAGTCTTTTGAAGCTGGCCACGGCGCTGCACGTCCAAGGCCACAAGGTGTCAGCGAACACGGTGCGCCGCCTTCTGCGCCGGCTCGGCCCTGGGCAAGGCCATCCCCTATGGCGTCTACGACATCGCCGAGAACGCCGGTTGGGTCAGTGTCGGCGTGACCCATGACACCGCTCAGTGCGTCGTCAACGCCATCCGCCGCTGGTGGGCCGCAATGGGCAAGGTCCGCTACCCACAGGCCGCCACCCTGATGATCACCGCCGATGGCGGCGGCTCCAACGGCTCCCGCGTCCGCCTGTGGAAGGCCGAACTCCAGAAACTAGCCGATGAAACCGGCCTGTCGATCCAGGTCTGCCACTATCCTCCCGGCACCTCGAAGTGGAACAAGATCGAGCACAGGCTCTTCTGCCACATCTCCCAAAACTGGCGGGCCCGCACCCTGACCAGCCGCTTGGCCGTGGTCGAATTGATCGCCGCCACGACCACGAGCACCGGCTTGAAGGTCGCCTGCGAACTCGACGCCACCGATTATCCCAAGGGTATCCAGGTGTCCGACGCCGAGATGAATGCCATCGCTATCAGCCGTAACGAGTTTCATCCAGAATGGAACTACACGGTCTCGCCACGGAAAGTCATATAAAGCAGTTATTTTGGGATAATGCCTAAAAACGGCTTCCGTCCTTTGCGCAATCCGAATGCATGCTTTAAGATTGCTCGCAAATGTAGCGCAGGTCGGCCATCTTTTCTTCCACGAAGAACGGCACCACCTCCGCGAAAGAGTTCAGGATGATGACCGCGTTGACGGCGGCATCGCTGTCCGTGGCGCTGCGGAGCCGTTTGGCGATGCACCCGTTAACCACTTCGGCGTCAGTGTATTTCCGGCGCAGCTCCGTCATCGCCATATCGGGGACCGCCGTTCCGGCTGTCTGGAGATATTCGGTCAGCAGATGCATCGAGAAGACCCGGTACAAGGTCTCGTCCATCGTTGCGAACGGCAGGTGAAACCGTGCCAGCGGCCGGAAAAAGCGGGTGTGCGGGCACCCGGAGGTGGCGGAAATGAGCCCGATCGCCGAGGCCAGGCCCCGCTGCAACGTGGTCGAGGCGGAAATGGTCCGCTGCTCAGTCACCACTTCGACGAACACGGCCTCGAAGGACGGCCAGCGATCCACGGCCGAGATCACCGAGGCGAGGGCGGCGGCAAAGGGACACACGGGGGTCGTGGCCGCGTCCAGGGGGCAGTGCGGGCACTTGTTGTGTTCAAGGCGCGCCCACTCCGGCGCCTCCTGCGAGCCGCCCTGCAACTGGTAAGTGGCCCGGTCAAAGCGAAGGGGAAGATCGTATTCCCCGTCTGCGATGCAAAACCGATAAATAACCTCCACCTCGTCACTCATGCCTTTGGCCCATTCCTTGGTTGAAAATCTCGGTGCCTGCTCCTTCGTTGAAAGCCTCGGTGCCTGCAAGAAACTCGTCAACCGGCCGGGCGTGGCTGAATATGAAGCCCTGAACCCGGTGACAGCCCAGATCACGCAGGATGCTCAATTCCTCGTGGGTCTCCACGCCCTCGGCGAGGTCATCGGCGTGGGCCGGCTTGGCCGCCTGCCCATAATCTGCGTCGAACATCGCGGCGCAGCGCCTTGAGATTACTAGACTCGTGCGGCTTCACTGTCGCGCCACCGCCTCCGGAACGGCCTCCGGCGGCATGACCCCGCTGTAGATGTCTTCAAGCATGAAGCGGTACATCCGCTCCGGAAATTCGCCTCGCCCCACCGGTGCGCCGCCAATGTAGCGAAAGCCCGCGCTCATGGCGGCAACGGTCTGGCTGACCGAGTTCATCCCGTGGATGTAGGACTGGAAGCCATTTCGTTCCGCCTTTTCAGCAAAGGCGTTGAGGCGGCCGATCACCTTGTGTTCGTCGATCCGCTCGGCCGAGCAATCCGCTCCGATGGCCAGTGCCTGGCTGTCGGCCATGGCCGCAACATCCGGGCGCGCCAGCGACAGCCGCACATTGACTGCCCGGAAATAGCGCTTCGCGACGGTCACCGCCTCCTGGAGCCGCAACGCCGGAACGCATTCGGGCAAGGCCATAATCTCGCAGACCAGGCGCTGTCGGAACGGTTCTGGGACAAGCTCGCAGGCCGTGCGGAACGTTTCCCCGACCTGGGGCGCGATCAGGGAGGAGTAGTGCACCGAAACACCAATGATGAACGGCGTCCCCGTGCTGAACCCCTTCTTGAGGTCCCGGATGCCGCGTTGCAGCGTGTAGAGGTCAAGCTTCAACGCCGAAAACGGTTCTGAGTAGGTCAGCGGCCGGCCATTTGCACGAGAGGTCTGAGCAAAACAGTGAAAGGTCGATACCGCCTGATGGCTCACGTTCCACATGGGCCGGTAAACAAACTCAGGCTTTTCGATCACGACGCTGCGAAGATCCAGCTTGGCGGTTTGATACCACTCATTCAAGGCCTCCGAAGGGCGTTGTGGCGTGGACCTCCACGGGATCTCGCCCTTCCGCGCCGATGCGGAGCCGGCCGCGTTCGGCCGGCCGGCTTTCGCTGCCGCCCGCCCCGCGAGGGAGCTGACGAACCCTTCGGCAATGGCCTGCGGGTTGATCGGATCGACGACCAGCCGCGGATCGAAGCGTCCGGCGCCAGCGCGTACCGCCACGCCGGGCACTCCGTTGCCCAGGAGCTTGGCTTCGATCTCGGCCGCGATCATCGCCGACTTGACCCGCGCGGCGGCTTCATCAAGGGTTTCGAAAAGAACCAGGAACATCGGCCCGGCCACCCCCAGATACATGTCGTTCCTGGAGATGCGCTGTTCGATCACCCGCCGGGCGACGGCGTCGACCTTTTCGGCAATGGCCGGCCACTTGTCGCCGAAGTGACTTTTCAGGCTCTTGAGGTTGATCAGATAGAAGGCCGAGGCGGTGGGCGTCTCATTCCGCCGCACCACATCCCGCAGGCGCGCCACAAAGCGTGCCTTTTCCTCGCTCGCCCGCCGCTTATCGCGCCCCACATCCCCAGACCGCGCCGCCGCCGTAACGGGGGCAACGGAGGCAACGGGGGTATCGACAACCCCGAACAGCCGGCCAACCGCCGAAGCGGCGCCCTTCACCAGCCGCCCAAGGTGTTTTGCCATGCGCCCAACGGCACCCCCGATTTTCCTGTCGTGTTTGACCATAGACCCGCCCTCATGCCGCCGCAGTCTCATGCTGCTGCTCGACCGGCAGCATGATGGTGAAAATGGTTCCTTCGCCAAGGCGACTTTCAGCGAAGACTTGGCCCCCGTGCTTGCTCACCACGTCATGGACCATCATCAGCCCAAGGCCCGTTCCCTCGCCCACGCCCTTGGTCGTGAAGTAGGGATCGAAGATCCTCGACAAAGTGGTCTCGTCCATACCGTGCCCGGAATCCACTACCGTCAGGACAACGTGATCGCGCGCACGATCAAGGAGCACCCCCAACCCCGTGAGAGGATCTCCGGCCGGCAGCAGCCGCAGGGTGATGTCGATCGCCCCGGTTTTGGCACCGATCGCCTCCACGCCGTTCTTCACCAAGTTGAAGAGGGCGGCATGAAACATTGCCTTACTGATGCTGACCATGGCCGAGGCCTTTGGATGAAAGCGGACATCGACCGAGGTGGGAACCGTCGCCCTCAGAACGCATAAGGCTTCCTGCACCACCTCCCGGATGTCGAGACAGGCCATGTCATGCCCGGAATCGCGGGAGAAGGAGAGAATGCGCTTGACCAGCTGCCGCCCCTGCTCCGCCGCGCTGCGGATCATGCCGAGTTCCTCATGCACGTCCGCTTGCAGGTCGTCGTTTTCCATCAACAGGTCCGAAAGCGCCAGAATCGGGACCAGAAGATTATTGAAATCATGTGCGATGCCCCCCGCCAGATTTCCCAGCGCCTCGATCTTCTGCGCCTGCCGAAGCTGTCGCTCGGCGTCGATGCGATGGCGGATGTCGCGGATGATGAGGCTCAAAAGGGGCTGTCCGGTCCGATACCACAGCCCCACGGAAACCTCCACCTGGATGCGGTTTCCGTCGAACCCAATGGCCTCGGTGGCCAGCGGCACATCCGGGACGCACCCCGATTTCAAGGTGTCGTCGATGAGACGCTCCAGCGAAGAGCCGGGGATGACCAGAGCATCCGTGTTCGGGGCATCCGTTCCATCGAAGCCGCACCCCAGCATTTCTGCCGCGCGCACGTTCCAGTGAATGAACTGGCCCTGCGCATCGACGACGATGATCGCCTCTGGTGCGGTGGTCATCAGGGACTTGGCGAACTCCTCGCTGTCTCTGAGCTTGTTCATGGTCTTCTGCCGCACGATGGCCACGCTGAGGGCATTGGCGATGGACTGGAGCCCCTCAAGGCTGGGTGGGGACCAGTCGCCGCGCATCACGCTCCGCTCCAGGCCGACGAGCCCCCACCAGTTGCCCGCCACCATGATTGGAAATGCCACGAGGTTCTTGACCCCCGCCTGCATCAGGTAGCTGCCGGCCGGCTCCCCCACCTCCGCAACGCTGAACTTGACGTACCGCCCGTCGGAGAGTTGGTCGAGCATACGGTCGAAAGGACCCCCGCCCCACGGGATCGTCTGGAAGCCCCTGGGGACCAACGGCTCGAACCCCTCCTGCGTCCATTCCGCCAGGTTCTCAATGAACGGAGTCTCCTCCTCCTCGCGGTTCAGCCGGTAGACGTAGCCGCGGGTGGCCTCAGTGGCCGGCCCGATCTGCGCCAGCAGCTTGGGGAGCGTCAGGCGCCAGTCGCTGGCCGCCAAAAGCACGGAGCTGCAGATATGCACCGCCGCCAGAATACGCTCGCGCTCCCGCAGAGCCTCCCTGGAACGCTGCAGTTCGGAGATGTCCTTGCCGCTCGCCTGAAAATGGTGGTCGCCCTCCGCGGATCGGACACGGAGAATGGTCCAGCGGAACCATTTCTCATCCCCCTCGGCACCGACCCGCATGTCAATGGATTTGGCGACGCCCTCGTCGAGTGCCGCCACCTGTTCCTTGACCTCGGGGCCATGGAGGTCGAAGAAACTGGCGTCCAGGCAGGCGACACGGTCCAGGCCGACCAGTCTGCCGTACGCCGGATTAAAGAATTCGATGCGGCCCAGAGCGTCGAAGCGGCACAGCGCATCGCCGGTTTCCTCCGTGATTTCGAGGAGCCGCTCCTCCCGAGCCGCCAGTTCCTCCAGGATGACCAGCCTGGCGGCGGCCAGCAGTACGATATCGACGACGGCTTGGGCGAACGCCCGGTACACGGCGGGGAAGTCCTTCACCACCGGCACCAGCGCCACGACCCGTGCTCCCTTGCCGTCACCGGCCTCCACCTGGGCGGCGCCCGGAACGGCCTGGAGAGGGGACGGGACCCATTGATGGCGCTTCCGGGCGTCGTCCTCGTACCCCAGGGCGATGCCGTCCGACCCCATTATCGAACACAGCAACTGCCGCGCCTGACCGATGAGGTCGGGAAGCAACAGGACCGTCAGGGCGCGGCTTTTGAACTCCGTCAACGCGATGTCCAGGCGCCGCTGAACCGCCTCGCGCCGACGCACCCCCTGAGCTTCGGTCACGTCGACCAGGCGCATGATTATGCCCACCCGGTCGCCCTTGACCTCAAGGGGCGTTGGAACAACTTCGAGTTCGATCGTATCCTGGCCAGCGTTCCGGACGGTCAGCGTGGTGAGCCGGGCGGCGGGCATCAGCCTTAGGCACCCCTCGCATGGATGCCTGCAGTCGACACAAGACTGCCGGGCGATGTCCAGCTTCAAGATCTCGGCAACCGCATTTTGCGACGGCACGGCATCGGCGGAAAGCCCGAGCAGCCGCCTTGCCGCGCCGTTGACGGTCAGGCACTCCCCCTTGCCGTCGAAGGTGATGAGGCCATCGGTCAGGCTGTCGAGGGTCGCCTTGGCCCGCGCCTCCTGGACGTCAAGGCGGCGTTCCATCTGCTGCGAGGCCAACCGCAGCAGCGCCAGGCCGCCAAGGAACAGCGGCACGCTTGCCACCGCGAGAACCGCCGCCATCCACAGGAAGGGCGAAAGAACCTCGGCGAGATGGACGGAGATGGCAACGGCGCCGCCCTTTTCGGCCAACGGGGCGAAGGCAACCAGCACGGACGGGCCGTCCTTGGCGTGCATGGTCCTGATTCCGCTCTCCCCGGCAAGGGCGCGCTCCAGGGCCTCGCCGAGTTGCGGCCGGACCACGGGCTCCCAGACCGGCGGGGGCTGGCCGGTGCCGTGCCTGAGTTCCATCGTGCCGTCCCCGGAGGGAAGGACCAGCCTGCCTTCGTAGGACTGGAACTCGCGATGGAGCGGCCCGGCGGCTTCGGCAAGCAGATCATGAAGCAGGCTTGGCGACGGGCCGGTACCCGGCGGATGCGCGCGGGGCCAACGCATGTCTTCGTCCGCAAATCCTACTTTTGCAACCGACTGCACCAGCCCGACATGGCCTTTAAGGTATCCTCCGACCTCGTCGCGCGCCTGGACGTACGCCCCATAGAGCGTGAACGCCGACACCGTGTAACCGAGGCACAGGCTCACCAGGGCGCCGCCAATGATATTCCGCAGCTTCCGGCTTTCTTTCGGCACGCCCGCCCCCATCTTCAAGAGTGCTGGCCCCAAGAGTGCTGGGTGCCCCTGAGGGGGTTACAGTGCGCCGCAGGACCGTAGCGTCTCCTGAAGGTCTGCACGCGTGAAGGGCTTGGCGAGAATGGCGTCCGCACCCGCTTTCTTGGCGATTTCGAGGAAATCCAGCGACCGGATGCGGCCCCCTCCGGAAATGGCGATGATCTTTGTCGAGGGCCGCTTCCGCCGCATATTGGCAATCGTCTCGATCCCTTCCTGGCGCGGCATGATGATATCCGTGATCACGACCCCCACATCCGGATGGCTGTCGAAAACCTCCTCCCCCTCACGCCCATCAGTGGCCTCGACCACATCCAAGCCAAGGTTCTGCAATATTTTCTTTAGGGCATAGCGAACCATCAATTCATCATCGACGATAAGTACTTTAGTATTCACGACATATCCCCTTGCTCCCGAGGAATGGGCAAGAATGGTCTATCTTTTTTTCCTAAAGTACCTCGAAATGACCTCAAAAGAACCTTAAAGCCGCCCCCTGATACTCCTAATGATTAGGATAGTCCCCTCCGAAGGTGGCAGCAAGAAGCCAAAGGAACTATGCATCTAGAGAGTACGGCCATGGCAACGGCAAACGTCGAACGAGTGATCGCAAGCCCGACTTTTCCGCAGGGTTTCTGCCCTTCGCAAACCGCCGGGCTCCCCTCCACCAAGACGCTCCAGAAAACAGACTTTGGCCCCGAGGCCGACGGTCAGGGCTGGCGCACCACCGGCATGGGGAACACGTAACCAACGCCGCGCACGGATCGGACCGGCACGGCACCGGTCGAGCCCGTGAACTTGCGCCGCAGCCGGGACACCAAGACGTCCAGGCTGCGGTCGTCCGGGCCACCCGCCGTTTTGCCCAGGGCGGCGAACAGGATATGGCGCGGCACGGGCTGGCCGGGGTGGTCGGTCAGGGCGATCAGCACCCGGTATTCAGCGGCCGACAGGGCGACGTCCTCGCCATCGGGAGAGGTCAATGTCCATCGCTCTGCATCCACCACCCACGCCGGTTGGCTGGCGACCGGGGTTGGCTGCGGCTGCACACGACTCCACAGGCTGCGGATGATGGCCTCCAGCTCGCGGATGTTGATGGGTTTGCCGAGGTAACTGTCGGCCCCCAGCGACAGGCCCGCGATGCGGTCATCCAGTCCACCCCGTGCCGTGACCATGATCAGCCCGGCCGCCGTGTCGGCGCGCAACCGCTGAACCGCGGCCAGGCCGCTTTCACCCGGCAGGTTGATGTCCAGGACGATGACGTCGGGCCGCCAGCCCGCCATGGCCCCGGCCATGTCCTCGACCGACCCCACGCCGATCACGTCCATGCCGCATTTGCGCAGCACACGGGCCACCGGCTCGCGGAAGTCTTCCTCGTCATCCACCAGCATGACCTGGATCGGCGCCATTTCTCTATTTCCTCGCTAAGCTACGTCTGACGGCGCCAAGGGCAGGGTGACGCGGAAGGCGGTTCCCTGGCTCTGGTCCAGGTCGATCACGCCCTTGTGCAGGGTGATGATCCGCCGCACGAGGTACAGGCCCAGTCCGGCACCGGGTTTATGCAGACTGTGGGGCGAGCGGTAAAACTTCTCGAACAAGCGCGGCGCTTCCAGCGCGTCAACGCCCGGCCCATCGTCGTGCACCTCCACCGTCACGCTCGCCGCGTCGGCGGCGCTTATGCGGATCTGCACGCCATCAAGGGTGCGGCCATACTTGCGGGCGTTATCGACCAGACAGGAAAAAGCGATCGGCAACAGGTACGGGTCGCCGTCCAGAATGGCGGGTGTCGGCGCCTCCGTCTTCAGGACGATCCCGTGTTCAGCCGCCAGACCGGCCAGGACCGCGCCCAGATCGACACGTTCCGAGCGCCGGGTTTCCGACGCGGTTTCCAGCCATTCATCGGCCAAACAGCCCTCGACCAGATTGGCCAGGCGGACGGAGGCACGGCGGATGCGGGCGACCTCCTCGGCAGACTCCCGGTCATCTGGCGCCAGGTTGCAGGCAATCACTTCGGCCGAGGCGTTCATGATGCTCAGTGGCGTGCGGAACTCGTGCGACACCATGGCCAAAAAGTTGCGCTGCTCGCCGAGAGCGGTTTCCGCACTGCGGCGGGCGGCGTCCAGGTCCTTGATACGGGCCTGCAATTCGTCACGCAGGCGCTCGCTGACCATGACCGCCATGCCAGCGGTGGCGGCAAAGACCAGGGCGATGGTGCAGGTGTAAAAGGCGGCTGTCGCCGTGTTCGACTGCATCAGCCCGGCGACCTCCGGCGGGTTCAGCACGACCACGACGGAGCGCGCGGCCAGAGCCAGGGCGTACAGGCTGAACAACACCCCGGTCATGCGGCGGGCCGTCGCTCGGGGCTGCGCCTTCCACAGCAGGCTCCATACGATGACCAGCACCAGCAGGCCCAGCCCGGTGTTGCTGACGATGATGCGGAACGGCAACGCCCCGGCGTCCTGATACAGGATCAGGAACGGCAGCCAGAACATGGCGACATACAGCATCAGGCTGCGCACCGGCACGGCCCGATCCGTGAACCATAGGAAACCGGCGGCCAGCACCGCCATCCCCCCGATCAGGACGCCGTTGGCGACGCCGATCGACAGGAACGGCGGAACGAAGTCCCGCAGGAAAATCAGGCAGGTGGCGAGGGCAACCAGCGTCATGCCCGCCGCCCAGGCGTGTGGCCCCGGCACGCCGGCGTTCAGCCGTCCGAGAACCACAAGAACCACGGTGGACAGCCCCAGGGTCATGGTCAGGACCACCACCAACGTTCGGACATCGATTTCCACGGAGCATCCTGTTCTGTCATGCCGTGAGACGATGGCGGAGCATGCCCAGGGTCGTGGGCAACACCTGGGTTCTCACATAAAGTTTTCGATATACCAACTAGTGTCTCATGACAAGAAGAAGCATCTATTACGGAGAGTATGCAAATAAATGTTACAAAAATGATATTGTAGAAAATATATCAATTCTATAAATTGAATCTAGGATCGCAATCAAAGCGAGTTTTCTTTTCAGATGTCTCGTTGCCAACCTTCGACGGCTCCCCATCGGTCTCGGTAAGCGACAATTTCCTCGTGGACTTCAGCGAAACCACCGCTTTCGGCCTGCCAGACACGGTGACCCTCAACAACTGAGACCTTCCTTGGCAAACCCCGCTGGGCGGCAACCCATCAAGCAAGTTGCCCCGACAGGCCGCGCAATAAAAATGGAAACCTGGAAATGTCTACGAAGATCGGCTCTGAGATTCTGCTCAACACGACGACCGTCAGCTCACAGATGGACACCACCGTCGCCGCTTTGAGTGCTGGCGGTTTTGTCGCTGTTTGGGCGGATTTCAGCCGATCTGCCGGAGACACGGATTCCTTCGCCATTCGGGCGCAGATGTTCGCAGCCGATGGCTCCACAGTCGGCAGTGAATTCCTCGTCAACACGACAACGACATCCCTCCAGCAAAATCCGGCCGTTTCCGCCTTGGAAGGTGGGGGCTTCGTTATCTCGTGGACAGATTATAGTAGGAGCTCCGACGATACATCGATCGCCGTTCGTGGACAGTCGTTTGACGCAGCGGGGGCCCAGGTCGGAACCGAAATACTCGTCAACGACATGACGTCGCTCACCCAATTCTATCCCACTGTGACAGGGATCACGGGCGGTGGATATATGGTCGCCTGGGCTGACGACGGCCAGACCGCACCTGACTCCTCAGGTTTCGCCATCCGGGCCCGTGTTTTTAATGCTGACGGGACGGCCCAAGGAGCGGGCTTCGTCGTTAATGACACCACGGCAGGCAGCCAAAGTGAGCCCTCTATCGCGCCGCTGCCGGACGGTTCCGCTGCCGTTATTGTCTGGAAGGACCAAGGGTCGAATTCCGTGGACGGATTGGAGACTTCTATCCACGCCCGTCTCGTCAATGCCGACGGCAGCATGGCACTGCCTGGATTTCTTGTTAACACCTACCACGCCGACGACCAGAAAAACCCTTCGGTGACCGCGCTTGCAAATGACACCTTCGCGGTGGCATTCGAGGACAGCAAAACCACAACGACACCGGAGACGGATCCCTTTACCGGTGACCCCGTTCTCGATCATTTTGGTGAGCCGATTCTTAGCACCACGACAGTGACGACCGGCGTCCGGGTTGAGATTTACCGCACCGACGGCGCACATGTCGCGTCTCATCATATCCCTGTCAACAACGGTACAAACACAGCTGAGCCTGCGATCGCGCGTCTCTCTGCCGACGGACACTTTGTCGTCACCTGGGCAGATGCCGGCGGCAGTCTTGGCGACACTAGTTCGCGTGCGATCCACGGCCAGGTCTTTAAGGCCGACGGAAGCACTCAGGGCGATCCGTTCCTTGTGAACACGGGAACCTTCAGTAGTCAGCAGACGCCCGCGATCACCCTGTTGAGCAACGGAAACGTCGCAATCACGTGGAGCGACGCCGGCAACCAGGGGGGTGGCGACACTGATAGCTTTTCGGCTCGCGGACAAATTATGTCATTTGATGTAACGGCGCCAACGGTCACCACCGTGACCATTCCCGATGCGGCGCTCAAGATCGGGGATGCCGTCACCGTCACCATCACGGCCGGAGAGGCCGGGCTGACGCTAAACACCGGCACCGTCAACGGCGTCGCCGTTACCGGCTTCACCGACGCCGGCGGCGGAACCTATACCGGGACTTACACGGTTGAGGCGGGCCATACCGACCGCACCGCAGGCGACGCCATCCCCGTGAATTTCATTCTGGCCGATGCCGCCGGCAACACCTCCACCGCCTTCACAACGGCCATCGCTCAGGCCTCCGATGCCCTCGACGCCAATGCGCCGGCGGTGGCCAGTGTCACCTCCAGCACGGCGGACGGCACCTACAAGGCCGGAGACGCAATTTCGGTTCAAGTGGCCTTCAGCGAGGCAGTCACCGTCACCGGAACGCCGCAACTGACCCTGGAGACCGGCACCACCGACCGGGTGACCGCCTACGCCTTTGGGTCGGGCGGCACCACGCTGACCTTCATCTACACCGTACAGGCGGGCGACACCTCGGCCGACCTGGACGCCCTCGGCACGGCGGCCCTGGCCCTCAACGGCGGCACCATCATGGACGCCGCCGGCAACGCCGCAACCCTGACCCTGCCCACGCCGGGCACCGCCAACTCGCTGGGCCACAACAAGGCGCTGGCCATCGACACCACTGTTGCTCCAGCCGCCAGTACCCCGGCGGCGCCCGCCCCGGCCATTGAGGACGGCGCCACGGTCAGCCGCACCACCACCACCGGCCCCAGCGGGCAGGCGCAGCAGACCACGGTGATCAGCCCGGTTTCCGCCGACCGTAGCGAGGACCCCACCACCGCCAACGCCGACCGGGCCGATATCGTCCTGGTTACCGACGCCGGGGGGACCACCCCGGCCCTGCGGGCCAGCCTGCCGGCCGGCTTCGGCCTGACCGTGGAAGGTGTGGCTGAGCGTCAGGGCAAGACCGACGCCCTGGCCGACCTGATCGCCCGCATCGCAGCAAAAACCGTCGAGGGCTCTGGCCCACGCACCGAGATGACCAGCGTCGGCCAAGCCTTCCTCACCGCCCTGGTCGAGGGCTCCCAACTTATCGTCCGCACGGTGACCCCCACCGTTGCCTCTGGCACCACGGCCGGTGGCGTGCCGCTGATCATCACCGGCGAGCAAACCGAGGGCCGCCAATCGGCCCTGGTGATCGACGCCTCTGGCCTGCCGTCTGGTACCGTCCTGCACCTCAATGGGGTGGACTTCGCCGCCGTCATCGGCGCCGTCCAGGTGACCGGCGGGGAAGGGCGCAACATCGTGACCGGCGACGACGCGGCCCAATACATCGTTCTCGGCCCCGACGACGACCTGCTGCGCGGCGGGTCAGGCGACGACACCATCGGCTCGGAGGGCGGGCGCGACATCCTGCATGGCGACGCAGGCAACGACACGGTGTTCGGCGGGGCCGACCACGACTTCATCGTCGGCGGCAGCGGTAATGACACCCTGCGCGGCGACGACGGCATGGACGCAGCCTTCTTCCTCGGCACCCACGCCTCCCACGTCATTACGCGCGGTGGTGACCGCACCCTGACCATCACCGACGTGACGGGCAGCAACGGCACCGATCAGGTGGCCACCATCGAGGTCCTGGTGTTCTCCGACCGTATCGATTTGGCCGTGGCACCGGACCTGACGGCGGGCGGGTTCGACCAGGCGGGCTATCTGTCGGCCAATCCCGATGTCGCGGCGGCGGTAGCGGCTGGGACCATGGCCTCAGCCCTGGCCCACTTTCAGGCGTTCGGGGCGGCCGAAAACCGCGCGCCCAATGCCCTGTTCGATGGCACATGGTATCTGACCCACAATGCCGACGTCGCCGCCGCCGTCGCGGGCGGCCAGATGACGGCGTGGCAGCACTACGCCACCTGGGGCACCACCGAAGGCCGTGACGCCGGGCCGTTCTTCGACCAAAGCCGCTATCTGGACGAGAACTCCGACGTCGCCGCCGCCGGGATCGATCCCCTGACCCACTTCCTGCACTGGGGCTGGGCCGAGGGGCGCGCCGCCTATCAGGCCGACACGACCGTCTTCGGCTGATTTGGCGACAATGATGGGGGCCGTAGGAGCCAAGGCTATCGTCAACGCTCCCCCGACACGTCGAGGAACAGCCGCACCAAGGCGGGATTGATGTAGTAATTATGCTTGCCCGCCCGATGCTTCGTCACAAAGCCATGATCGGCCAGCACGCTTTCACAACGCACGTCCTCGCCGGCCTTAACACCGCCGCAGCCCGTGGCCGTCGGACTGATCGGAAGACGGTGGTCAAAGTTGCGCTGCTCCTCAGACCCCCCTGATCTGCTTGACGATGGCAGGGCCCTTAACGGTTTCCCGCTTGCAGCCACAACCGCATCAACTCAGGCAGGGTTCGAATGCCCAGTTTTTCGAGCAGATTGGCGCGGTGTGTTTCGACTGTACGGACGCTGATGCTCATATGGTCGGCGATGATTTTGTTGGCGTGCCCCTCGATCATCAGGGCGGCGACTTCCCGCTCCCGCACTGACAGGCGCCGCAGCAAGGCACTGGCCGATGCGACATCGGCCTGCTGGCGTCGTTGGACATCGTCACGGTGCAGGGCTTCGGTGATGCGGCTGATGAACAGGCCCTCGTCGAAAGGCTTCTCCAGGAAATCCACGGCACCGGCACGCAATGCGCCAACCGCCGAGGAAACGTCGCCGTGGGCGCTGATCAGGATGATCGGCATGCGGTAGCCGCGCCGCACCATCTCCGCCTGAAGGGCTATGCCGTCCATGCCTGGCATGCGCAAGTCGGCCACCACGCACCCCGCCGCATCCGGCGGACAGTGATGCAGGAAGTGCAGTGCCGTGTCATGGGTGGCGACGGAAAATCCCGTCACCTCCAACAAGCAGCCCAAAGCATCGCAGACGGCCGCGTCATCATCGACGATATAAACGGTGGGATGAACGGTGGGACCTGCAATGTCGGTCATGAAAGGTCTCCGGCGGTGGATACTGCCGCGGGCAGCCACAGGCAGAAGCGGGCACCCGTGGTGAAGGTCGTGTCCAACCACAACCGGCCGCGATGGGCTTCGGTGATGGACCGGCAGATGGGCAGGCCCAGCCCCATGCCTGCCGGTTTGGTGGTGGCAAAAGGTGAATACAGGCGGTCGACCATGTCTGGCGCCACGCCCGGCCCGTTGTCCTCGACCTGAAACAGCACTCCTTCTGGCGGCGATGCGCCAACGCGGACAATAACCTCGCGGCGGGTACCGTCAGCAGCGGTGACGGACTCGACGCTGTTGTGGATGAGGTTGAGCAGGATCTGCTCGATCTGAACCCGGTCGGCCAGCACCACGGGCAACGGCTCGGTCAGTTCCGTCCGCAGGTTGACCGCATTATAAGTGGCATCGGCGCGAGCCAGGGCCAAGGCCTCATGGACAATCGCCGCGGCCGGTACCGGGGTCAGGTCGGGCGGCGCGTTGCGCAGAAAGGTGCGCAGGCCACGGATGACCTCGCCCGCCCGTTCGGCCTGGCCGACCGCCTTGTCGATCAGTTCGTGGGCACGCGGCGGCGTATCCGGCCGGTCAAGCAGCCGTTGCGCGGCGCGGGCATAACTGATCGCCGCCAGCAGCGGCTGGTTCAGCTCATGGGCCAGGGCCGAGGCCATCTCGCCCGTCACCGCCAGCCGGGCGATCATGGCAAGCTGGTTCTGGTGATCACGGAGCGAGGCTTCGGCCTGCCGCCGTTCGCTGACCAGGGCACCCAGGAACAAGGCGGTGATGGCGAGCGCCAGCATCAGGGTCTGGTGATAGATGATGGCATCCAGTGGCAGTCCACTCAGGCGCAGCCCGGCAATCAGGCCCCCTTGCAGCACGACGGTGGCCGTGACCGCGCCAGCCAAGCCATGGCTGACCGCCACCCACACCAGGGGCAGGAACAGGATGTAGAACAGATTGAACTGGCCGCTGCCAATCGGCAGGAACACGGCTGCCACGGCGGTAATCAGCGCCAGCCCCTGGACGGCGGCCTGGAAGCTCAGGCGCGGCAGGGCGGGCCGAGTGACGGCCAGGAGGACCGCCGGGGCCACCACGGCGATACCAATGACGTCCCCCAACCAATATTGAAAGGCCAGGATCGGCAGTTCGGCGCGCGGCAGCGCCCCATCGGCACCGAGGACCCCCACCACGCCCACGGCAACCACCGCCGCGCTGACGAAGGTTGCCCCCAGCAGCACCGCCATGTCGCGCACCCGCCCAAAGCCTGCGTCCAGTATGCCATGCCGCCGCAAGACGAGGGCGGTGACGGTGTAGCCGATGAGGATGACGGCGTTGGACCCCACCAGAGCGGCAGGAGAGGCGGGAAAACCCCGCACCACCACGTCGCCTGCCAGCAAGGCAACCGCCACGGCGGGTACCGCGCGTCCGCCGACGATCAGCAGCAGAGCCAGATACAGGCCAGCGGGCGGGTTCCATGGCGTGATGTTGAGGCTCGGCCGGGTGTGGATGAAGGTCAGCCAGTCGAACGGCAAATACACCGCCAGGAACACCACAATCAGCAGTAGTGCCAGGCGGGGCTCGATAGGCGCTGCACGGTGCTCCATGCCGGAAGTGGTGGTTGAAGGAAGCGACATTATAGACTCCGGCGAAGACCGCCCGTGATAACGCTCCCCACCGGGTTTGGCCATTGCCCGCAGGGCGGAGGCGGGCGGTCAGCCCGCAAAGAAAGATTGGGTGCCGTGCGCGGCGATGGCGTTGGACAGGCGCTCCAGGGCATGAACATAGGCCGCCGTGCGCATGGGGGTGGCCTTGGCAGTGTGGATATCCCACACCCGGCGGCCTTCGGTCTCCATGATGGTGCGCAGGCGCTCATGGATCTCCTCAAGGTGCCAATAGTAGCCTTGGCGATTCTGCACCCACTCGAAGTAGGATACGGTCACGCCACCGGCGTTGGCCAGGATGTCGGGCAGCACGGTGATACCGTTGCCTTGCAAGAGGAGGTCGGCCTTTGGGGTCACGGGACCATTGGCCAGTTCCAGCACGACCTTGGCCTTGATGGATCCGGCGTTGCCCTCGTGGATCTGGTCCTCCAGGGCAGCGGGAACCAGCAGGTCGCAATCCAGGGCCAGCATCTCATTGTCGCTAACCATGCGGGCACGGCCATTGGCGTAGGCTGTCACCGACCCCTTTTGCGCCTTGACCGCCTGCACGGCGTGCGGGTCCAGGCCGTCCTCGCAGACAATGGCACCGCGCGAGTCTGACACACCGATGATGCGATAGCCGTCGGCGTGCAGCAAGCGGGCGATATGGAAACCGGCGTTGCCGTAGCCCTGAATGACAACCCGCTTCTGGGTCTTGTCCAGACCCAAATCGGTTTCCAGGTGCTTGATCAGGTAGTAGCCGCCGCGTGCCGTGGCATCGTCACGGCCCAGTGAGCCTCCCAACGCCAGGGGCTTGCCGGTGATGACCGCAGGGCTCGGCTGGCGGACGATGGAACTGTACTCGTCGGCCATCCAGCCCATGATCATGGAGTTGGTGTAGACGTCAGGGGCAGGGATGTCGCGGTCCGGCCCGATCATGCCCGCAAAGGCATGAACGTAGGCGCGCGACAGGCGTTCCAGCTCGGACTTGGACAGGTCGTGGACGTCCACCTTTACGGCACCCTTGCCGCCGCCGTAGGGCAAGTTCATCACCGCGCACTTGAAGGTCATCCAGAAGGCCAGGGTGGCCACCTCCTCCATCGACGAATTGGGGTGGAAGCGGATGCCGCCCTTGGTCGGCCCACGGGTGTCGTCGTAGCGGCAGCGCCAGGCCGGAAAGGAACGGCTGGAGCCGTCGTCCATGCGCACCGACAGGCGCACGCTCAGGGTTTCCTTGGGATAGCGGAGCTTTTCGAGGACTTCCTGATCGACGTCGATATACCGGGCGGCTTCGTCCAGGCGGCTTAGGGCACCGGAAAGCAGGTCATCCATGGTCTTTTCCCTCACACTATGCGCCGCCCCTGCGGCCCAGAGAGGACGGTTGTACTGAGGGAAAACACGGAGTGGAATATCCGCAATTCTACGGAGTTTCCGCAACCCTTTGTAAAACAATGAATTATTCCGGCGGGAAGACTACGTAGTTTTCCGAATGGAGCCCCTTGCCCACCTCTGGCACGGTGGGGAGTGATCTTCATAGGAGGGCGGTGGCGCCATGACCAACAGACCGCACATCTGGATTCAGCAATCGGACTATCGTCGCTTGGCCGCCCTGGCCGGCGCGGCGCCAGAGGCGGAACCTGGCGCGGGCCTGCTGGCTGAGGAACTGGCGCGCGCAATCGTGCTCCGGGCCAACGATCTTCCGTCCGCCGTTGTCCGGTTGGGCGACCGTGTGCTGTTCCGCCGTGACGAGGATTGGTCCCTCGAATGGGGTGAGCTGGTGCTGCCCGACGAGGGCGGGTACCGGGGTGGCTGCATTTCGGTGATGTCGCCGTTGGGTGCGGCAATGATCGGCCTGCGGGCTGGCGCCCGCATGACTTATACCGACGAGGCCGGGTGTAGCCGGTGCTTGGTGATCGAACGTGTGCTAGGAGGAGCTGGATCGTGAATGCTGTTTCTTCTGCCGGCGCCGGTCGGCTGCCGCCCATCACCTTGACCCGCAATGTCGCGGATCGGTTGACAGGCCTCGCAATGACCTTGGAAGACCGCCTGCCTCAGGAGGCGGACTATCTGGAGCGGGAACTGGAGCGCGCAACCATCGTTGCCGATGACGCCCTGCCGCGTGGCGTGGTGACTGTCGGCTCACGCGTGCAGTTTGAAGACCGTGACAGCGGCGTTCTGCATACCGTCACTTTGTGCTGGCCGGCCGATGAGGATGTTTCTGCCCATCGCTTGTCGGTGCTCACCCCCGTTGGCGCCGCCCTGGTCGGCCTCGCGGCGGGCCGGACAATTGCGTGGCAAAACAGGGCTGGAGTGTGGCGCAAGCTTCGCATTGTCGCCGTCACCTGAAACCAGAGCCCTGATAGGGTCGTGCGCCCCGGTATGACAACAAACAAAATAAAGGCGATCATCGTCACATCGAGGCCCGAGCAAAACCCTACGCCTTCACCACTGTGGAAACGTTCGGCGCTGCCGGGGATTTTCAGCGGCTTTCCAGTAGCGACCTGCCTTTGGACCTTCCCGACCGTCGCGGATCTCAGAACAGAACGGCCCATGGTCCGGTGGCGCCCAGCAGCCGAGCGATGAGATAGGCGGAGGCCGCCCCGACCACCGCGTTGAAAACAAGGTGCAGAGTGGTCTGGCGCCAGTCGGCGTCGGCCACGCAGGCATAGGGGAGGACCTTGACTACGCTCAACGGCAGCAGGGCATCGACCGGCACCGCCTCGCCGGTGCCGGCGGCCTCCTCGCGGCGGTTGCAGTGGGCGCGCCAGGCCAGTTCAATCTCGTCCGTCTCCAGGTCCTCGGGTTGCGGCGGCAGCAGGTCAAGGTGGCGGGCCCGTGTCTCCAGATAGCTGTCGCGGGAGGTCAGGGTGCGCAGCACGGCATTGACCTTCAGCGGCTTGTCGCTGGGGATGACGTGCTCGTCGCGCAGCGTCACGGTCCAGTCGTTCCCCGCCAGCCGTTCGCGCAGATCGGCGCGCAGCCACTCCAGGGGCGCGTCGGCCTGTTGGAGCATGACCTCCATGCTTGATTTGCCGACATCACTAAAGGGCATGAACATGTCGTGCCGCCCATCGGTCAGCAGCACGGCCGCCGGCCAGTGGCTGTCGGAGTAGAAGATGGGCTCACCGTCCGGTGCCGGATTGGCCGGGCGGAACGCGATAGAGCTGCGGTAGGACACGCAGGACACCCCGTACACGGGCGAGAACAACGGCTTATCGATTGGCCGCACGGTGCCGACCAGCTCGATCTTGCCTTGCGATGCCGCGCGGAGTGTCTGGGTCGCCGTGTCGGCCCGTTTGATCTGGATTTGGACTTGGTTGTTGGTGATCTGAATCGTTAGCAGGATAATGATCGCCACAAGGACGATCATCGGGATGCGCAGGATCGGCAGCCAGTCGACCAGGGCGAACAGTCCCCACGCGATCAACGCCATACTTACCGGCAGGAACACCCCTGCGACGACCCATTGCAGCGGGCTTATGGTCTGCACCATCGGGCGCCAGTCGCGGCCCACGGTTTGTTCGGCCATCCCCGTCATCTGCTTTCCTTTGCAAAGGGAACGGCCAACATGCCGTCTCCCTTTTTGGGTGTTTGGCGTAGGATAGCCACCGTAGTCGCGGGATCAAGCCGGAATGGCCATGCGGCCAACCAAGAAGAGCGCACGATAGGAGCGCACGGCAGCAAGGGGGGACCCATGAAGGATAGTGACGACAGCACCGGGAGCGGGGGCATCCACCCCGGCCTGTTCCTGCTGGGCGTGGTCGCGGGCATTTTCGGGCCGATCATCGGGCTTTTCGTGTTTGCCGGGCCGGCGGCGGGGGTGGCCGGATTCATGATCGTCCCCACGCTGTTCTTTTTGAGCGAGGCCCATAGGGTCTTTCATCGGGCGCGCCGCATAGCCGACATCCCCACCGCCCTCGTGCGGTCGGCGACCCAGGGTTATGTGGAACTGTCGGGGCGTTTGGACACCAGGGGGAAGGACTTTCCGGTTTCCCCCGTCACCGACACTCCGTCCCATTACTGGCATGTGGCGCTCCTGCGGCGGTCGGTGCGGGGGGATTCCATCAGTGGCCGATGGGTGCCCGTCCGGGAGATGGCCTCGGCGCAGACCTTCCTGCCCTTCCGGGATGACACGGGCGGCGCCTATGTCATGATCAACGAGTTGTACTTCAATCCGGGCAGCGACACCTGCATCGCCCATACGGACCGTACCCGGCTGAAGGCGCGCACCCGCGCCGATCTGGAGGCCTTGCGCGGGCGGATTCCCGATGCGTTGCTCACGGGCGATTTGGGCGACGGCCCCTGGCGGGTGGAGGAACGGGTGCTGCCGGCCGATCAGCCGCTGTTTGTCACCGGCCTTTTCCGCACCGTCAAAAGCAACAGGAATCCGACCCTGCGCGCCCCCTGGGGCGGCCTGCTGGAGGGCGCGGACAGGACTGCGTGGGAAGCCGAGATGCGCCGACTGGAAGGCATCAAGCCGAAGGCGCACCTGACCGGCAGCCAGCGGGTGGACGTGGTGACGATCGACACCCGCACCGGGCTCTTCCAGCCAGTGGTCCTGGCCTCGCGCCACGATGTGGAGACCTTCCTCATCCGCGTCAACTGGCGGGAGGCCGCCGTGGCCCTGGTCGGGGCTCTGGCCTTCACCGCCATCGGAGCGTTCGGCCTGGCCGTTGCCCTCGACCCGGAGCTTCTCTCCACCCTGCGGAGCGGCCTCTACACCCTGTTTTGACAGGAAACGCTACTTGTCGCAGCCCGACGTGCAGATGGTCGTCCCCGAGACGCTGCCACCGCACGTCCCGTAACAGATCCGGAAATCACCTTCGCAGGCCTGGCGGCACGAAGAGTCGCTACAGGCGTGAAGGCTCTCGAAGGAAGCTGGCGTGCGACGAACCTCCCGGCCGGCATCCACCTGCTGCCGCGCATAGCGCTCATAGTCCTGGCGCGCCTGCAACTTCATGCGTGACTGGCAGGCGTCCACGGTGGCCGCGCAGGCGTTGCGGCAGTGACCCTGCGAAACCTGGCACTGCGACACGCAGGCCCGACCATTGGCACTGGCCGGCGGCGTGAAGTCATAGATGGTCTGGTAGGTGGGCCCGCAGGCCTGGAGCACCAGGACCAGCGCCGCCACCCCCAACATCCGAACGATTTTCATGCGAATGGTCTCCCCCTGCCCACGTTCTCCCGGCGCGCAGGCTATGCGCCGCGGCGCTCGGGTGCAAGACCATGCGCTATCGGTTGTGCCTGTGGGACAAGTTGAACTATCTTTGGTATCGGGGATGGGGTCGAGAGGGGACGCTGAAAGAGCACGCCTCCGCGCCCTGGAAGGCTTGTCTGCTCACTCAGGAGTGCGTCATGGATTTTTCCGGTATGCTTGTCCCCCTCGTCATGGGGGGAGTCGTCATCCTTTACGGCATCAGCATCTACAACCGGCTGGTGGCCCTGAAGCACAATGTCGGCGAGGCGTGGTCGAACATCGATGTCCTGCTGCGCCAGCGGTACGAGGAACTGCCGAAGCTGGTGGAAGTGTGCAAACAGTACATGACCTACGAGCGTGAGACCCTGGAGCGGATCGTCGCCCTGCGCAACGAGGGCGATAGCTGCCGCTCGAAGGGCGACATTTCCGGCGTGTCGGCCACCGAAAGCCTGTTGGGTGGCGCCATGACCGGCCTGCTGGCCCGCGTCGAGAACTATCCCGACCTGAAGAGCAACCAGCACTTCACCCAGCTCATGGGCCGCGTCTCCGGTCTCCAGGACGCCATCGCCGACCGCCAGGAGTTCTATAACGAGGCGGTCAACATCAACAACATCCGCCGCGAACAGTTCCCCGACGTCATCCTCGCCCGGATGTTCGCCTTCGGCGCCTTCCCGCTGTTCGAGGCCAAGGAAGAAGAACGCGCCGACATGAACATGAAAACCCTGTTCGGGTCCTGATGACCGGGGCAATGGGCACGGCTGCCGCGCCGGCGCCCCTGTGGCGCCGTCCAGCGGTGCTGCTGGGCGGCGCCGCTCTGCTGATGCTGTCGTGGGTGGGCAACCTGCTGTTGGTCGGCTTTTTCCTCACGGTCGCCGGTCTCTTTTTCATGGGCGCCGCCCAGGGGTTCCGGCAGGCGCGGACCGTTGCCGACACGCCGACCTCGACCATTCGGGGCGCCGCCCAGGGACGGGTGGAGCTGAATGTCCGTATTCCCGTGAACAAACCGCTGACCGCTCCACTGTCGGGGGAAGAGTGCGGCTTCTGGCATCTCACGGTAGAAAAAGTTGTAAACAACAAACATAAAGCGCAGCGGAAGAAGATCGCCGATGCGTGGTCCGGCGGCAAATGGCAGGAGGTCACCGACACCACAGGCACCTGCCTGCTTGCCATGCCCGAAGCCCAGGTCACCAGCCGTCAGTCCGACACGCGGACCATCATCGGCAGCGGCCTGGACGGGCTCGGCCGGCATTTCAGCCCGGAGGTGCGTCCGGCCCTGCATGCCATGGCCGAAAAGATCATCACCGAGCATCGGTTTCCCGTCGATGCCGACATCCATGTCATGGGCCTGTTCGAATCGCTCGCCTCCAACCGCACACCCTTTGACGAGGACTGGACCGACCGGGTGTTGCGACAGGGGGCTGCGGCGCCGGCCATGGCGCGCACACTGGCAGCGATGACTCAGGAGGCCACAGCCGACGAACGGGAGCAGCTCAAGGAGGACTGGCGGGCCCGCATGCGGGTGCTGGAGGGCATCCCCGAGGGCGCCCCGCTGGGCGGCACCACGGTTGTGCACACCATGCGGCAGGACTTTCGGCAGAACCGGGTCTTTCCGCTGCTGATCTCCGACCTGGAGGAAAACGCGGTCATCAAAAGCCTGCGCTTGGGAGCCGCCGCCGCGCTGGCCTCTGGGGTGGTGGTAACGGCGATGGCCGTTGGCGCCCTGGCATACCTCCGCCCGGGCCTGTTTGACGCCTTGATGGGCGCCTTCCGGTAAGGGATCTCACTCCTGCGGCCCGAAGCGCTCGTCGCGGGTGCGGCGGGTGCGGTCCAGGGTGTAGAGCCACTCCCGTGACTGGTCGCCGGCCAGGGTGCCGCTGGCAGCCCGCATTTCGGTGACGTGGCGGGCCACGTGGTCCAGGGTCGGGCGCAGCACCTCCAGGCCCTGGCGTTCCATCTCGCCCTTGAGGTAAGCCAAGGCGTCATCCACGGCGGCCGCCGGCTGCCCGGCCAGAGCGGCCACGTTGCCGACATAGAACCCGAAGGCGGCGCTGAGGCTCTGGTCCTGGCCACGCAGGGCCTGGCGCAGGCCCTCGACGCGTTTGGCGAAGCTGGCGTCGGCGGCCGCTCCGGCGGCATCGGCCAGCACGGCCTCAAGATCGCGGCGGACCACGAAGGTGTTGGTGCCGATGTCCCCGATGGTCTTGCCGATCAGCACCACCGACTGCACCTGCTGGCGCAGGATGTCACGGTCCCGCGCGTTCAGTTCGGCGTTGGAGCGGTCCAGGCTGACCTGGATGTCCCGCAACTGCTCTTGCAGGGTCGCGGCGGCCACACGGCCGTCGTCAGCCTCGCGGCCGAGGCGGTCAAGTTGCTCCTGAACCTCCGCGCGCTCGGTGCTTCCGGCCTGGGTGAGGGCGGCGCGGGCCTTGCCCAGGGCGGCCACCTGGGCGGGGTTGTGGAGGCCGCTTTGCCAAGCACCGTCAGCCGGCCGGCTGCTGACGAAGACCGGGGGGGCCAGCAAGGGCCGGAAGCCGGTGGTGGCGCTGCGCCGTTCGCCGCGCAGGTCGAAAAAGGGCACCTCGCGGCGGTGCGCCACCGACAGCCCCGCCGACGGCGTGAACACGTTGCCACCCTTGACCACATGGCCGCCCGGCTGGCCGTGCGGACGGTCGGGGCGGGTCAGGGTGAACAGGTCGAAGACGATCTCATCGACGTTGCCCAGGGTGTCGTGCAGGCCAGCCAGATTGGGCAGGCCGGTGCCGATGCCCTGCAGGGGCGAGCGCCGCCCCCCGCTGCCCGCCCCGCCGCCTTGGCTGAGCACGGCAATTTCGTCCAGTCGACCGGGACGCGGGGCGCCCGTGGTGGGGTCGCGCACCAGATGGGTGGGGGCGGTGACGGCGTCCTCCTGGCGGGCCTGACCGCCGCGCGCGGCGTACTCCCATTCGACCTCGGTGGGCAGGCGGACAAAGGCCGGAGTGCCCTGCTCCCAGGGCAGAACAGGCGGGCGCGACGGCACGCGGGCGCGGTCCAGGGCCATCAGCCACTCGGTCCAGGCACGGGTGAAGGCGGTGGCGTCGTACCAGGACAACCCGCCGGCCGGCAGGGCCCGCCGGGGCGTCAGATCCTTCAGGGCGTTGTCGTACTCGGCACAGGCGGCACGGTCATGCTCCTGGGGGGCGTCGGTGGAAAACAGGCCGCGGGCGAACAGGTCCCAATGGTGGGCCGGCAGTTCGTACTTGCCGATGTAGTAGGCCCGCCCGCCGTCGGTGGTGAAGCCGCCGGCCAGCGGCACGCGGCGCGGCGCGTTGACCACGGCGCTCAGGTCGTCGGCGCCGCCGCCAGCACTTTCCGGGGCGCCCATCCACACCAGTTCATGATCGAGCGGTGAACTGGCCGGCACGATGATGCGGCGGAACACCGCCTGCCTGCCGCACGGCAGGGGCAGGGCCAGTTCCTCGGGCAGGGCTTGAGGGTTGGCCGGCGCCGCGCAGCCCCGTTCCCCGCCGGCCGTCCACGCGGCCGGGTCGTCCAGGCGGCACCAGTCGCTGGCGGCGGCGGTTCCGGCGGTCAGGACCAAGCCCAAACTGGTAAGGGCGATGGTTGCAGCCGTTCTAATCATGGCGCAATCCTTCAGCGGGGGGCAGAGCGGCGGCCCGCAAGCCGGCCACGATGGCAGTCAGGGCGGCCAGGACCACGGTCCCGACCACCGCCAGAACCATGTGCTCGGGCAACAGGCGGCTGATCACCTGTCCGTCGCGGAGGCCGTCAGCGAACAACCGGTTGATGAGGGGTTCGGCGGTGGCCTGGGCGGCGACGGCCAGAAGGCTGCCCAAAAGCCCGGTCAGAACCGCCTGGGTCAACGGAAACAGGGCCACGGCCCCGTTGCTGGCGCCGATCATCTTGAGCACGCTGATGTCCTGCTGTTTGCGGACGACGCTGACCGCCTGGGACAGGGCCAGCGACAGGCCATAGCCGGCCACCGCCAGGATCGAGACGACCAGGAACAGCACCGTCAGGGCGCGGTCCAGGCGGCGCGCCATGGCGATGCGGTCGGCGGCCGTGTCCACCTCCACCCCCAGGGTGGTCAGATGGTCGCGCAAGGGCCGCACGGCATCGATGTCCACCGCGTAAAGGCGGAAGCTGGCATGGCGGCGGGGCGGGGCGTCGGCCGGCGGTGCGAGGCCGGGCCAGCCGCGCCGGGGCACGGCCAGACCCTCGCGGTAGTCCTCGGCGTCCTCCAGCAGGCTCAGGGGCACCAGCGCCAGATCCCGGCTGGCCGCCTCCAGGGGCAACACGCCGGCCACCTCGATGTTCAGGCGCTCGGCCTGCGGCTGGCCGTCCACCACGCGGCCCAGACGGGCCTCGACAACGTCGCCGGGGCCGACGCGCAGCTTTTCGGCCAACGGGGTGGACAGCACCACGCCCGCGCCGCCCGCCCGGTCACCCGGCGGCAGGCCGCCCCACAGCGGATCGCCGGGGCCGCTCGGCACCATCTCGGCGCGCAACGGGCGGCCCCCTGTGGGCGGCAGGACCTCCAAGGTGGCCGACAGGTAGCGGGTGGTGGGCAGCAGGAAGCCGACCTCCGGCCGGGCCGCCAGGGCGGCGAACCAGGCGGCGTCGAAATGGCCCTGCCCCAGGGGCTGGATCTGGCGGATCTCGGGGCGGGCGCGCAACTCCTCCAGCAGCGTCGAGACGATGCCGTGCTTGAGGGCGAACAAGACCAGCAGCGGCGCCAGAACGGAGGCCAGGGCGAGCACGGCGCACAGGGTCAGCCAGCGTTCGTGCCATGTATCGCGGGCGGCCACGCCGACCACCTGCCAAGCACCGCGCAAGGTGCTCATGGCGCGGCGCTGCCGAACACCGACACCCGCCCGCCATCGGGCGCCGCCAGGAAACGCTGCGGCACCGGCTGGAGCCCGAAGCGGGCCACCCGGTCGAGGTCGTGGGAGACGATCAGCAGGGTGCAGCCCAGGGCGTCGGCGGCATCCAGAAAGGCTTCCATGACGGCATCGGAGGCATAGGGGTCGAGCGCCGCCGTCGGCTCGTCGGCGGCCACCACGGCGGGACCATGGGCCAGGGCGCGGGCGATGGCCACCCTTTGCCGTTCGCCCACCGACAAGTTGGCGGGCCGCCGTCCGGCGTGACGGGCCAGCCCCAGGCGCTGGAGCAGGCGCTCCACCGTGCCGTCATCGGGCAGCCCCAGGAGGCGGCGCGGCAGGGCGACGTTCTGGCGCACCGTCAGGGCCGCCAGCAGGCCGCCCACTTGCGGCACATAACCCAGGTGGCGGCCGCGCAGCGCGGCCATGGCGGCCCCTTCGGCAGCGGCGCGACGGCGCAGGTCGATGGGCGGGGCATCGGCGCGCGGCGCAAAGGAGAACGTCGCGGCCTCCAGCGGCGGGGCCAGCAGGGCGAGGATGTCGAGCAGCGTGCTCTTGCCGCAGCCACTGGGGCCGGTCAGGGCCAGCCGGGCGCCCGCCGGCACCCGCAGATGCGGCACCCATAGCCGAAAACTGTTCGGGCCGCTGCCGCGCAGGGCCATCAGGCCGACGACGTCATAGATGGCAGCAGCGGCCGGCGGGCTCACGGCAACTGTTCCAGCGGCAACGGATAGACCGCCAGCCCCGGTTCGCCCGACCCCAGGTCCACCCAGTTGGCGGTGTCGCGGTCCAGGGCGTCGTAGATGGCGATCTTGCTGTCCAGTTCCAGGATGAATTCCTGCTGCCCGGTCAGGCCCCAGTCCAGCCACATCTCGCGCGTCAGCATGAGGACCTTGGAGTGGTAGGGCAGGGCGCTGAGGAACTCCGGCAACAAGCCGCTTGCCGCAAGCTCGGTGAAGGCGGCATCGCCCTGCCCGGCGGCCTGGTTGGCGTCGGTCGCCATGGTCGCGGCCAGCCCCTGAAGGCCGTCGAAGAATCCGCCAGGGTCGATGTCGGCGGCACGGGCCCGCTCCACGATGGCCCGCAGGCTGCGGGCCAGGGCACTGAACTGGGTGCGGTTCAAAAACACCGACACCCGCAGGGCGGCAAGGCGCGGGTCGGCCAGATCGCGGTCGGCCGCCCAGGCACGGTAAAAGGCGGGGGCCTGGGTTCCGCTGGCGCGGCCGATGTACTCAAGCTGGGCGCGGAACACCTCGTTGACCAGGAGCGAGGCCATGTCCCCTTCCCGCACCGGGGCCGGGGCGGGAAGGCGGTTGCCGGACGCGTCCTGGATGGTCCCATGAAGGCCGGCCACTGCCTGCCCGATCATCTTTCCAAAATCCTCCACCGAGCCGCCGTCCACCCCCAGGTACTTGTCGGTGTTGCTGTCGCCGGTGCGGCCCAGGGCGCGATAGACCCGCTCAGCGCCGGACAGGTCGCCCAGGCGGGCGGCTTCGGCCGTGCGCAGGTGGATGGGAAAGATGGTGATGCCCCGGCGGGTGGCGGCATCGGCCAGAACCCGCTCGTCGATGCCGGGATAGGTGACGTTAGGATCGGTGGCGGAACGGGCGCCTGCGTCGGTGACCAGCACGATGATGCGGGCGTCGAAAGGCTCCCAGTTCAGATCGTTAATGGCAACCTGCAGACCGGCAAAGGCATCCTCGTCCCAGCCATCGGTGGACACCCCCACCGGGGTCACCTGCTTGAGGTTCTTGAGAATGGTTTCCGGCGGGGTGTCGGGCGACAGGTTCTGATAGACGCGGGTGACATATTCAATGCCCGGCCCGCCGCCGACATGATCGCGGTAGCCGACCATGCCGAAGGCGACCCGGTCCAGGGCGCCGGAGCGTTCCAATTCCTTGTAGACGGTTTCCACGGTGGCATAGGTGCGGTCGATGTAGGGACCCATGCTGAGGGTCGTGTCGAGCACGAACACCAGGCCGATGCGAAAGTCGTCCAGGTCGGCCTGCGGCGCGGCGGGGTTTTCGGCAGGGCGCGTGTCGGCATTAAGGCCGCCCACCTGCACCAGGGTAGTCTCGGTGCCGCCGGAAAACTCGGCCCAGTGCCAGTCGAGGATGGGCATGAGGTATGGCCGCGTGCGGCGGTCGACCACCGCCGCCGGCTCAACGGCGGCCAGTACGGTGTTGTCCGGGTGGCCAGCGTCGATCCCCTCGCGCAGGCGGCCGAAGGTGTCCGGGCGGTCGCGGTCGCCGACCAGGGCGGCCAGGGGCTCGCGGCCCTGGAAGAAGGGCACCCGGCCACGCTGACCGGCCGGGGCGTATTCCATGACCAACATGGTCTTCCAGTCCTCGGCCCGATCGGCCTTCAGCCAGCCCAGAGGCTGACCATTGGGGCGCGGGCCGACTTCCAGCCAGCCGTCACGCTGGGCGAACACATAGTAGACGGTAAAGGCGGACACCTGGGCGACGACCGCTGCGGCCTGTTCGGCGGGGCGGTCGCGCACCACGGCACCAGGCAGGGTCAGGACACGGCGGTGAAGGCCGCTGGCGCCCTCCTGGGTCAGGGCCTGACGGGCCACGGCGGGGTCGGTCGCCGTCACCACGCCGACCACGGCGAACACGGCAGCGCACAGCAGGAAGCGCAAAAGGTGGAGGGCAGGCATGGCGGTCCTCCTCAGTTGTCCAGGGTCGGCACGGCGAACAGGATCGCGCGGGCGGTGGCATCGCCTGTCTCGGCACGGCTTTCGGCCCAGGCGATCAGGGCGGCCATCTCGCTCTGTCCGGCGCCGACGCGCAGGGTTCCGGCGCGGTGATACAAGGTCGCGGCCATGACGCCGTTGGGGGCGGGCGCCCCGGCGGCGCGCGGGTCGGAAACGGAGGGATCGAACAGCCGACCGAGCGCCAGCAGCGAGTCCACGTCGCCCCCGTCGCCGGCCCGCCGCAGCAGCAGGAGCGCCGAACCCACCTGGCCCTCGGCAAGCAATTGGCGGCCCAGGGCCCCCAGGGAGTCCGGAGAGGCATTCTCGGCCACCATCCGGCGCGCCGCATCGTCGATGGCCCCACTGACCGGCGCGGCGGCGTGGGCGGGCGGCGGGGAGGTCTCCCCGTCGTCGAACGGCAAGAGCAGGAACAGCGCAACCGCTGCCACCGCCGCAACCCCGGCCGCCAATCCGCCCCACAGCGCCAGCCGGTGCCAAGCCGGCGCGGGCGGCGTTACGGGTTGCGGGCTTGGCCCGGCGGTCAGCGGCGGCGGAACGGGTTCGGGTTCCGGTTCCGGCTCGGAGGTGGGCGTAGGTTCAGGCGAGGGCGCTGGTTCGGGCATGGAGACTGGCTGCGGTGAAGGCGCGGGAGCGGAAGGGGCGCTGGCCAGCGTGGAGTCACTGGTCGGCAGGGGCCTCGCGGCGGGCACGGGGTCGGGCTCCGCCACGACGGCGGTGCGCGAGGGGCGGAAGGGTGCCAACGTCCACGAGAACGCCTTGGTCGCCGCCTCACCCAGGACGAGGGTATAGTTGCCCGGCCGCAGGTGCTGCACCACCTCGGGGCCGACGACCAGTTCCAGCCCGTCCGCCGTGGTTCGGGCCGCGAGGGGGATCAAGCGGGCCTCGGAACTCTGCCAACCGTGCGGCCCCAGGGTCTTCAGCGCAGCCCCGGACCCCTGACGCAGGACCATGGCGCAGCCCTCGGCCGCCGGCAGGTCCTGGCCAACAACCTCGATCACCGCATGGCCGGGGCCGTAGGCGCCGCTGGGGCGGGTGACAATCCGGTCGATGCGGGTCATGCTGCGGCGTCCTTGGCAAGCGTGCTCAGAATATGGCCCAGGCGGGCGTTGTCCTCGACGTTTCCGGCGATGCCGGCCTGGAAGTCGGCGTTTGCCCGCACCACGGCCTGTAGGCCCTGAAGCCAGTCAAGGAAGTCGATCCGCTGATAGGCACCCACTTGTTCGGTGAGGTGGGGCAGGCCGTTGACCTCCGGGCGCGGCACAAAGACCCGGCGCGGCTGGTCGCGCAGGTCGCGCACCTCGGTCCCCTCGGGGCCATCAAGGCAGAAGGTGGCCAGAAAGTCATTGAAGCGGGCCGTGGCCGGGCCGACCTGACGCCACACCCAGGACTCCCGCTCCACCCCCTTGAACTGCTGGGCGGCCCGGACGGACTCGGTGATCCGGGCGAGCAGCCCCACCCTCAAGGCGGCCAGATGCACCTCCTGAGCCAGCCTCAGGAGCAGCGGGCCATCGACCCGCAAATAGCCGATGGTGGCCGGGTCGGCGGCCAAATCCGCCACGGCGTCCATCCACGCCGCCGTAAGGTCATTCACGAAATGCCCGGCCAGATCCGTGGCGGCTGCGGGTGTGGTGGCGGGTCCGGCGGCGGGTTCCGTGGCCGGCGGTTCGTCCAGGCCAAGCAGTGCCGCCATCTCGTCGCTGAGCACAGGGGCGGGTGCCGCCGCCGGCATAGACCCGGCCGGGGTGACCCGCGCGGCGGTGCCGGCCGTGAGGCGCGCGGTGGCCCGCTCGGCGGCGTGGAACACGGCCATGGCGGTGTCCTCGCGCAGCCGCAGGGCATACTGCAACTCACCCAGCCGCTTCGCCTCCAGGCAGGACCCCAGCATGCGCAGGAGATCGGTGGCCAGGGCACGCTTTTCCGCCCGCAGGGTCTCGACGTCGCCGCTGACATGGTGCGGCGCCAGCATGGAGACCACGCCGCCGCGCAGGGTCTCCAGGCGCTGTGCCACCTGGGCGCGCTTGACCTCGGGTCGGCACAGGGCGGCCAGACGTTCGGCCACCCGCCCAAGCCCGCCATCGTTCAATGCCATCCCGGCATCCCAGGCGGCGGCCGGATCGGCGAAGTGCAGACGGACCAGATCGTTGTCCAGGAAGGCCGCGCCCAAGGCGTGAACGAAGTCGGCCATGTCGGCGCGCACTCCGGTTTCCACCAGCCCCGGCCCCTCGGCATAGTCGAACAGGGCGCGTTGTTCGATGTTTGGATTTCGGACCCAGTAAAGAGAGTCGAAAGGCTGGCCGGGGTGCCATTCCCGGACCCACTGGGTGCGGTGGGCGGTTTGGGCGAAGGGCTCCAGGAGCGACGCCTTAAGGCGATTGTCGAACCGGGTGCCGTCGGCGCCCTTGCCGGCGCCGCGCTCGAACACCGTGTCGAACTTGGTCAGCACGAACAGCAGGGCGGTTTCAACTCGTGCCCGTTCGGCGGGGGTGCGGCCGTGGGTGCTTTCGATCCACTGCTCGATCATGCCGGGCAGGGTGGCCACCTCCTGGTTGCTGGGGCCGACGCACAGCAGCATGCTGTTCAGTTCCTGTTCGTCGCAATAGCGCTCGAACAGATAGGCCACCTTGCCGCGCAGGAAGTTCTCGGTGCGGGTGGCCGGGGCCTCCAGCAACTCGTTCAGGCGCGGCTGGGGCTTGCGGGTGCGGGCGCCGGGGAAGTCCAACAGGTCGGTGTGGGCGAAAAAGGGGTGGGGCTGATCCTCCATGACGATGATCAGCTCGGCGACCAGGGCGGCGAGGTCGGCGCGCGGCAGCCGCAGGGTGGCGCCGCCGGGCGCCACAACGCTGACTGGGTTGGCACCACCGGGCGCCGCCACGCTGACCGGGTCGGCGTCCGCCGCGTCGAAGCCCAGACCGCCCAAAGTGGAGACGTTGATGATGCTGTGCGGGCTGCGCATCCACTCCTGCCCGCCGTCACCCAACACCTCGCCAGACGCTTCCACCAGGGCATCCAGGGCGCAATGGGCGGTGCGGGCGTGACCCAGGGCCTCCAGCGAGCGGGCCAGCCGCTCGTACAGGCGGGTGAACACCGGCAGCCCTTCCCACAGCAGGGAGAACAACCGCACCCGGTCGGCCAGGATCAGGCGCGGGGCCAGGGCGGCGGCATCCTCCCAGAAACCGCAGGCGCGCAACAGGCGCAGGCGCGGCGTCTTGCCCAGGCGGGTCAGGCAATAGTCCTCAAGGTCATAGACGTCTTCGGTGGTCATCCCGCCGGGCGCAGCGGTGGTAATGGCGCGCAGCCCGTCGAGGGCGGCGTAGACAGCCGCGCGCTCGGCCTCCTGGGCGAGGTCCTCGGCCTCCTCGGGGGCGGGGTGCAGCAGGTCCTCGGAAAACGAGTTGGCCAGCACCTTGATGACGTCCACCTCGCTCATCAGGCCGAGGCGCACCGGGTGGCCGGGCGGGGCGGCGGCGTCGCGGTCGGTGGTGAAGCGGGTGACCAGTCCGGTGGACTCAATGCCGCCCTCGGGGTTGATATGGGCGATGAAGTCAACCAGACGGTCACCGAAGCGGGCCATAAGCCGGCCGCCCGGCCGGCGTGCCAGGGTGGAAATGAGATAGGACTTGCCGGCTTGGCTGGCCCCGAACACGCCGACGCACATCTTGCGGCGCGCGGCGTGTTCCAGCTTGGCGCCCTGCACGACGGCCTTGCGCAGATCCTTCAGCAGGCGGGGCGCGGCGGCCCGCACAGCGTCGTTGTCGGAGCCTTCCACCCAGCTCAAGGCAGTGCGCAAGGCGATGGTTGAGGCGCTACAGGCAGCGGCGAGGGCGTCGTCGGAGTGGTACATGGACGGTGCTTCCTTGTGGCGACAGGCTCAGACGACGGTCAGCAGGCCGGTATCCAGCCAGTGGCCGTTTTCCTCCCGCATGGTCTTCAGGCGCAAGTCCAGGTCGCGGGGCTGCACCGGCATGCCGTCAACGCCGGTCACCTCGGTGATCTCGAAGACGCCTTCGTCGCGCAGGTTGCCCTGGGCACCGGGGCGGGGGTCGTCATCCTCGGCGCGCGGGTCGCGGCGATAGGTCAGGGTAACGTCGTAGGGCAGGCGCCCGCGGGAGTTCTGGATGGCGGTCTGCCCCGCAAAGCCCAGGTGATAGAAGGTGGTCGCCTTCCAGCGCTCCAGGGGCAATTGGCGGAAACCGATGTAGATGGGGGCGCTGAACTTGAGGGTGGCGGTCAGTTCCTCCTCGTCCGAGCCATCCAGGTCGAGGCCCGAGAAGAACAGGTGGGCGTCGTGAACCTGCCCGACGGCGGTCATCTCGCCCATGTAGCGGCAGGTGGACGCCGGCCGCAGGCGGGCGGTATCGAAATGGAAGTTGCGCAGGCTGCCCTCGGCCAGGGCACACAGGGCGGCACCGACCACCGCCGTGGTCTTGGGATCGGCGATGCGCCCGCCCGGCGTCCAGAACGGGTACCAGTGGCCCACCTTGTAGCCGTTGAGCGGCACCACGCGGGCCGCCGACACCGGCGCCTTGCGCAGCACCGTGGCTTGGACGGCGGGCAGGCAGGACGGACGGCCGGACAGCAACAACACGTCGCAACCGTGGTGGTGGACGACCTCCCCCAGGTCGTTGAGGAAGGGCTCCACCACGTTGGTGATGGTGGTCGCCACCTCCTCCAGGTTGACCGGGACTTCCAGGTCGGCCAAACGGAAACCCCCGGCGGCGCCGGCCCGCATGGCGTCCTCCTCCAGGAAGCGCAGCACCGCCGGGCGCGGCTCCTGTTCGGGATCGCTGAAGATGTCGTCGTAGCGCAGGGTGACAGCCGCGCCGGCTGCCTCGGGCAGCGGCGTCGTCTCGGCCAGATGCAGGATGCGCAGGCCATAGGGCACCGCCACCTGATCGACGAACTGGACCCGCAGGTTGCGGTCGTGCTCGGCTTGTCCACTGTAGTCCTTGCCCAGGTGGCGGGTCAGGAACTCGCCAGCATCGGCCACCCCGGCAGCCTCCAGCGCGGCCCGGAGGGCGGGCAGGAAATGGGCCTCGATGACCGCCTTGAGGATGTCGTCACCGGCCACGGTGAAGCCTTCGCGGAACTCCTGGCGGGGCTCGATCACTCCGGCGGCGCCCTGGGTGCGGTCCAGGTAGGTGGTGATGATGAGGTCGGTGGTGCCACCGCCGATGTCCAGCGACGCCACGCGAAGGCTGGGCCTCTCCGCACTCCCACGTTTTCGACCGAGGACCGAGAACGCCGCCCCGATGTCGCCGCTGAACTTCTCGGCCACCTCGTTGTAAAGCCAGACCATCTGGGTGGTGCTGGCTTCGTCCCATTCGCAGCGGACCTGGGGCGGGGCGCGGAAGCCGGTCGTCCCTGCCCCCTCCCAGCCCAGGGAGCGCCACACGATCTGCACCGCCCATTCGGCCCAGGCGGTGAAGATCTTGCGTTCGGCGATGGACATGGCCGTGGGCACGGTCAGCACGATACGGCGCAACTGGCGGGGAATGTCGCTGTTGGCCCGGTCGCCGCGTTGGGCCGGACTGTTGACGTGGACCAGGGCCTGGGCGATGACCTCGGAGAGCAGGAACATCATCAACGAACTGCGCGAAAACACCGGCGCCGTCACCGGGTCCGCGACCTGACCGCGCAGGTCGGCCGGCAGGCCCCGCCCGCCCGCTTCAAGGACGTGCAGGGGAGTTCCCTGGTCATTTACATGCATGACCAGGGGGCCGCTGGTCACCGGCAGCTCGGGGGCGTCGGCGTCATCGGTCTCGGGGCAGAAGCGCCACTCCTGGCGGCGTGGGGCGTGGTCCCACAGGTAGCGTTTGGGCGAGGACATGGAGGTCTGGCCCTCCTCGCGCCGCGAGCGCAGGGCGATGCGCCGCGCCTCCGGCCCGACCCGCACCACCGACGGCCAGGAAAAGGCCGGGGTGCTGCGGTTGCTCATGAGGGACCAGTCGTTGGGATCCCCAAAGCGCGCGGTGCCAAAGGCCACGTTGGAGCCAAAGGGTTCGCTGTGGCGGTGCGGCGGCTGCGACAGGTCGCGCAGTTCCAGCACCGATCCGTTGCTCATGTTCGGGGCACCGGACTCGTCGCGCTCGATGAGGATACCGCAGGTGCGGGAGTTGCCGATGTCCAGCACCAGATCCACCTGCACCGGCTGGAACCGGTCAGGGTCGATCACGCGCACGCGCGGCACCACCCCGGAACGATCCAGGGCCTTGAGCAGGGTCAGATAGCGGGCCAGGTGCTCGACATGGTGCTCAAGGTGTTCCTCGTGGACCGGACGGCGGCTGCGGCTACGCAGATGGGCGAGGTAGAGGTCCTTGATCCAGTCGCGCACCCAGTCGCGCTGCAGAAACCAGTCGTTGTTGCGGATGCGGGCGGCCAACCCGAACTCCGCCCCCTCGGCGACGTCCTGGCGGCACAAGGCGGCGTGGTAGGCGTCGGGCTGGTCGCCTTCCACCGCCGGGTCGAACACCACGGTCAGGCCGTGGGTGTGACCGCTGGGATGGTTGTCGGGCAGCCGGCTGAGGCGGCCACGGCACCAGTTGGCGGGGCCACGGCGGAAAGTCGTCTCGCCCCCCGCGTGCCCAGGCGCCAGATGCAGAAAGGGCAGCGGAATCCACTGGTCGAGGAACGGTTCCACCGCCTTGTCGAGGCTGATGGCGTACTGCGGCTCAATGGGCTTTCCGAAATGCGGGCCGGGGCGCGGATCGGTGGCCGGGGCGCCGGTCTGGCGGTTGATATAGCCGTTGCCGTCCTCGTCAGCCTTGAGGTTGAGCAGGGTCCATACCGTCTCCCCCTGCGGGCCGGTCTCGGCATATTCCCAGAACTCCTCGCGCAGCCGGGGGATCTGGTCGAGGGAGAAACCCAGGTCCAGGAACTGCAACGGCCCGCCGGGAACCAGGGAAACCAGCTTCTTGTAACGCGGGAACACGATCATCAAGGATCCTCTGGGAGGGGGTAGGCGGCTCAGGGAACGGTGAACTCGGTGATGGGCACCCAGCCGGGCGGCTGGGAGGGGGACTTGAACCCGTCGTAGACGGTGCGCTCCCCCATCACCGTAACGGTGACGCGGAAAGGAGTGGGCGCGCCGCGTTCGCGGATTTCGTATTGGGACACCAGAACCCTGTAGGTGCCGCTCGGCGCCAGTCCGGCGGGCCAACTGATGTTCTCGATGGGTCGGCGGGACAGGCTGCGGGCGTTCATATCGACATCCAACCGACCCCCGGAACCCGAAGCACGGTTGTTGAAGTCGATGCGCTCCCCCGACGGATCGATCACCGCCAGATCCAGGTCGTTGCGGTTGTTCCACATGAGCGACACGTTGACCTGCCCCACGTCGGCGCCTTCCCGCTGGAGGCGGTCGTTCTCCTCGTCGGACGGCGGGGGCGACGGAGGGGGGGCCGGCTCGGGCTCGGGCTGAGGTTCGGGCACAGGTTCGGGCACAGGTTCAGGCTCGGGCAACGGTTCCGGCTCAGGTAGCGGCTCCGGCACGGGTTCGGGGGGCACCTCGGCCACGCACTCGTCGGCCTGCCCCTCCAGGCGGCGGCCCAGGTCCTCGATCTCACGGCGCAGGGCTTCTTCCTCCGCCTGGGCGGCGGCCGACGGTCCGGGTGGCACAGCGGTCTCCAGAGACCCACGCAGGCCGACCGGAGCGCAACCGCGCAACAGGGCGGAGGCCAGCAGGAGCAACAGGAACAGGGCCAAAAGCAGCCACAACCACCGTGGCCAGCGACGCTCGACGGGCGGCGGCTCAGCGATCAGGGGCGGGGGTGGTGAAGGCGGGGGTGGCGGCGGAGGCGGCGCGGCCCCGGCCACCGTGTTGGTCAGGGCAACGCGGGTGGTGCTGCCATCGGCGGCCTCGGTCCCCCACTCGGCCAGCACCGGCACGTCGCCGACCAGGAACAGCGAGGACGGCACGAACGCCCAGGTTCCCGTGGCCGGGTCGTGCCCCAGGGCGGCGCCCAGAGTATCGGTATCGCTGACCGCGCCGACGATGGCGGCCAGAGCGGCATCCAGGCGGGGTTGGGCGGCGGCGCGTTCGGCCTCGGACAACGCGGTCCACGGACGCGGCGTGCCCTCCAGCGGGGTGTACCACAGGATTTCGCCGGTAGTCTGGTTGCGTGACGGACGGGCCAGCAGAGCCGCCGCCCCCTCGCCACCACGTCGGGCGATGATGGCGCCAAGCTGCTGGTGCAGTTCCAGGACCGATTGGCCATGAACGCCGCGTTCGCGGGCCTCGGTCTGGCGTGTGCGTTTGAGAAGCTGCATCGTGGCGTCCTCAGGTTCCGCTGGCCGGCGCGCCGTCGGCATCGGCGCCGCACGGCGCGTCGGCACGGTCGGCGGAAATGCCGTTGGCGGCCAGGAAGGCCAGAAGGTCGGCCCCGCCCAGGGCATAGAGCCCCCGGCGGCCGGACGCCTCGTCCATGCCGATGAAGGTGTTCACGCCGACCACCCGGCCGCACAGATCGACCAGCGGCCCGCCGCTGTTGCCCTGCGACATGTCGGCGGTATGGATGACGATGGTTGAGCCGCTGCCCTGACGCTGCACCACGCTGACTTCGCCGGAGGTGAAGACCATGGACGGCGCCGCCGCCGAGCGCCCGGCCAGAAGCTCGCTGAAGGCCGTGTCGCTCTGGGCGATGTAGCCCGGATAACCGGCCGTGATCACGCGGCTGAGTTTGTCCACGGTCGGCGCCACGGCCAGCGGCACCGCCCCGGCCTCGGGCGCCTCCAGGCGCAGCACGGCGAAGTCCGGCCCGCCGATCTGCGAGCCGGGCGTGCGCGCCACCACCCGCGCCGGAACAAGACGGCCCAGGGCCTGACTGGTCACCATCAAGGGGTCCGTCGGGCGCAGATCTTCCACCACATGGCGGTTGGTGACCAAGGTATCAGGAGCGATGAAGAAGGCCGTGCCCAACGCCGTGCCCTGCGCCGACTCGCCCAGCACCAGGGCGGCCGAATACTCCAAGGCACGGGCCAGGGCCGTCATCCGGGCCGCCGGCGCGGCAGGCAGGTCGGACAGGTCGGGCGGTGGCGGCAGGGGCTCGGCGGGTGCCAAAGCTGGCCCATCTGCCGGAGCGTCTGCCGGAACTTGGGCCATCGGAGTGGCATGCGGCGCAAGGGGGCCGGTATAGCCTTCGCGCAGGGCGTCCGTCAGGGCCGGGCCACAGGCCATGCCCTGAAGATCCCGCAGGCGATCCCGTTCCCGGCGCAGCCCATCGAGAACCGGGCCATGCATGTCCAGGGCCAAAGCCGGCACCCTGTTGAACAGGCCGCCAGGCGCCCACAGGACCCACCACAGCAAGGCCAGGACCAGCAACCCCAGCGCCACCGCCACCGGCACGGCCCACGGATGCCACCGGGCCGTGGAGGCTGCGGCCAGGGGCAGCGGCGCGCTCGCCACGGCGGGTGATGGGGCGGCTGCCGCTGCGGGCACCCCTTCGGCCGGCCAGGTGACGCCGCACAGGGGGCCGAACAGGGCGTCGAAGTGTGCCTGTAGCCCATCGCTGGAGGTGTCCAGCCCGGCCGGGCCGAAACCCCAATTGATGAACACCGGGTGGCCCGCCACGGTCATGATGCTGTCGGCCGACGGCAGGGTCAGCAGGGCCGGCAGCAGCGGCCCCAGGTCGGGGTCGTCGCGCAGGGTCAGGGCCTGGGTCAGCAGGGTGCGCAGGTCTCGCAGCGCCTGATCGCGCAGTGCCGGCTGGGCGGCGGCCAGCGGCCGGGCGGCATGGTCGTGGATACCATACCACGACGCGTTAAGCGGCTGCTGGCCGGGCGTCGGCGGCGCCAGCAGCGGGCTCGCGAACAATCCCGCCAGCGCCGGGGCGCGCTCGCGCAGGCGGGCCAGAAGCCCCGGCGCGTCGTTCAGCAGCGGCACTCCGGCCGCTGTCCGTACTGCGGTCAGACCGGCCAGAGAGGAGGTTGCGACGAAACTGCTGTACGACGACATGGGCCTTCCGGGGCTGGGGGCGAAGGACGGGCGGCCAGGGCGTCAGTTGGTGCCGAGGATGGTGTAGAGGTCGTCCAGGCGGGACGACAACTGGGCCTTGTTCTGCCGACCCGCCGCCTCGGTGTCACGGGCCTCCAGCACCGCCCGTTGCAGGTCCGTATCCACCGCCGGCCGGGGCTTGGGTGCCAGTGCCGCCGTCGTCGTCTCGTGCTGGGTCGTGCCGTGCGGGGCGATCAGGCTGGCATGAATGAAAGCCGGTCCGTTGCCGTGCTCAACGCCGATCCATTCGCCCGACTGGCCGCGCGCCTTGACCGTGTCGCCGCGCCGCAGGTTGCCCACCACCCGATGCCCGGTTCCGGGACCAGCGCGCAGGTTGGCGGACGTGGCGGCGACCTCAAGGGTCTTACCGGTGCCCGTCGTCGGGTTCCACAGGATGGCGCCCGGCTCATAGTCGGCGGCGGCCCCGAGGATCGTTGAATCGTCCAGGTCGGTGGTGCGGCGGGCGGCATCCAGGTAGGTGTCGGTGCGCCGCGTCATGTGGCCCAGGACCTGATGGATGAGTTCATTGTCCTGATCGACGGCCAGCCGCACCTGATCCAGACGGGCCTTGGCCTGAGCCGTGGACAGGCGGCCGGCGGCGTGGTCGGCCTCGGTGGTGTCGATCTGCCGGTTGCGGCAGGCGTTCAGGGCGGCGATGGTGCCGCGCGCCGTCGAGAAGCTCTCGGCGTCCTGCCCGGCATCCTGGTCGATCTCGGCCAGAATGGCCTCGCGGCTGGCGTGACGCTGCGACAGCCCCTCGTGATAGCCCAGAGAAGCGCCCGCCAGGCCACCGATCAGGGCGCCGGCCAGGATGGCCCCGGCATCCCGGTCGCTGACCGCCGCAGCCACTCCGGCACCGGCCAGACCGCCGATCAGGGCGCCCGCCACCATTGTCTGGCTCAACTGTGACTCCGTGGCCAAAAGCGGCTGGCGCTGGCTGTTGCAGGCATCGGCCGGGTCGTTGAAGCGGGCCAAACTGCCCCCTGCCCCGGTGGTGACGCAGCCGCTGAGCAGCCCAAGCACGCTCAGGGCGGCACCCAGGCGGAAACCGGCGCGCGTGAGCGTCTGGTGCTTCATGTCTACCAACCCCCTAAAGAGAGAATCCCCGGCCCCCATGTTTACCCGCCAGATGCAGGGGTGCAACCCCGCTCAGTTGAAGGGTCAAAGCATTTTTCTTGAAAAAAAGTACGCCCCAGAGACAGGTTAGGCATCAGCGTCACGACCACGACGGGAGAAATAGGGGGGGTAAATGAGGGTTCCTGCGAGAATTCTGGTCATAGCTGCTGGGCTGGCCCTGATGCCAACGGCGGCACAGGCCAATGTCGGCATCCCGACGATCATCGTCGTCATGCCGATCATGGTCCTGTCGCTCATTCCGATCATCCTGCTGGAGGCGTACATCTATCGCCGCCGCCTGGGGGTGAGCGGCGGGCGGTCGGGCAAGGTGGCGACGGTGTCCAACCTGGTGTCCACGTTCCTGGGCATCCCGATCGCCTGGGCGCTGATGGTGGTGATGCAGGGGGTGAGCGGTGCGGGCCGCCCCTATGACCTGGACACCCTCTCGGGCAAGGTCCTGTCATTCACCCTGCAGGCGCCGTGGCTCATCCCCCACGACAACGCCAACTGGCTGCTGCCAGCCGCCGGCCTGGTCCTGATGGTGCCGTTCTTCTTCGCCTCGTGGTGGAGCGAGTACCTGGTGGCCCGGCGGATGCTGCGCGACCACGAACGCCCCGCCGTGTGGCTGGCCACGCGCAACGCCAACCTGACCAGCTACGCCCTTCTGGCCCTGTGGCCCTTCATCGGACTGGCGGTCACCCTGTGAGGCCGCTCAGAACAGCGGGTCCCAGCGGTCAATGATCCCGGTCAGGCGCAGGAACAGGTAAAGAGCCCCCGGCACCAAAGCCAAGGCCATGCTGACGATCTTCACGGTGTTCCGCCAGTCGGCATCGCGCTCGCGGACGATGCTGATGTCCGTCAAGTCACGGTCGGGCAGCAGGGTGTTGACGACCACCGGATGGGCGGCGCCGGATGCCTCCTGGCGCCGCTGGCAGTAGTCCCGCCACAGCGTCTCCTTCGGGCTGTCCTCCAGGGTCTTTGGCTCCGGAGGGGGCTTTCCCAAATGCTTGGCCTCGGCCGCCAGGTAACTGTCGGCGGTGGTCAGGGTTTGGTAAAAGGTGTTGACCAGCACGGGCTTGCCACACGGGACGACAACTTCCTTCCGTGCCGCAAACCGCCACCCGGTGCCCCCGACCTGCTCGCGCAGGTCGGCGCGCAGCAGGCCGGTCGGAGCGTCGTCACGATATAGCTCCACCTCGATGTTCAGACGGTTTTTCTCGTCCATCGGCAGGAACACTTCGTCAACGCCATCGGTGAGCAATACAGCGGCCGGAAAGACCTTTTCCCGCAGAGTCACACGCTCGGTGGTACCGCGCACGGCGGTGAATTCGGCATCGTAGGAGACGCAGGGAATCCCATACAGGGGCGAGGTCAACGCCTCGCCGCCAACGGGCAGGAGCGTGCCCTTCAGTTCTATCCGCCCCTGAGCGGCGGCGCGCAGGGTTTGGGTGGCGGTGTCCGCCCGCTTGACGTGAAGTGATAGCTCGCTGATCGTGATGGCGATCAGCATGACCAGAAGCAAGGCCACGGCAAGGGCGACTGGAATGGTCAGCCAGCTCAGCCACGCCGTTACCTCGTATATCCCCCAGGCGAAGAAGTAATAGACCACGGGCATCAGGACGAAGGCCAGGCTCTCGTCTATCTCGGCTTCTTTCTGGAAGGCCTGCCAGGAGGGTTGGGGCATGGCTAGCGGGCCGGAAACAGGGTGCCGGTGCGATGCGTGCCGTTCCAGGCCCGCGCGGCGGTCAGGGCCTCGTCGCAGTAGCTCCACCGTCCGGACAGGGTGCCGTTGGCCTGCACCGACCATTCCACCCGCCCCCAGTGCAGCGACCCCAGGCGCTCCGTCGCGCAGGCGCGGTCGGACTGGTCCTGAACCCAGTGGGCGGTGATGGCCCCCGTGCTGTTGCTATGGCCGGTGATCAGGCCATTGTAGCTCTCGTAGTAACCGCCCACGTCCCCGGTGACCGGATGGCGTTCCAGCACCAGGGGGCCGAAATCCGTGTCGTACCGTGCCAAAACGATTAGCGCCGGATCGGCCGCCAAGCCCAGCATGGCCATCAATCCCGCGAGAACGCTCCCCGTCATCTCCATCGCTGGCCCCCTTCCGCCATAGCTCCCGACATCACCCGGCCGAGGTCGAAACAATAATGATGTCGGCCACCCGAACAGCAATACCGGTTTCATCATGCGTATAAACCATGTAGCCGGCGCAGTCGCTGGGCCGCCTCTTAACATCCTGTCCGGTTTTCAGGGGCCACCTCTGAGAAAGCCATGCCCACCCGTAACGTTGTCCTGACCGAGACGCAGTCGGAGCTACTGGATCGCCTGATGGCCTCTGGACGCTACCAGAACGCTTCCGAAGCCGTGCGCGCCGGTATGAGCAGGAGGAAGCCGGCCTCTGCGGTCTTCGGCCTCATGAAAGGGCTCGCCCAGACCCAGGCCGGTGACCTTGCGGAGAGAGAGACGGCGAGGCGGCAATCCGGCGCGCCTTCAACGCCGCGCAGACCCGTGCATGAGCGGCAAGCCATGGCGCCTGCCGCGCCAAGCCGAAGCAGTCCTGACGGACATCGCCAAATGGATGCCGCACACCTTCGGTCCCGGTCAGGCGAACCTCTATGCCGACAGCCTGATCCAGCGGTGCACGGCAATCACCTCGGGTGAGAGAGCATCCCGTGCGGGTCGAGCGGTCATTGACCTGGCGCTGCCAGAAGATCTCCGGCTCGTGCGCTCGGGCCAGCACCTGATCGTGTTCGTGGAGGACACGGATCATGTGGTCATCGTCGATTTCCTGCACATCCGCTCCGACTTGCCTGCGCGCATCGGACGGCTGCTCGATGATCGCAGCGACGACTGAAGATCTCAAACGGGCGTTGGTGGCCCCCATCACGGCCGCCACCAGACAAGTCCATTCAGGACCCGCTGCCTTCCCGTTCAAGTTCGCGGGCGATGACCATGCGGATCCACCCGGCCCGGCTCAGGCCCAGGCGGTCGGCCTGCCGGTCGACGGCGTCGATGGCATCTTGTTCGATGCGCAGCAGGACGGGGATCTTCTTGCGCTTGGCCGTAGCCGTCACAGCAGTGGCTGCCGGGGCGGGAGCCTCCTGCGGCAGGGCCGGTTTCTCGGCGGCCAGGATGAAGGCTTCGGCGGCGGCATCATCCGTTATCGGAGTGATATCGGACAGGTTTCGGTTTGGGCGCTTTGCGATAGCCATATGAAATCTCTCTGGGCGCGCGGGCTTGGTCGCGGGATGTGATATCGTAATGATATCATATCGAGATACATACGATACCTGTATTATATCAGTCCGCAGGGACCGCCAGGGCCGCCATGAGCTTGTCGGCCAGCAGCTTGATCTCGTTGGTGGCCTTGGAATCCGGATGGGGCACTTCCAGCACCGACAGGCCCTGGCTGGCCGCATTGGGGAAGGCCTTGCGGCGGCCGATGGGGGCGGCCAGGTACACGATGCTGGGGTTCTCGGTCAGGGCCTCGGCGGCTTCCGCGTTGTCGCTGCCCTGGGGATCGGCGCAGTTGATGACCGCGAAGGCTTGCAGATTAGGATTGATGATCTGGGCCTCGCTGACAAGCTGGCCGATCTTGGCCAGGGTCCACACATCGAACGAGCGCGGCTGGAACGGCACCAGGGCCACGTTGCTGATGGTCAGGGCGGCGCGCAGGCCGGCGGTATCGCGGCCGCCGGCATCGATGACGATGTCGTCGTATTTCGACCGCATGGCCAGCACCTGGGTGCGCACCGCAGCCCCCGAAAGCTGCACGGCGGTATAGCCGGTGTTGCCGTTCAGCCGCTCGGCCCGCAGGGCGGTAAAGTCGGCCGCCGTTCCCTGGTCGTCGGCATCGACCAAAAGCACATCCCGCTTGCCGCGAAGCACCCGTTCGATGGCCAGGTTGACCGCCAGGGTGGTCTTGCCGACGCCCCCCTTCGTCTGTGCAAGCGTGATGATCATTTCATATCGCTCCGTTATCTTAAAGACACCACAGTGGCATCGTTTTTATACTGAAGCGATATCGGTCCGCAATGCCTAGAGTATCACCCTCACGTTAGCTGGAACTGGCTGGTCGACAGCGTGGCGGCATCAACGCCCTGTAGTTCGGCGACCTGATAGGAATTGAGGGTGGAGGCCGCGCCCAGGTCCTGGGTGATCCAGACCTCGGTTGCACCTCCCGAATTGATCAGCAGCACCCCGGCACCCACGCCGGCCTGGGCTCCTTGGTCGGTCAAGGCGTCTTCGAACAGGACCAGCTTGTCGGCCGCCAGGGCACCGGCCGTCGCACCGTCCAACAAGCCGTGGGCCAGATGGAGGGCATCACCCTCGGCCACGGAAAAGTCGGTGATGACATCGGTGCCAAGGCTGGCCAGCAGGGCTTCCCAGGTGTTGCCGACCGCGTGGGCAAACAGGAAGGTGTCGGCCCCCGTCCCGCCGGTCAGGGTATCGTTGCCAAGCCCGCCGGCCAGGGTGTCGTCGCCTGGCCCGCCGACCAGGCTGTCGGCCCCGACCTGCCCCCACAGGATGTCATTCCCTTCGCCGCCGTCCAGGGTATCGGCGCCGGCCGTGCCGACGAGAAAATCGGACCCGTCGGTGGACACGTTCATGGTCGAGTAGAAGGTGAGCGTGACGCTGCTTCCAACGCCCAGATCGGCCGGCGCCAGAACGATGTTCATGCCGAGATCGTTCTGGACGCCGTTGGGATCCGCCGGAGAGTCATAGGCCTGCGAGGCGTAGGGGTTGGTGTTGTGGAAGCCGAACGCCGAGGCCCGCGCATGGGCGGCATCGGAGACGTACAGGAGTTCCGCACCGCTGATCGGGCCCTTGGCCGACACCGCCGCCACCCCTGCGGTGTCGGGATTGGCCAGAACGTCATTGATCGTGCTGAACTGGCTGTTGATATCGGCATCAACGTCCGGGTCCATGTTACGCATATAACGTACATTGTTCAGCGTATTATTGCTGAGGTTGGTCAGGGTAACGGTGGTGGAAAACCACGTCTGGGCGATGCCGAAGCTGATCACCTGCTCGACGGACAGATGGCCGTCCGTCGTGGTGCCGGTGCTGGTTGCCGACAACACGGTGTCCGTGGACGTGTTGGTGGTGGTCATCGAAATCTGAAGATTGCCTGTCCGCGCGCCGTTGGTCGCCACGCCCCCGCCGTAGCCCACCGTGAAGCCTTCGACCGGATCGCCGGGAAGGGTCCAGTCCCCCACCGTGGCTATGCCGACAATGCCGCTTGCCTGGGTGCGCAGGCCAAGCTGGTTGCCTGACGTGGTGGGCGTGAATCCGCTGGGTGCGCTGCCGCTACTGCCAAAGGTGCCGGCGGCGTCCAGGCCCATTTCGATGTATGTCCCGCCCAGGAACACATCGGTGCCGACCGTGGCGCTGCGGCCAACCGCCTCCTGTACCGCCACGGTGGCGGTCAGGCTGTCCACGCTGAAGGCCGTTCCCTGGGTGGCGTCGGTGGTGTCCCCGACCGACCCGTCCGATCCATCCCAGGCCCGGAAGCTGAGCGTCGGATGCGGCGTGCCGTCCCCGTCGCTGGTGAATTCGGCATCCGGCAGGAAGCGCACTCGGGTCGTGGCCGTGGCGCTCAGCAGCAAGGCGGCGCTGTCGCTCACCGCACCGATGGTGTGCCACGACGCTCCGCCGTCCACCGAGTACTGCCATGTGCCGTGGGTGGTGTCGGCCGCAGTAATGGCAATGCCTTCGCTGGGGCCATCGGCATCGGTGATCCGGCCGGTGACCAGATCGGCCAGCTTGGTTCCGTCATTGCTGGCGCCCAGGTAGACGGTCGAAAGCGCCGGCGCGGCGCTTGCCGTGTCGAGCACCGGCGCGGCGTTGGGTCCGGCGACGGTGATGGTCACGGCCTGCTCGGTCGAACCTCCGCGGCCGTCGGACACGGCAATGGTGTAGACGGCGGTCACGCTGGACCCGGACGGCAGGTAATCGGCTGAGTCCAGGGCAAAGGACCACGACCCGGAAGGCGTGACCGTGAAGGCGTCCCGGAAGGCGTCCTCATGCGTGCTGCTCAAGGTCGTTCCGCTGGGTGACAGGGTCACGGCGGACGTGGCCGCAGTCGGTGCGTCGCCGCTGTCGGGGTCGCTGAAGGTGATCAGGCCGCTGGTGCTCAACGCCCCGGATCCGGCCGTCAGCGTCCCGGTGGGTGCTGGCGACGTGATGACGGGGGCAGCGTTGGCGGGCGGGGCCGGGGCCGGGGCCGGAGCAGGCGTCGGTTCAGGGGTGGGCTCCGGCGTCGGTTCGGGTGTCGGTTCGGGCGTGGGCTCGGGTTCCGGCTCCGGTTCGGGTTCCGGCTCGGGTTCCGGCTCGGGTTCAGGTTCAGGTTCGTCCACGGGCGGCGTTGGTTCCGGCTCCAGTTCATCCACGGGGGGCGTCGGAGACGTGAGAGGAGGAGGAGGCGTCGCCACCGGAGGGGTCGTGGGACCAACCGGACCCGTCAGGGAACCAGCCGGCGGGACGGTTACCGGACCAATCGAGGGGGGCGGCAGGGGGGGCGCGGGGGGTGGCGGCACCGTCGCCGGTGCTGGAATGTCAGCACCTTCATTCTGAGGGGCATCGCCGGGCGTGCCCGTATCTTCCCCTTCTTGAGAACTCTCGTTGTCCTGATCCTCGGGGGCCTGGGGGGTACGCTCCTGTGGGGTGGCCGGAGCCGCCTGCTGAATCTGGGTCAACAACGCGGCCCCGGAGGGCAGGCTGGACAGGGTCTCGCCGAACGCGTTGTTGAACTCCTGCAACGACATGGTGAAGCTCTGCACCGACGTGCCCGAAAACGCCAGGGCCGCCATCGGCACGTTGAGGGAAAAAGACTGGCCGCTGGGGGTCAGGATGTTCAGTTCCCCGATGGTACCGTCTCCATCGGGCGCCAGAACGATCTGCAACTGGTTGTCCGGATCGTCCGGGTCGATCTTGATCGAGCCCGACGTGCCGCGAATGCCGATGGTGGCCAGCGGCGTGCGCACGTTCATGGCATCGGGACCGGCCTTGGCAAGCTGCCCGGAAACAAACGAGAACGCCCCCGACACCAGGCTGAAGGTGGCCGCACCATCACCCGTGGCCGGGTCATAGACCATTTCGTCCAGAACCATGCGCCCGGCAGCCCCCAGAGCGAACTCGCTGCCGTCCACAAAAGTGATGCCGACCCCGCTGGCGCCAGAGGTTTCCACGACATCCTGGGCGAACACCGCGTCCCCGGCCTTTAGTTCGGCCTGCGTGCCATCGGCGCGGGTCACCATCACCGTGCCCTTGAGCCGGGTCACGGTGCCGATCTGCCCGGCACTGTCGGCCTGGGCGAGCTGAGCCTCTACCAGATGATCCGGGGCCGAGTGTTCCGGGGCCGGATGGGGGGCCGGGTGATTGGAAGCGACCTGCGCCTCTGGCGGAGCAACGGAAATAGCCATGTCACCAACCCTGTCTAGCGGGGGATGTTCGCCTCAAAAGGACGTGCGCCAACGAATAATACCGAATTCTCCAAAAGACGTCTCCTCTTACGCGTGGAAACGCATAAAACAACCTCATAAACGGGTAGAAAAGGGTTGAAATGACTAGAATTTATGTGGTTTTGATATCTATGTGATATATTTTATATATCACATAGATATCTCTTTAAGATCCTGGAGGCAGGTTGGGCACTCCCCTGCTCCCGACGCCATCAACAGGAGTCGCACTCCTAAAGGCGTAAACTATCCCGGCCTCAGGACGCCGCCAGCAGCACCTTCTTCACGCCAACATGGGACAGGCGAAAACCTTCGGCCTGCACGGCGGCGGCAATGCGGCGCAGGGACAGCCCGCCCTCTCGCATTGTTCTCATCCGATCAATGGCGGCCTGCTCGGCGGGCGTGGCGACCAGAGAACCGTCATCGCCCAGGTGCCAGCCAAAGGGAATGGTGCCGCCCAGATAGCGGCCACGATCCTTCTGATCACGCTTGACGTCACGAATGCGCTCGCGGATACGGTCGCGCTCGGCTTCGGCCACGGCCGACAGGATGGTGAACACCAGCTTGGAGATGCCGGTGTCGGTGACGTCGCCGCCCAGGTCGATCATGTGCAGAGAGACGCCCCCGTCCTTCAGACGGTCGCAAACATTCAGGGCGTCGATGGCCGACCGGAACATGCGGTCGAGCTTGGGCGTGATGACGGCATCACCGCTCCCCAGGGAGTCCAGCAAGCGGGCACCTTCGGGCCGGTCGGCCAGCGGGCGGGACCCGGACACGCCGCGCTCCACGAACACACGGTCCAGGGTCAGCCCCTGCATCATCGCATAGCCGCGCACGGTGCGTTCCTGGGCACCGAGACTTTCCCCCTCGGTCGCCTGGCGGTCGGTGCTGACGCGGACATAGCCGAAAACCGCCATCGGAGCCCCCTGGCAGGTGTAAACCTGTAAACATGCGTCAGAAAGTACGATCTGACCAAAGCGCGTGTAAAGCTGCTTTAGCAGGTTTACAAAATGACGCTGCCATCCCCACCTTTCCAAGGCCGGGGCCAGGGCCGAAAACCACGCCTGACGATCCAACCGAGGAACACCATGACCGAAAACACGACCACCACGACCTACCCCGTCGTAACCAGGCTGGATGTGGGCTTCGACATGGTGGAAGACCGCCTGATCGCGCACCTGCACACGGTGGCCGACGGAACGCGGGTGGTCCTGATCACACGGCGCCTGATGCGCCTGCTTCTGGACCACCATGCGGCCCTGCTCCGGCGGACCAGCGAAACCGCCGCACGGGCGCCGGCGGGGCAGCGCGACGAAGTGCTTCGCATGGAACATGTGGGTGCCCTGAGCACTGTATCGGCCAATGGCGTGCCCCCCGTTACCAATGCCGCCGCAGGAACGCCGCCTGCCGTATGGCTGGCCCGGGAAGTCCAGTTCAGGGTCGAGGGCGCGGCAATCATCATCGGCTTCATGGGCCAGCGCCGGGACACCGGTGCCGAAAAAAGGCCGGTCAACGAGCCCATCGGGGCCATGACCCTGAACCGCGCCGACGCCCACCGGATCCTCGCCATGCTGGCCAAACGATCCAAGGATGCCGACTGGGGGCTGGAGCACCACGCCCCCTGGCTGACCGAAGCCGGCGTCGAGGGGCAGCAGGCCATAAACTGACTTTGGACTCTTGTCGCGGGTAGACAGGGGGACGGGGATTCTTGAATTCGGGCCGCTTTTATCTTACGTTTAGCGCATCGATCAATAATGGGTAAGATCATGGCCGAAACTGCAACCCTGTCCGCCAAATTCCAGATCTCGATCCCCAAGGCGATTCGAACGGCCCAGCACTGGGAAGCTGGTCTGACCTTTGCCTTCATCCCCAAGGGAACAGGCGTTCTGCTTGTCCCGGTTCCGAAGCAGGAGGCCCTGAAAGGCCTCGCGCGCGGGGCATCCGCGACCAACTATCGTGATCGGGCGGACCGGTTCTGATGATTCTTGTCGACACGTCGGCGTGGATCGAATGGCTGATCGGATCCCCGACGGGCGACAGGCTGGAGCAACATCTGCCCGAACAGGCCAAGTGGCTTGTCCCGACCATGGTTCAGCTTGAGCTGGCCAAATGGCTGACCCGCGAGGTCGGCGAGGACAAGGCAGACCAAGTGATCGCGTTCACGCAGGTCTGCAATGTCATCCCCCTCGATACCGAGATCGCGCTGGCGTCGGCGGAAGCATGCCGCGTCCACAAGCTCGCGACCGCCGACGCAATCATCTTCGCAACAGCCCGTACGCAAGGGGCCACCTTGTTGACCTGCGACGCGCATTTCGAGGGGCTGCCCGGAGTCACCCTGATCGAAAAGATCAAGGACTGACACCCAAACCGCCCCCAACATGAAAGGCGTCGATTGGACTCTTGTCGCGGTTGGATTTCTTTTCGCCTTCGGCCAGAGACGGCGGGGTCCGAACGCCCTTGGACTCTTGTCGCACCCCTCTAACGACTCCGCTCCGACTCGAATCAGACGGACACCCTTTACGTCCAGTCACCAGAAATAAGTTACCCACAGCCCGGACAAGATTTCCCCTGGACTCTTGTCGCGCTTGATTTGGACTCTTGTCGCGCTTTCCTGGGTTATCCCCTGGACTCTTGTCGCTCAAACTAGACATAGAAACAAAACACTCTTCAAATAGCCTGCGCGACAAGAGTCCAACTCGACACTGTGGAAAAAATGCTCCACGCTGCGGCGAGACTTGAAACTCCCAAAAGCTCATCGTGGCGAGAGGCATGGGCCAGCTACACGATCTCATCGAACGCATCGGCGTAGACCGGGCGCGACAAGAGTCCAACCTTCCGGTGCCGGCTATCGAAGCTGCTGCACGGATGATGGAACTTGAGCGGGAAACCCTCGGGGTCACCTACTCCGGCTTCGCCCTGACCAGCTTCCCGCACAAGCGCCTGGGCGACACCGAGGTGTGGGAAAAGAACGGCCATCACGTCAAACTGCTGCTGGAACCCGGCAAGCTGCCCAACATCCAGGGCGGCTACACCCAGTTCGGCGTGCCCTATGGGGCCCAGGCCCGCCTGATCATGATCTATTTGCAATCCGAGGCAGTGCGCACCGGCTCGCCGGAGATCGAGCTGGGCCGCTCCATGGCTGACTGGCTCGGCCGCATGGGGGTCAGCATCGGCGGCAAGACCTATGAGCGCATCCGCGACCAAGCCAACCGCATCTCGGCCTGCCTGCTGACCTTTTCCTGGTCGGACGGGCGCAGCATCGCGTTCCGCCGCGACAGCATCATCCGGTCAGGCCTGTTCCTGCCCAGCGGTCAGGACATCCGCCAGCCAGGACTGTGGAACGAGCGGGTCGAACTGTCCGACACCTTCTTCCGCGAACTGCGCGACCACGCCGTGCCGCTGTCCGAAGAGGCCCTATCCCAGATCACCAACAATTCCCTCAGCATCGACCTTTATGTGTGGCTGGCCTATCGCCTGCACGCCCTCGACAAGGCCACGCCCATCACTTGGAAAGCCCTGCAGGAGCAGTTCGGCGGCGGATACGCCCGCCTGCGCGACTTCCGCAAGCGGTTCACCGACGCCATGCACCTGGCCTTGGCCGTCTACCGCAACGCCGCTGTCGATATTCACGAAGAAGGCGTCACCCTGCACCCTTCACCGCCGCCCATCACCCGCAAGCTGGTCGCCGTGGCGCGGCGCTAAGCCAAAAGGGTAGGCGCGACAAGAGTCCAAACGGCGGGCGTCATCAGATTCCAGGTGCGTTCCACAGCACGCCACGGACGAAAATCCCAACGTTTCCAAGCGCTCCACCAGACCGGAACCCAACGTCACGATTGCGACGTCGGGCACATGCGGTCAATCAACACGCTGGCGGCGTCCTTGGCGAGGGTGGCGCAGGTGCCGTCGCGGGTGATCATGGCGGTGACGATGGCACCGTCGATCAGCAAGGCGATCCAGTGGGTCAGCAGGGCGGCGTCGGTGGCCCCTGCCGCTTCCGCCTCCGCCTGAATGCGCTGGAGGATGGCCCGCTTGTGCTCCAGGGCCAGGGCGCGCACGGCCGGATCGGTCTTGTCGTGCTCGCCCACGGCATTGATGAAGGCACAGCCGTAATAGGTGTCCATGCGGAACCAGACGCCCAGGATGTCGAACATCGCGAGCAGGGCCTCGCGCCCATCGACACCGCGCTCGTCCAGCACGTCGAAGAACCAATGCCGCCACTGCTCGCCCTCATACCGGAGGACGGCGGCGATGAGCTTTTCCTTGGACCCGAAGTTGCGGTAGAGGGTCGCCTTGGCGACACCCGCCTCGGCCAGGATCCTGTCAACGCCGGTCGCGTGGATCCCCTCACGGCAGAACAGTTGCGCCGCGACGGCCAGCAGGCGTTCGCTGGGGTGAGGCACCACCCGGCCCGCAGGCTCCACCAGCGCGGCACCTCCCGCGCATACCGGAGCCCTTTTCATCCGTTCCATCGCCCTGTTCCTCCTTGGCTTCTGAGCGTCTTTACCGCGCTTCTCATGCCAGTGCCGGGCCAATTCGCCAAACCGTGGCGCCGGTAGATAATTCCATCGGTGTTATGGGCATTCCAACGCGGCGCCCATCGCTCGCCCGGACGGGTGGGGCAACCGTCCCTGCCCAAAGATTAGACAAACCTTTCTGTCTTTCCTAGAAGAAAAACGTTTTCAGTCTCTTAGAAGGCTTTCAGGACTGATCCGATAGGACCTGGCGCTCCCCAGGGGTGACCACGCGCGGCGACGCCAGGGGATATAAGCCATTGAGACAGAACGTTTTGTCTTGTGTGTGCACACAATTAAGTCACCGCCAGAGCAAAGCCCAATTTTTAAGCGATTGTAACTGGCGCCAGTCCTGTCGGTTTACGCCCAAAGCTCCGAAAGCCTTGGCATCCCGGCCTTCCGCCGAACTGGCACGCAAGATGCTTTGAACGAGACAGACCTGTTCGTCTCATTCAAAGCACCTTGCTGACAGAGAGGCCTTATGACCGATCACGGCGCCCACATCCTGATCGACACCGTAACGCACCGGTACCGCGCCAAGTCCGCCGTCGTCCTCGACGCCATCCGCGTCGAAATCCAGCCCGGACAGGCGCTGGCCATCATCGGCCGTTCGGGGTGTGGCAAGTCGACGCTGCTGCACATCATCGCTGGCCTGATCCGGCCCGCCATGGGCGGCATCTACGTTGACGGCACCCGCATCAACGGTCCGTCGCCCAAGTGGATCATGATGTTCCAGCAACCGTCGCTCTATCCGTGGATGACGGTGGGGCAGAACGTGGCGCTCGGCATGAAGTTCGCCGGCACCGGCTACTCCAAGGCCAAGCCTCGGGTTGAGGAACTGCTCGATCTCGTTCACCTGGGCGACTACATCAACACCAACGTCCAGGACCTGTCGGGCGGCCAGCAGCAGCGCGTGGCGCTGGCACGGTCGCTGTGCACTTCGCCCGAGGTGTTGCTGCTGGACGAACCGTTCAGCGCCCTCGATGCCTTCACCCGTGCCGCCCTGCGCCGCGACGTCCGGGCCATCGCCAAGGATCTGGGCATCACCCTGGTCCTGGTGACCCATGACATTGACGAGGCGGTCATCATGGCCGACCGCGCGCTGGTCATGGACGCCAACCCCGGCCGGGTGCGGGCCGACACGATGATCGACCTGCCCGACCCGCGCCACCCGGCGGACCCCGCCGTCAAGGCCGAACGCGAACGTCTGATGGGGCTGTTCGAGGGAACAGCCGGCCTCGCTATGGACCCCATCCAGACCCTGCCCGACGACGAGATACCCGACCACGCCATGCCCGATACCCTGCCGCGCGCGGCGGGGCTGACCTGACACCGACGCTCCCCGATTCCTGCCCCTCTCTCATTCGCACGGAGACCAGGACCATGACGAAACGCACATCCGACCTGTTGTTCCCCGAATTCGCCCGCCGCGACTTTCTGAAGGCGGCCGGCATCGCCAGCCTCGCGGCGGCGGCCGGAACGGTGGTTCCGTCCTGGGCACGGGCCGCCACGCCCACCGACGACATTGTCCGTATCGGTTACCTGCCGATCACCGATGCCACCGCCCTTCTGGTCGCCCACGGCATGGGCTACCTGAAGGACGAGGGCCTGGAGGCCGCCGACCCCACCCTCATTCGGGGTTGGTCGCCGCTGGTCGAGGGCTTCGCCGCGGGCAAGTTCAACCTCGTCCACTTCCTCAAGCCCATCCCCGTGTGGATGCGCTACAACAACCAATTCCCGGTCAAGATCATGGCCTGGGCGCATACCAACGGGTCCGGCCTGGTGGTCGGCAAGGACACCGGCATCAAGAGCTTCGCCGACCTGGCCGGGCGCCAGGTGGCGGTGCCCTACTGGTACTCCATGCACAACATCGTGCTGCAGATCGCCCTGCGCTCGGCCGGGGTGACGCCGGTGATCAAGGGCCAGGGCGAGACGTTGGCCGCCAACGAATGCAATCTCCAGGTTCTGCCGCCGCCGGACATGCCGCCGTCGCTCGCCGCCCGGAAAATCGACGCCTACATCGTCGCCGAGCCCTTCAACGCCCTGGGCGAACTGAAGGCCGGGGCCAAGATGCTGCGCTTCACCGGGGACATCTGGAAGAACCATCCCTGCTGCGTCGTCTGCATGCACGAAGGCGACACCCAGCAGAAGCCGGAGTGGACCCAAGCGGTGATGAACGCCGTGGTCAAGGCACAGATTTACACCTCCGAGAACAAGAAGGAGGTGGCGCACATGATTTCCAAGGACGGCAAAGGCTACCTGCCCGCTCCGGCCAACGTCGTCGAACGCGCCATGACCCTGTATGACACCGAGACCTATGGCGAGATGAACGCCATCCAGCATCCCGAGTGGGGCAACGGCCGCGTCGATTTCCAGCCCTGGCCTTATCCGTCGGCGACCAAGATGATCGTCGAGGCGATGAACTCTACCGTGGTTTCGGGCGACACCACCTTCCTCTCCAACCTCGACCCGCAGCACGTCGCTGATGACCTGGTCGACTACAAGTACGTCAAGGCGGCGCTGGAGAAATTCCCGGCGTGGAAGAACGATCCGTCGGTCAATCCCGCCGATCCGTACGCCCGCGAAGAGGTGGTGGCGGTATGACGGCGCCCGCCGTCATGATGGGCCCGGACGGTCGATCACTCACCGTGATCGGCCTGCTGCGAAGCCCGACCCTGCTGCGGGCAGCCTATCCCATCCTCGGCGTGTCGGGGCTGCTGGGGTTGTGGTGGCTCGGCGGGGAGGTGATTGCCGGCAATCCCGACACGGCCGCCTTTTCCGACTTCGCCCCTGGCCCCGCCTTCGCCGCGCTCGGGGAAATGCTGCTCGACGGCTCCATCCTGGAGGCGGTGGTGCCCAGCCTGTTGCGTGTCGGCCTGGGCCTGCTGTGGGCCATCGTCATCGGCCTGCCACTGGGTATCCTGATCGGCCGCGTGCCGGCCTTCCGGGACGCCACCCACATTCCCTTCCAGTTCCTGCGCATGGTCAGCCCGCTGTCGTGGATGCCGATTGCGGTGATGACCTTCAACACCTGGGACGCCGCCATCGTCTTCCTGATCACGGCGGCGGCCATCTGGCCGGTCACGTTTGCCACCGCCAACGGCCTGCGCAAGGTCGATCCGGCGTGGTTCAAGGTGGCCCGCAACCTGGGCGCCCGCGGCTGGCACATGCTGATGCACATCATCATGCCGGCCATCGCCCAGGACGTGCTGACCGGCGTCCGCCTGGCCCTGGGCGTGGCCTGGATCGTTCTGGTTCCGGCCGAATACCTGGGGGTCACCTCGGGCCTCGGCTACGCCATCAACGATGCCCGCGACATCCTGGAGTACGACCGCCTCGCCGCCCTGGTGGTGACCATCGGCGTCCTCGGCTTCGCCCTCGACAGCATCTGCCTGACCCTCATCCGTCGCTACAGCTGGGTGCGCGGCTGACCGCCCCCCCCCCGTTTCATCCCCCGAGAGCATGGAGACCCCTCTCATGAATACCCCCAACACCGCCCTGACCGGCTGCCTCGTGCCCGACAGCGAAGACGGCCTGAAGCCGATCGACAAGGAAGGCCTGCTGAAGCTCATCGAAAGCGGCAAGGCCAATCCCAAGGCCATCAAGACCCTGAAGTGCAAGACCGTCGCCGAGGGCCGCTTCCGCCACCTCAACTACATCCGCGACCTGGAACCCTACATCGTTGACGAGCCGCCCGGCCTGCTTGGCGACGACACCGCGCCCAACCCGTCCGAAGCCAGCCTCGCCGCGCTCGGATCCTGCATCGCCGTCGGCTTGCACGCCAACGCCGTTGCCCGTGGCTGGAAGGTGAAGACGCTGGAATTGGGCCTCGAAGGCGACCTCAACATCACCGCCGTCTGGGGTACTGGCGACGTGTCGGAAAAGCCGGTCGGCTTCACTGATGTCCGCGTCGTCGTCGACATGGACGTCGAGGGCGTCGCCCCGGCCGAAGTGCAGGGCTTGATCGACCACGTCCTGAAGTGGTCACCGGTGACCAACACCTTTACCCGCCCGGTCAAGCTGACGGCCGAACTGGCCTGAGCCCAGGCAACTTCCGGGAGGGGCGGCCACCGCGCCGTCCCTCCAACGGAGCCGACAAAGGAGTATCGCAATGGGAGCCGTCGCCGATCTCGCCGCCCTTGCCACCCCCGCACCCTCCACCCGCGAAGACATGCTGAGCCGCGTCAAGGCGCTGGCTGAAACAGACATCAAGGACATGGCGCCGACGGTTGACCGCGACGGCGTCTATCCGGCCGACACCCTGCGGAAGCTCGGCCAGGCCGGCGCCTTTTCGCAACACCTGTCCGGCCATGGCTATTCACCCGACCGCCGCCTGCTCGACACCATCGAAGCCATGGCGGTCGCCGGCGAACACTGCGGCTGCACGTCCTTCCTGATGTGGCTGCAAAACGCCTTTGGCTGGTATCTGGAAGTGTCCGACAACACCGCCCTGCGGGACATGCTGCAGGCCCGCGTGGCCCAAGGCGCGCTGTTCGGCACATCGGGCATGTCCAACCCGGTCAAGTCCATGGACGGCATCGAGAAATTCAAGCTGCGCGGCCGCCGGGTCAAGGGCGGCTACGAGGTCTCGGGGTCCCTGCCCTACGTCTCCAACCTGGGCGACGGGCACTACATGGGCAGCGCCTTTGAACTGGCCGACCAGCCCGACCACAAGGTCATGGCCGTCTTCCACATCAACGGCGACGACGTGAAGATCGCCCAGAACACCCACTTCATCGCCCTGGAGGGCTCGGGCACCTACGCCGTGCTGGTGAAGAAGCATTTCGTGTCCGACGACATGGTCCTGGCCGACCCCATCCCGCCCTATGTGAAGCGCATCAAGCCCGCTTTCTTCCTGATGCAGGCCGGCATCGCCCTGGGCCAGATCCAGGCGCACATCAACATCATGCGCGATGCCGACAAGACCCTGGGCCACGTCAACCAGTACCTGCCTGACCGCCCCGAGTTCTTTGAGGACGAGATGGCCAAGGCGACCGAACTGGTGGCCGAACTGGTCAAAACGCCCCTCGACCCCGATCCCGGCTACCTGCGCAAGGTCTACGAGGCCCGCCTCGCGGCCGGCGAACTGACCATGCGGGCGGCCAACTCGGCGCTCATGCATGCCGGAGCGCGCGGCTACATCACCGGCGCCGCAGCCGACCGCCGATTCCGCGAGTCCGTCTTCGTCGCCATCGTCACCCCCGCCACCAAGCACCTGCGCAAGGCCATCGCCGACCTCGACGCGGCCTGAGCCAGCCTAGACACCCAGCTTGATCCGTCATTCGCATAAGGAGATCCGTCATGACCACCACGCTGCCCATGCCGGCCGCCGCCCGCGCCGCCGTCACGGAAAAAATCGTCGCCGCCAAGCTGGCCAAGAACCTGACCTGGGCCGAAGTCGCCGAAAAGATCGGCAACTCCAAGGAGTGGACCACCTGCGCCCTGCTCGGCCAGATGCAGATGACCGAAGCCGAGGCCGCCACCGCCGGTGAAATCTTCGGCCTGACCGCCGAAGAGGCCAAGTGGCTGACCACCTGCCCCTACCGCGGCGCACTCGGCCAGGCCGTGCCCACCGATGCGCTGCTTTACCGCTTCTATGAACTGTTGCAGGTCTATGGTCCGACCATGAAGGCCCTGATCGAGGAGCAGTTCGGCGACGGCATCATGTCGGCCATCGACTTCTCCATGGATATCGGCAAGCAGGAAGACCCCAAGGGCGACCGTGTCCTCGTCACCCTCAACGGAAAATTCCTGCCCTACAAACGCTACTAGAACCGGACGCCGTGGAGGGCACCGACCGCCCTCCCTTCCCGTTGCCGCCCCAGCCCCGTTGCCTCCCAGCCCAGGACAACCGCGATGCCCAAGCTGACTGTCACCGACACCACCGGCAAAACCGCCACCCTTGATGCCAGGACCGGCCTGTCGGTCATGGAGACCCTGCGGTCCAACGGCTACCCCGTGGTCGGCGAATGCGAAGGCTCGCTGGCCTGCGCCACCTGCCATGTCATCGTCGATCCCGCCTGGGCCGACCGCCTGCCCGAAATCTCGGAGAAGGAGGAAGACATGCTCGACACCGTGTTCGACCTGACCGCCACGTCGCGCCTGTGCTGCCAGATCATCATGGGCGACCAGTTGGACGGCCTGGCCGTCAGCCTGCCGACGACCTGAGGCCGCAAGCGGAGACCCGGCATGTCGCGGACCATCACCTACTACCTGGCCCTCATTTCGCCGTTCACCTACCTGGGCCACGACCGCCTGCGCGCCATGGCCAAGGCACAAGGGGCAGCCATCGACTATCGGCCCATCGATATCATGGCGGTGTTCAAGGAGACCGGCGCCGTGCCGCCGGTACAGCGCCACCCCAACGTCCAGGCCTATCGCGGAGCCGAACTGAGGCGCTGGTCGGCCCGCCTGGGCCTGCCGCTGACGGCCAAGCCGCGTTTCTTTCCGGTGCCGTTGGGCTTGGCCTCGGGGCTGGTCATGGCGGCCGGAGACGCCGGAGTCGATGCCGGTGCCGTCGCCGGGGCCTGCCTGCGCGCCGTCTGGGCCGAGGATCGCGATATCTCCGACGCCGCCACGCTGGCTGCCATCGCCACCGAACAGGGGCTCGACGCCCCGGCCATGATGGCCGCCGCCGCCGCTCCGGCCATGGCCGAACGCCTGGCCGCCAACACTCGCCAGGCCTTGGATACCGGCGTCTTCGGCTCGCCCACCTACTGCCTGGGCAACGAGATCTTCTGGGGCCAGGATCGCCTGGACATGCTGGAAGACGCCCTGGCCGCCCGCTACTGACTGCCCGCTGACTGGTCGCCCGCTGAGAAGGACCCCCCCGATGACCGTTTCACCGCCCCTGACCACCGACGTGGTCATCATCGGCGCCGGCCCGGTGGGCCTGTTTGCCATCTTCCAGTGCGGGATGCTGGGACTGCGCGCCCATGTGGTCGATACCCTGGACACGCCGGGGGGCCAGTGCGCCGCGCTCTATCCTGAAAAGCCGATCTACGACATCCCCTCGCGGCCCGAGGTGCTCGCCGGCGACCTGATCGCCGGGCTGGAGGCCCAGGCCCGGCCCTTCGACCCCGTCTTCCACCTGGGACAGACGGTGGAGACACTGGAGGGGACGGCGGACGAGGGCTTCACCGTCACCACCTCGGCCGGCACGGTGATTTGCGCCAGCGCCGTAATGATTGCCGCCGGGGGCGGATCCTTCGGGCCGAACCGCCCACCGCTGGACGGCCTGAGCGCCTATGAAGGCCATGCCGTGGTGTATTCCGTGCAGCGCAAGGAGGACTTCCGCGACCGCCGCGTGGTTATCGCCGGGGGCGGGGATTCCGCCGTCGACTGGGCGGTGGCCCTGGCTGATGTCGCGGCCTCGGTCGCCGTGGTCCACCGGCGGCCCAAGTTCCGGGCCGCCCCGGACATGGTGGCCCGCATGACCACCCTGGCCGAAAGCGGCCGCATCGATCTGGTCACGCCCTACCAGTTGGCCGGACTGGATGGTGACGGCGGCGCCCTCAGCGGCGTGCTGGTGCGCCACACCGACGGCAGCAGCCGGCGCCTGGAGGCCGATATCCTGCTGCCCCTGTTCGGCCTGCGCATGGACCTCGGACCGCTGGCATCCTGGGGCCTGGGCATCGACAAGGGGCACGTCGCCGTCAACCCCGCGACCCTGGAGACCGCCCGTCCGGGCGTCTTCGCCATCGGCGACATCACCCACTACCCAGGCAAGCTGAAGCTCATCCTCTGCGGCTTTGCGGAGGCTGCCATGGCGGCCCACCAGGTCTTTGCCCTCGCCCGGCCAGGAGAAGCCCTCCACTTCGAACACTCGACCTCAAAACCCCCAGCGGTTCCGAGGCCCTGCAATTCCGCAATGGCGTCCTGAACCCCGACGTGTTCATCGATGGCGATAGCGTCGAGACCATCATCCAGCAGACCCACGGCGGGCGGGACCTCACGCCCTATGCGCCGTGAACCATCAGCGCCGGACCAGGGCGTCAAATATCACCGTCCGCTTTGATGGCATCTTTGATTTTGGCCAGAATGTCCTTTTTGAAGTCGGCCAGTTCAGAGGCCACATGCTTCTTGACCGCGTCCAGCTTGGGCGCCGTCAGATCGGAGGTCAGCGGCACGAGGCCCCAACGATTTTCCTTCCCGTACAGGTACACATGAGGAAACTTCCCGTCCGACGCGGTGACCTCAGCCGTACCGTGAATCTGATATGTCCAGTTCACCTTGAAAAGATCGTCGAAAATGGCGCTCTCCGGCCTGTTGAACACCGACACTTTTCCGCTCCTGGCATCCGTCGTCCAGGAGTTGAGGTCATAGGTGATGTGGGTCGCGATGCCGTTCTTGCTCTTCGTCGCGATGATCGAATATCCGGTCATGCCGAAATGCTTTCCCCACGCACTGCGGTTGGGCATCCGTTGCGCGTCGAGAGCATCGTCGAGAGCCTTCTCAACCTCCGCCAGAGTGTTCTTTTTCTTGAGCCCGTCCTGGATGGTCGCGTTACGTTTTTTGACATTCAAAGTTTTGTACCGGGTGTCGGCCGCCAGCGCTTGAACGGAGAGTTCAAGATCCCGCGCCAGGGCGGCTCCGACCATGTCGTCGCTGAACTTTTTGGCCGCAGCGTCGAAGTTCTTCCACCGCTTGGTTTTCTGCTTCCCTGAAAACGTGTTGAGACTCTGGTCGAGGCCGATCTGGGAAGGCGAAAACCCCTTGGGGAACAGCGCCACGATGTCGGCGCGCAGGGTGACGATACGCGCCGCAAAATGCTTGTCGACCTCCTTGTCGACCTCATCCGCAAGGTCGTTCGTCGCCACCACGTCGCTGTTGATGTCGCCAAGAACGCGGGTCAGCTTCGAGGGATTGGTCTGCAGCGCCTTGCGCTTTTGCTCTCGCTGAAGGTCCTTCAGTTCAATGCCCCGGCCGGACGCTATTCTCTCCAGGCGCCCAAGGCCGACCTGAATGGGGCCCGGCATCGGCTCCAGCTTGCCCATCTCTCCCCTGGCGTCGGCCAGTTCCTTGAGCTTGTCCGCAAAAGCATCAACGGCGGTGGACAGCACCGCTTCATAGGCATCAATCTGACCGCGGCACTGCTTTATTTTCTTTTTGGCGGCAGCGTTGGTCTTATCGCCCTTGAGCGTCTTTTCCGCGTCCTCCAGAGCCGCCATCATCTCGCGCCACTTCGTGGCGTTGATGGTCGGAACCAGCTTTCCCGACAGACTACCTATCGCCATGCCATGCCACCCCTCACGGTTCACGCCTTGCCCAGCCCCTAGTCTACTTTCAGTAGACTACAATCGCTGCGCGGGTGGCAACAGGCTCACCGTCTAAAGGATAAGACTACGCCCTTCTTCCCTTCACACCCGCCCCCCAACATCGACGAGGGCGTCACCAGATTCCAAGTCCGCACCATCCAGACAACGAAACGACTCGGAACACCGACTCGGAAAGGCGACGGACAAGGTTATCCCCTGGAATCTGGTGACGCCCCAAAGGACAAACGGGACTTTTCCACAGGACGGGCAGTTATCTACTGGAATCTGGTGACGCTCCATTTGGACTCTGGTGACGCGACTCGGGGTTATCCACTGGACTCTGGTGACACAGAACAAATAATAGATCCAAATACCTTCCAAATAGCCCCGTCACCAGATTCCAGGGTTCACAAGCCCGCAACGCCATGAAACCCTTTAGTCCATCATCTGAGGACTAGTCGATGGCCGACATTCACGACAAGATCACAGAACTCGGTCTGGAAGTTGTCCGGGATAATGCTGCCAGCAAAAACGAGCGGACCGTTGCCGGCATCGCCGCGGCCTTGCTGACTGATGAGCTGGGCGAAATGGGCGTTTCCCATAGTGGCTTCGCCCTGACCTCGCTGCCGCACAAGGCGGTTATCGAACCGCTGTGGATCAAGGAAGGCCACAAGGTCACCCTCCACATCGAAAGCGGCCGATCCATCGAGGGCGACCATATCGGCGTACCCTATGGCTCCAAGGCCCGCATGATCCTGCTGTACCTGCAGACTGAAGCGCTCAAGACCAACTCCCCGGAAATCGAGCTGGGCAAATCCATGCACGCTTGGTTGTCCCGCATGGGCGTCCCCATCGGCGGGGCAACTTATAAGCTGATCTCCGAGCAATCACGCCGCATTTCGGCCTGCCGCCTGACGTTCTTCCGCGAGCTTGAGGGCAGCAAGGAAAACGCCCGCATGAACGGGGCGTTCGTTGATGTCGAGATCCCCATGCACACGGTGCGCGACGCCGACCAGCTTTCCCTGTGGCAGGAAACCGTGCGCCTGAACGACCGCTTTTTTCAAAGCCTTAAGGACCACGCCATCCCCTTGCGCGACGAGGCCCTCCGCCAACTGTCCAACAAGAGCCTGAGCCTGGACGTCTACATTTGGCTGGCCTACCGCCTGCACAGCCTACAGCAGCCGACCTCGGTGTCATGGGCCGCCCTGTACCGCCAATTTGGTGGCGGATACCGCTATGTCCGCCAGTTCCGGCCCAAGTTCAAGGAAGCTCTGCAATTCGCCCTGGCCGCCTATCCCGAGGCCAAGGTCTCCGTGGAAGAGGAAGGCATCCGCCTGTTCCAGTCGCGGCCGCCGGTCAACAAGCGGGTCTATGCGCTGTCCTGAGCGGCGTCATGAGGTTTTCCAACCAGTTCTTCTCGAGAAGAAGACTTGAGTGTGGATACTTTGGCTCGAGTCCGAAGAGCGTCCTGCTTTGGCGGGGTAATCTCCCTGTTTCTAACGGGGTCGGATCGTAGAATTACGCGGCCAGCTTCAGTTTCTGGGCAGGCGTGATGCCGCCGATGCCTGAGGGTGGGCGTCTCCGGGTGCCGTCATCGCATCGTCTGCCGAGCATGCGTCACAAGAAGGCGCAGTTGCGGCGGCTCATCCTCCCCCCGCGGTGTGAGGTTGAACGGATAGTCACCCCACCAGGGACCGGCGGCCCAGGCAGTCCAGCCGATCCAGAGGTGGGCGTTGCGATTGATGACGGACAGCATTCGGTCAACGGCCTCCAGGCACTCCGGCGATGCCCCGCCGCCAAACTCGCCAAGGAAACCGCGGTTGCCCGTCTCATCAAGCCATGCCGTAAAAGACGAAAGGGCTGCGGCGCCCGCGTCCACGTTCGGGCACTCGGTGCTGCGGCCCGACGAGTCGTTATCCAGGTACTGGTGGACTTCCACGGCAACGTTGCCAAGCGGGTCCTCGATACCGGTCATCACGGCAGAATTCGGGGTACCATAGCTGCTGCTAAACCAACTGTGGGCTCCGGACCACCCGTTCCCCGGAACCAGGACGAGGTTCTCTGCGCCGGTGGCGCGGATAGCCCGCAGCGCCGCGTTGGCAGCTCTGAGCCACTGCTCGGTCGGCATCCGCATTGGCTCATTCATTAGCCCAAACACGACCCTGTCGTTGTCACGGTATCTCTCGGCAAGACGGCGCCAAGCATCGGCAAGCGCGGCGGGGTCAAGTTCGGGAGAGCCGACGATATGCTGTCCGTAGCGGGCATGATTGTGCATGTCCAGGATGACGAAGCCGCCCCGTCCTGTGACCTCGCGCACTATGCCGTCCAGCCGGATCGCGTCTGCCTCGTGCAGTGGCGCGAAAAGGTCACGCTGAAGGCGCTCCCACCGGAAGGGAATGCGAAAGGTATTAAAGGAACGCTCCAGAAGCGGCTTCATGTCCGCCAAGGTGGGATATATGTAGTCGGTTCCGTGAACCCCCGGCAGGACCGCCGCCCGGAACTCTCCACCAGCCAAGTTAACGCCGGCGAGGAACGGGATGTCAGCCCGCTCCGACGCTGCCGCCACTGAGCCAGCCCATATCAGCGAAGCGACCATCCCAAGCACCCGAAGGAGCCGGTGCAAACTGTCAGCCATGGGTTTCGCCTCCGCATTTGATTTCCTGCCATCCGTGCCGTTGAGGTTCTCCCGAAACGGGCGGCCATAGAGCAGACGTGCCGCCAGATCCATGCCGATGCCGTCATTAAGGAGGAGGACATGCGTCTCATCCTTAATTCTGTCCCTAAAGGTGGCTGCATTTGATGACCGAGTTCGCATTGGCGAAGAAGACCGTTATCTGACGGTCCTGCCTCTGCCGGCACCGAATGTACCTGATGATGACAGGAGAGCGATTATTGCGTACGGGGGATCCTGCAACGCAGTAAACGGACTGGTTGCTCATGAGCACACTCCAAAACGGGCTCTTTCCACGTTAGCCACAGAGTTGCTCCCCGGTTGCATGACCGCATCGTGTCGCGCCTTACGAAGGATTAGCAAGTCGCACGACGGATTAAAACCGTCCACTGACAATATTATTGGTGCCAAACGGCCCATTTGACATGCGCAAGGCTACATCAGTACTATGCGCAGTACACCTTTGAGCTATTGTCTTCCAGGTTGCATCTTCCACATTGAGTAGCACTGCCTTTCATCCAGGGATCATCCAATTTCCGCGACGGAGATCACATGGAAAGCTTGTCGCCTTCCCGCGCGCTGGCCGCGATAAAACAGGCCGCCTTACGCGCCGATGCGCCCTTCGCGCCGACAGTATTCGAGGGAACCGGAAGGGACAGAACCCCCCGCGACCATGTTCAGGAAGGCCTTCAGCGCATCCACGATGTCGGTGGAGCGCCAACAGCCCTGGTGCTCAACGGCGTGAACCTCCGCAAACAACGGCACTACGCCCGCAGAGACAATGCCTACTACTATCGGTCATGCGACGGTTACTTCAGTGAAGGACGCCCTCTGGCCTAATCTGCCGGCCGGAATGCCGACGCTCTTCGTCGAGTGGTTGGAGTCGTGATGAAAATTGTTGTCTTCAATGCAAGGTTTAGCGCCAACGTTGGTGACGGCCTGATCGCCGAGTGCCTGCAACGGCAGTTGGAACTTACGCCCGGCGTCGATGGTGTGAAAACCCTGGATCTGGGCGGCAAGGAAACGGGCTCCCTGCGGGCGGACAGGCGTCTGGCGTCGCAGGCATTCATGACCGCAACCAAGTTGCCCCACTGGGTTGGCAGGCCACTTGCGCTAGCGATGAACATCTATGCCACAGCCCACTTGGTGCGGCGCTGGACCGCCGCCCTGAAGGATGCTGATGCGGTGCTCATCGGCGGCGGCCAGTTGCTTGTCGATGTTGGGTATTATTTTCCCGTCCGTCTCGCCATGGTGCTGTTTCTCTCCAAACAGAAAGGGCTGCCGGTGGCGTTGCACGCGCTTGGCATGTCGCCGATGTCCTGGGGTGCGCGGATCCTGCTCAGATCCGCACTGCGCGCGGTCGATCTGCGCAGCGCGACATTCCGTGACGCCACCTCTCGTAATCTTTTCAACCAGATGATGCGAGGCGGGTATGCCACCCTGACCCCTGATCCCGCGTTGATGACGGAACGCCACGTGAAGCCGGCCGCAGCGCCTCTGATCGCGGCACGGTCGGCCGGTCCAGGGCGGCGGGTTGTCGGCCTGGGCATCATCGAGCCCGCCAAGGTGAACGAGAAACTCTCCGACGACCCTGCGGTGCCCTCCCTGACGGGCGAAGTTTTCCTGGAGATTGCGCGATGCCTGACGGCGAAGTACGAACTCCATGTCTTCTGCAATGGGCTCTATGAGGACGCCGCCGTGCTCAGCCGCCTCCAGCCTGCTCTGGTCGCCGCGGGCGCGCATGTCCATGATCCACCGTCCTCACCTGCGGACCTCGTGGCGATCATCGCAACGTGTGACTGCGTCGTAGCGCACCGACTTCATGCGGCAATCGCCGCTTACAGCCTCAAAAAGCCCGTTGTTGCTCTTCAATGGTGCCCGAAGGTGGAAAGCTTCTGCGGCTCCGCTGAACGTGGGGTGAGCTTTTTGCGAGCTTCAGATCTCAGTGGCCCTGCGGTGTCCGCAGCGGTCGAGCGGGCGCTTGCCGACGAGGTAGACCCGCAGGCGCTGGAACGCCAGATCGATCTTGCAGCGCAAGGGATTGAGGATGTCGTCCGTATGGTGAGCCGAGAGGGCCATGCAACGGCAGAACAATTCCAGGCGCACCTGGATTCATCCAGAACACAGAGGTGACACATACCAAACGCGGTCTTTCTTTCATACCACGCCTATGAGTCCCGCCGCCGCGCAGGATTTCATTGGCTGGCAGATGCCCACGTGCGAGCGGGGTGGAAGATACATTTTGTCACTGTTGGGCTGAGCCTTATATCCAGACTGAAAAATGACTTTAGGTTTAGGCTTGCACAGCAGCGCGGATTTAATCAGCCCATTCAGGTCGATAACAACCTGCACGTCTACTACTGGATGCAGGCATTTTGTCCGCATAACCTAAAATTAAAATGGCTGAACGATCTATCTTCAGGTCTTTTCCGGATGTACTCGGCCCTCCCCGTCACTGGTCTTCACGAAATTTTGAAATCCTCTGATCGGATATTCATCGAAAGTTGCCCCGCACTTGCGTTTGTGCCGCGCATCCGGCATCTCGCACCACAGGCGTCCCTCATCTATCGGATGTCCGATGACCTTAGCGTCATGGGTGCCCATCCTGTCATGGCACACTTCGAGCGCGCCGCCATTCCCTGGTTTGACATGATTAGCGTTCCAAGCCCAATGATGCGCTTTCGCTTTCCCAATAATTCGCCAGTGTTCGTGCACCTGCATGGACTTGAAAAGGCAATGCTCGACGTCCGCCACCCCGATCCCTACCCTAACAATGGGAGGCGTAGAGTGGTGGCAATGGGCGCTACACTGTTTGACGAAGTGACTTTTTTGGCCTTCGCCGAGGCCTGTCCGGATGCTGATTTCCATATGTTTGGCGCGGTTCCACCGCTTCCTGCTCGGCCCAATATCTTTTTCCATGGCGAATTGGCATTCAAGGACCTGCTTCCGTTCATCCAGCATGCAGATGTTGGATTCGCACCTTATAAACTAACACAAGGATGCGAGTACCTTGCTCACACCAGCAACAAGATTATGCAGTTCACGTGGATGCGCCTGCCGATTTTGGTTCCGTGCTCCGTCCCGGCAGAGGGAAATAATATAATTTTATATGAATTGGATAATTATACTAATTATCCGTCAAATATGGCGCAAGCCTTGGCGATAGATAAAACAGAAATTGATGTTAGTTATATTAAGAGCTGGGATGAAATGCTGTCGCTGCTTGAGAAAGATCTAAAACTGGTAGAAGACGGAACATGGCAATTCAATTATCCCGGCACTGGGGTCCGGTAATGTTTGCGATGAAGCGGCTGCACGGAACAGCTGCTGCGGGGATGTCCCGAGCCCTGTTGAAATATGCTCGGCAGGCATGGCTGGTTGAGCAGGCTCTGCGACGGCGGCCTGCTGTTTAAGAGTGGGGTTGATGGCATGCTTGCGTTGGTGTGCCAGCAGCGCGGCGAGCAGGGTTGGTAACTGCTTGTAGGCCTTCAAACAGCGGAAGCCCTTGGCGGCCTCCAGCATGGCGGCGCTGATCCAGCGCAGTGCCATGGATGCCTTCAGAGGTGGCCCCCGAAAACCGGACAGGATGTTAAGCTGGTCCCGCCTGGAAGAAGGACCTGTTTTGATGGGGAAAGTGACGAGGAAGCGCTACTCGGCTGAGTTCAAGGCCAAGGTGGCGCTGGAGGCGATCAAGGGGGAGCAGACGGTGGCCGAACTGGCTGCCCGGCATGGCATCCACCAGACGATGATTGCGACGTGGAAACGCCAAGCCATTGAGGGGATGGCCGCGACGTTCTCGGGCAAGGCGGAGGCCGCCAAGGACGCCGGTGCGGCCGAGGTCGAGAAGCTGCACGCCAAGATCGGTCAGTTGGTGGTGGAGCGGGATTTTTTGTCCAAAGCCTTCGGTCGATGAGCATCGAGCGGAGGCGGCAGATGATTGACCCCGACCATTCCGGCCTGTCCATCGTCCAGCAATGCGCCCTGGTGTCGATCAACCGGTCGGCCTTCTACTACCGGCCGACCGGGGAGAGTCCGTTGAACCTGACGCTGATGCGTCTGATCGACGAGGCGTTCCTGGAGTGCCCGTTCTATGGCGCCCGACAGATGGGCCGCCACCTACGGCGCCAGGGCTACACGGTGGGCCGTAAACGCGTCTCGCGGCTGATGGCCAAGATGGGCCTAGCGCCGATCTACCAAAAGCCCAGGACCAGCACGCCCCACCCTCAGCATCCAGTCTGCAAGTACCTGCTGCGCGACCAGGAGATCACCCGGCCCAATCAGGTCTGGTGCGCCGACATCACCTATATCCCGATGCGGCGGGGCTTTCTGTACTTGGTGGCGGTCATGGATTGGGCCACCAGGAAGGTGCTGTCGTGGCGGGTCTCCAATACCATGGAGGCTGACTTCTGCATTGAGGCGCTGGAGGAGGCCCTGGCGGCCTTCGGGACCCCGGAGATCTTCAATACAGACCAAGGCAGCCAGTTTACCAGCCCCCGCTTCACGGACGTCCTTCGGGAGGCCGGCGTACGCATCAGCATGGACGGGCGAGGCCGCTGGATGGACAACGTCTTCATCGAGCGGCTGTGGCGGTCCCTGAAATACGAATGCGTCTACCTTCACGCCTTTGAAACCGGCTCCGAATTGCGGGCCGGACTGGACCGCTGGATCCACTACTACAACGCCCGGCGGCCCCACTCGGCCCTGACTGGACAGACGCCCGACGAGGCGTATCATCAAATCGCGCCGACACCGTCTCCGGGGCATGCCCCGGAGACGGTGTCGATCACCGCACTGGCGGCATGACCATGACCTTGGGACTAGCTTAATTTAGCCGCCAAACTGTCCGAACAAACGGGGCCACCTCTCTTCTGCCAGCGCTTCACGTTGCGGCAGACCTAGGCCGTAGACTCATAAGCTCTGACACCAGATCCGCGCTGCCACGAGCTTTACGGCGGCGAGGTAGTTCTCTGGGCGCTTGTCATGGCGCGTTGCGAGACCTCGGAACTGTTTGATGCGATTGAAGAACCTCTCCACCAGGTTCCTCTGCCGATAGACCCAGGGCGAAAAGGCGAAGGTTCCCCTTCGGTTGGCCTTCGGCGGGATGTTGGCCCAAGCCTTCCGCTCGGCGGCCTTGGCGCGGATGGCATTGCTGTCATAGCCTTTGTCGGCCAGCAGAATGTCGCCTTCACCGAGGCCGTCGATCAATGCATCGGCCTCGGTGCAGTCGGCGACCTGACCGCCGGTCAGGCGGAGGGTGACGGGCCGCCCTTCGGTGTCAACGAGGGCGTGGATTTTGCTCGTAAGCCCGCCGCGGGAACGTCCCATGCCGCCATCGTCTCCATCCCCCTTTTTCCCGTGGCCGCGTGCTGGTGGACGCGGACACAGGTGGAGTCGATCATAACGATGTCTCCATCGTAAGCCTCTGAAACCGCCTCAAGAAGTCGGTCCCACACACCGGCTTTCCGCCAACGGACGAAGCGGTTGTAGCAGGTGGTCGAGGGGCCGTAGCGGTCCGGGATTTCAGCCCAGGGCGAGCCTGTCCGGAAGCGCCAAAGAATGCCGTTCAGCACCCGGCGATCATCGACGCGAGGAACCCCGCGCGGCTTGTTGGGCAATAGCGGCGCAAGGATTGACCATTCGTGGTCGGTGAGTTCGTAGCGGCGGCGCGTCATTCAAGGCTCCCTCATTCGGAAGCTTTGAATCACGATGACCGCGAAACGCCAAGCCAGTTTATGAGTTTACGCCCTAGGTCGGGCGGTGTCAGTCCTCGTAATACCCTCGTTCGGCAGCGGGATGACAGGCTACGCAGTTGGACTTGGTAACCACGTCGGGACGCTTCCACACGCTGTCGGAAAAACGGTGCTCCCGCAGGAATTCGTGGGTTTCGGTGATACGCTGCGGGGCGGCATTGGCAGCAATACGCCGTGTGAAGTCCCGGCCGACACCCCGGCCGATGACATCGCCGGCATTGGTTTCCAGGTAAGCCCTGATATGGGCCACCGTGTCCTCGGGCAGGGTGGCGTTGTCGCCGAAGTGATCCCGCAAGCTGCCCATCATCACCCGCCAGGACCGGGCAGGCAGGAAGGCGGGCTGGAATGCCATGTGGCAGTCGCCGCACTCCTTCTTGACGACTGCATCGGTGACCGGAGGCGCCCAGTCGTCATCGGCCCGCGCCGGGGCAGCGAGCAGAAGGGGAACCGCCAGGGCGGAAATCAAAAGACGGCGCATGTCATTGCCCCTTCATGAAGGTGATGTAATCACCCTTTTCCTGCGCCGTGCAGGCCCGGCCAAGCACGCTTTCGCAGTCGCGATTGAACTGCTTTTCAACATCAACGTAATCCGTGAAACGTTTTACGTTGACAGAAACGGCAACCGGTTCAATGACCCGGCCGGTCTTGGCATTGCGGCCGGATTGGCGGGGGTTGTCCGTATGGCAGGCCGTGCACGACGGGGTGCGCTCGTCACCGCCGGCCCAACGGGTGCGGAACAGGGTTTCGCCACGCTCCGCGGTAAACCCGGCAAAAGCCGGATCGGTTGCCTTGGCCTCGGCCGCATAGGTCTCCAAGAGGGTCTCGCGCTCCGGATTGGCCGCAGCGCCGGTGGAGGCCAGCGCCACGATGAGAAAGAAGGGGAATGCGCGTTTCATGTGTCTGCCTCGTTCGTTAGGCCATTAACCTGCTACCTTCACTTCGCCAATCGGTCAGCCTTGATCCTCGGCCACAGGGCGTTGCCCAAGCGATCGAGCAGGCGGCGTCCGCCGTAGACAAAGGCGACGAAGGCGATATGCCCGAAGATGACCCACAGGGAGGCCTCGGCCACCGCTTCGTGAGGGTCTTCAAGCCATGTCAGCAGGCCGTCGGACAGGGCACCGGAGGCGGCGGCCACGCCGACCATGCCGAGGAGGATGGCGCCGATCCAGGCGAACAGGGGATTGCGGCCCTTGGCCCCGCTCAACCCGGCGCGCACGGCGGCGATGCTTGGCCGGGGCAGACGCAAGGGACTGCCCGCCGGCGCCGCCAGCCCGACAACCAAACGCAGGACGATGGCCGCCAGCACCACGTAGCCCGAGAACTGGTGCATGGCATAAGTGTCCTCGTCGCCGGTGAGGTAGGCGACCAGGTACCCCCCGGCGAGGGCGGCGTGCCACAGCCGGAGAAACGACAGTTCCAGCCGCTTGGGCTTGCGGGCCTCAGTCATGGTCCCGCTCCTTGGCATGGTCCCGCTCCTCGGCATGGTCTCCCCGCAGGTCAGGACCGGCCCCCGCCGTGGTGGCGTAGAGGGCCGAGGCTCCGGCAATCAGGACTGCGGCAACCAGTCCCTGGAGGATCATCTTTCGCAGCATGGCGCGGCCTTTCCCTGTATTCGGTCCTTGTGCTCAGTTCCTATGCTACCGAAGGGGGCATGAACCGGACCTGACGCATCCGTTCATGTACGGTTTAAGGAGGTGGGCCTAGGATGGGCGCCATGAAACCGATCCTGATCGCTACTGCCGTCTTTCTCGCCACGGTGCTGCCCGCCGGGGCCGACGATGACCATGACCGCGTCCTTCAAGCCGTTCAGGCGGGCGAAGTCCTGTCCCTGCGCACCATTCTGGAAAAGGCCGAGGCGGCCTTCCCCGGCGACCTGCTTGAGGCCGAGCTGGAGGACGAGGACGGCCGCACCATCTATGAAATCAAGCTGTTGACCCCCCAGGGGCGAGTGCTCAAGCTGGAATACGACGCACGGACCGGCGACCTTCTCAAATCCAAGGAAAGAGGTCACCGATGAGGATCCTGGTGGTGGAGGACGAGCCAGCCCTGGCCTTCCGCCTGCAACAGGTTCTGGAAGGCGCGGGTTTCGTGGTCGATGTGGCCTATGACGGGGAAGAGGGCTGGCACCTGGGCGATACCGAGGCCTATGACGCCGTGGTCCTCGACCTCGGCCTACCCAAGATCGACGGGGTGAGCGTGTTGCAGCGCTGGCGGGCGGCCGGGCGGCTCATGCCGGTGCTGATCCTGACCGCGCGGTCACGCTGGTCGGAAAAGATGGCCGGGTTCAACGCCGGGGCCGACGACTACGTGACCAAGCCGTTCGAACTGGAGGAAGTGGTCTACCGCCTGCGCGCCCTCATCCGCCGCGCCACCGGCCACGCCCAACCGGACCTGAGCTGCGGACGGCTGCGCCTGGACACCCACGCGGGGCGGTTCACACTGGACGGCGTGCCGGTTCACTTGACCGCCCAGGAAAGCCGCATCCTGTCCTACCTGATGCATCACGCCGGGCGGACGGTCCCTCGCCTGGAAATCCTCGAACACGTCTATGACCGCCACTTCGACAGTGACTCCAACGTGTTGGAGGTTCTCATCGGGCGCATCCGCAAGAAGCTGGGCGGCCGGATGATCGAAACCGTGCGCGGCCAGGGCTATTGCCTGGGACCGGACGGCGCCCCATGACGTTCCCGGCGAGGGGCGGGTCGCTGACCCGGCGGCTGGTGACGGCGGGCGTGGTCTGGCTGTGCCTGCTGCTGCTGGTCGGCGGGGTGGTGCTGCGGTCGGCTTTTCAAGAAACCGTGGAGCGCCAGTTCGGTAATCGGCTGGATGCTGTCCTGCGGGCCATGATCGCCGTGGCCGAGGTCGGCCCCGACGGCGCCGTGACCCTGGTCCGTCCCCTGGGCGATCCCCGCTTCGAGCAGGCCTATTCCGGCTGGTACTGGCAGATCGCCGAGCCGTCGGGCCGCCTTCTACGCTCGCGCTCGCTGTGGGACAGCACCTTGTCTGTTCATCCCAACACCGGAGCCGACCAGACCCACCGCCAGAGCGGCCCGCGCGGCGAGCCCCTGCTGGTGGTCGAGCGCGACGTGATCTTTTCCGACCCCATGGGCGCGGTGCATCTGATGATCGCCGGGGACGTCCGCGATGTGGATGCCGAGCTGCAACGCTTCGACATGCTTCTGGCCCTGTCCCTGGGTTTGCTGGTGGTAGGCATGGCGGCGGCCGTGGTGCTTCAGGTGGGCTATGGCCTGCGCCCGCTGCGCACCTTGCAGGCTGACCTGGACGCCGTGCGGGAGGGGCAGCGCAAGCGCCTGAGCGGAGCCTATCCGCGCGAGGTGGCGCCGCTGGCCACGGCCATGAACGCCGTGCTGGATCATGATGACGTGTTGATCGAACGCGCCCGCACCCATGTCGGCAACCTCGCCCACGGCCTGAAGACCCCTTTGGCCGTGCTACAGGCCGAAACCAGCGGGCAGGATGCCAATCCGGCCACTCTGCGCGCCCAGGTTCAGGCCATGACCCGGCTGGTCGAACATCATCTGGGCCGCGCGGCGGCGGTGGCCGGAGCGGGGCGGGCCTTGGGGCAAAGTGTGGACGTGGCCCGCACGGTGGCCGATTTGGCCGCCGCCCTGGAGCGCATCCACCGCGACCGGGGAATAACCCTGGAGCATCATGTGGAGGCCGGAACGGTATTCCGGGGCCAGCGCGAGGACCTGGAGGAAATCCTGGGCAACCTCATGGATAATGCCTGCAAATGGGCCCATGGCCGCGTTCGGGTTAGCGGCGGAATGCCCGGCGGCGCCCTGTTGCTGGCGGTCGAGGATGACGGCCCCGGCTTGTCCACCGAGGACGTGGCCGCCGCCGCCACGCGCGGTGGCCGCCTGGACGAGGCGGTGCCCGGCTGGGGCCTGGGATTGGCCATCGCTACCGATCTGGCGGCCCTCAACGGGGCGGCTCTGGAGTTTGAGCGCTCGGACCTGGGCGGTCTGCGGGTGGTCCTGCGCCCGTCTCCAGGGGTGGAGAGCGTTTCCCGAGTTTAAGGGGGCTTTCTTTTGATGTGAACGATGGCTTCCGCTTGCGCGGACGGGCACTTGCCCGAACCCATCTGGAGCGATGCTCCAGACCTCCTTGTTTTTATTAAAGAAAAAAGCGGGGTTTGGGGCCATTGGCCCCAAGTGGGCATGGGCGGCAGCCCATCATTCTATGGTTCAAGTTAAAGACAAACCCCTTCAGCAGGACACCCGGCTGTCCGGGGTCGGGGCGGTCGTCTCCTGAACGATCTGCCACCGCCGCATCCGCAGGGGTTCGGCGCGGCCCTTGACCTGCACGTCCTCGGCCGTGGCAAAGCCCTCGGGATGGCCGGCGCGGGCCAGGGTGCGGGTGTCGGCCAGGACCTCGCCGGTGGCGGCCAGGCTGCACAGACGGGCCGCCACGTTGACGGCATCGCCGATGACCGTGAAGTCCTGGCGTTCCTCTGGCCCGATCACGCCGGAAATGACATGGCCGTCGTGCAGGCCGATGCCCAGGCCGCGCGGCAGTTCGACCTCCTTGGCCAGACACGCTTGAATGGCCTGGGCGCAGGACACGGCGCGGGCCGCCCGGTCGGGGCCTTCGAACACGGCCAGCAAGGCGTCGCCGATCATCTTGTCCACGTCGCCACCATGCTCGCGCACCAGCCGCACCTGGATGGTCAGGACGCGGTTGAGGAAGGCGACCACCTGTTGCGGCGGGGTTTCCTCGGCAAAGCTCGTGAAGTCGCGGATGTCGGCATAGTACAAGGTGGCGTCCATCACCGTGGACTGGAACCGCCCGTCGGCCGACGCCTGCTGTGCCGCGCCCACCGCCTGGGTGGACAGCAGCCGGGCCAAGCGGTCCTTTACCCCGGCCAGCGCCTGGGTGCGGCGGTCGATGTCGGACTGCGCCCGCTCGACCATGCGCCACAGCACCAGGGCCAGGCCAAGGACCAGGGTGACCGGAAGGATCATCTGTGGGGCGAGGTGGCTCCACAGCAAGGCGTTGAGATGGTCGACCGGTTCGTACAGCTCGAACACCAGCCAGATGTCGCCTTTTTCGTCGGGCAGCCAGACATAGAGTTCATACAGTCCGCCGTCGGGAGTTTCCTTGTGCACGATCTGGGCTTCGCGCTTGGTCAGCAGCCTGGACACCACTGGGCCACGGTCGATTATCCCCATGCCCACGCCCTGGGTATTGAAGATCAGCCGCCCGCCCTTGTCATAGATCTTGAGCTTTTCCAAGCGGGTGTCGCTCAGGGCATTAGCGATGGCGTCCTGAAACGTCTGAAGCTCGGCGGCGGAGGGCAATCCCTCGGCCGAGGACAGGGTGGACAGCCGTTGCCACGCCTGCGGCGCCAGACGTTCGGACGTGCGGGCGATGGCCTCGGCCCGCAACTGGGCCACTTGGAGGTAAACGGACTCGACCAGATGCCGCCCCCCTTCCAGCGTCAGGGTGACCGATACGACCAGCAACAGCAGCAAGAGCGGCAGGATATAGCGCCGGAACCGTCCGCGCAGGGGATAAGGCTGCGTCTCGTTGATGTCCTGGGGCATGGAGGAGGGGCGTCCTGGATTTGGGCTTTCGGGTGTCGCGGACGACGGGCGGGTGTCGCGGACGACGGAGTGCCCGCGAAGTATAGATCACCCGGCCCGTTGCGGCGCATGGACAATCAGACCCGCTTGCGCCCCGTCACCATGGCGCGCACCAGATTCTCCCGGTGCAGCAGGCTGGAAACCACCACGCCCAGCACATGCACGGCCACCAGACCGAGCATGACGTTGGCGGCCATCTCGTGGATGTCCTCCAGCCAGCCGACACCCCAGAAGCGGTCGGTGACCATCAACGCACCCGACCCGGCAGTCACCGCCACACCGAACAGTAGGGCCAGGATCATCAGACCGCCGGCCGGATTGTGGCCCATGTAGCGGTCGGCGTGTCCCTTGAACAGGCTGCCCACATAAGCAACGACGGTACGCGGGCGCGTCACGAAATCCGTGAAGCGGGCATGGCGTGTCCCGACAACTCCCCAGACGAGGCGGAAGACAACAAGCCCCAGGGCGATGTATCCCGCCGTGTTGTGGATGTTGGCCACGTCTTCGGCCAGGAAGGCCGTCGCCATGGCGCCGACCAACGACCAGTGGAAGAGGCGTACCAGGGGATCCCAGACCCGCACATCACGCATGGGCTACTCCTGGGTCTTGATCTTGACCACTTCAGCGGTGACCGGATGGACGTAGACCTCGACGCGCTTGCCGTCCTTGTCCATGCCCTTCATCTCGATGCACCCGTGTTCGGTGTCCATCTTGCGGACGTCGTAGCCTTGGCCTTTGAGCATGGCGGCGATGTCATCCTGGGTCTTCTTCGCGCCTTCCATGGGCGGGCACAGGTCGGCGGCCATGGCGGCCGAGGTGGTGGCAAAAAGAGCAAGGGCGCAAGCGGCAGTCAGCAGGCGACGGGTCATGATGGGATCTCGCTGGATAGGGTTGGGACATTTGGACAGGGGAGGAAATGTTCTGTGCCCTTTATGACATTCCGCCGTTAAACCGGACCTGAACGGCTTTGCAGGCCGCGCGGGATGGCCGCCGATGGCTTACAGGAAGAAGCCGTCGTCGATGGCCTCGCGTCCTTCATGGCGGCCGTGGTTCAGGAAATGCTCCAGTGGATTGACGCCGGCGGCCCGCACATCGTCGTTGGCTTCGAGATAGCCGTCGGTGTCGAACTGGGCCGAGGGATCCCGCCCCTCCCGCCAGCCATGCAGGGCGTAGTGCTCCAGGGGATCGAGGCCCGCTGCCGCCACGTCGGGATTGGCGGCCAGATAGCCTGCGGTGTCGAACCAGGCATTGGGCTGGCGGCCTTCGTGCCAGCCGTCCTGGCGGAAGTGCGTGAGGGCATCCACTCCGGCAGCGGCCACGTCGGCATTGTTTTGCAGGTACCAGCCGTCATCAAAGAGGGTGCGGACGGCGTCGTCGTTGTGCGCCCCTTCGTTTCCATCCGCCTGCTCGGGCCCATCTGTTCGCTCAGGCAGGGAATCGGCCGCCACGACGGGGGCCGAAGACGGCATGGTGGAAAGCGTCGGCCCGGTCGGCGCCGATGCGGTGTCGGACCACCGTCCGGCTTCGTGGAACACGCCATCGCCATCGGGGTCGGAATAAAGGGTGTTCTGGACATAGCCGTGCTCAAGCTCGGTCTTCACCACCCCTTGGGAGGTTACGCTCCAGCTCTCGTCCCAGTCGATACGGTCGGGCCGCCAGCCGCCGTCATCCAGTTCGGACACCCCAACCACGGCCCCGTTGCGGATATCGAACTGCTTGGCGTCGCCAGACCACCCGTTTGGGCCGTGGTCGTCGTCCCGGTCGTTGTCGCGACCGTACCGATCATCATCGTGATCATCCCTGTCGTTCTCATAGCGGCTCATGACATTCTCCCGATCAGGGTTTCGTCCGGTGGCGATTCTGCGGCGAGTATGGCCCGGCAAGCTGACGGCAACCTGACGCCGTCAGTGCCCTGTCAGGAAAACCGTGCACTCTGGGTGAACCGGAGAGATGGCGGCGGGAGGGGGAAAGGGGATGCGGGTCCTGATTGTCGAGGACGAGGCGGAATTGGCGGCGCTGACCGCACAGGGATTATCTGCCGCGGGCTTTGCCTGCGATGTCGCCGCGACTCTTGAGGATGCCGGCCTGTTCCTCGACGGCGGCACCTACGATGCCGTTGTCCTCGATCTGCAGCTTCCCGACGGCGACGGCTTGGCCCTATTGCAGCGCCTGCGCGGACGGGGAAGTTCCGTGCCGGTGCTGCTGCTGACCGCGCGTGACGGCATAGGCGACCGCGTGCGGGGGCTGGACAGCGGGGCCGATGACTACATGCTGAAACCCTTTGCCCTGGAGGAACTGGCCGCCCGCCTGCGGGCCTTGTTGCGGCGTCCGGGGGCGGTTCTCGGCCTGCATCTGGAACTGGGCAATCTGACCCTTGATACGGTGGCCCGTCAGGTCATGGTGGACGATGTCCGGGTTGCCCTGTCACGGCGCGAGATCGACGTTCTGGAACCGCTTCTGCGGCGGGCCGGGAAGGTGGTCCCCAAAAGCGCCCTTGAAGACAGTGTTTATGCCCTGGGCGAGGAGGTTTCCTCCAACGCCGTCGAGGCCCAGGTGTCGCGGCTGCGCCGCCGGCTCGCCCAGGCCGGGGCAGAGGTGCGGGTCCATACGCTGCGCGGTATCGGCTACATGCTGACCGCCGCAGAGGGGGAGACCATACCATGACCGGACCGCAGGCCTCTCCGCGCGGACCGTCGTTGCTGCGCCGCATCGTCGTCCGCCTGATGGTGGTGACGGCCATTTCGGCCGCCATTGCCTATGGGTTTTTATTCGCCGAGTTTTCCGTGATCGTGTCGGGCCTGCGCCAATCCACCCTCTATGGCGAGGCCGAGGAGCTGTTGCGGCACCTGAGCATTGCCCCCGACGGTGCACCGCGCCTGCTCCTGACCCCGGAAATGACGGCCCTCTATTCCGATGGGGAGCACCGCTTTGCCGTCCTTGACCCTGCCGGCCAGCGGATTTTCCAGAGCCTGGAGCCGCCTCGCAAGGTCACGCTGGACCTGCTGGCCCGCCCCGGCACTATCCTGGTCGGGTTCGAAGATCTGGTTGGGGTCTATGAGCAAACGGTCGCTGCGCCCGATCTCTACCGCTACGGGGCCCTGGTTGAGGAAACCATCGACGGCGTGCCCTTCACGGTCCAGGTGGAGCGCACCACCAGTCACTACACCCTGTTGGCCGATACCCTGCTGGACGAGTTCTTCAACGATGGCGGATGGCTGGGGCTGCCCTTCCTGGCCGCCATGATGCTGGCCAGCATCGCCACCGTGGCGCAGGGACTGGCCCCGTTGCGGCAGGTGTCGGACCGGGCGCGTCAGATCACACCGGGAAAGCCCGGCGAGCGCTTGCCCTTGACCGGTATCCCGCGCGAGGTCGAACCCCTGGTCACGGCCGTCAACGGTGCCGTGGACCGCCTGGAGCAGGCATTTGACATGCAGCGGGACTTCACGGCCGCTGCGGCGCACGAATTGCGCACACCCCTGGCCGTCCTCAAGGCCCGCCTGGACGTCACCCTTCTGCCGGGCGAGGAAAGGGCCGCGCTGAACCGCGACATGGCGGTCATGACGCGCATCGTCGATCAGTTGTTCAAGGTGGCCCAGCTTGAAAACCTGATGGTCGGCCCGGATGACCGGGCTGATCTCAGGAAGATTGCCTGCGACGTCGGCGCGGCTTTGGCTCCCCTCGCCATCCGCCGGGGCATCGACCTGAGCGTTGAAGGTCCCGAGGCTCCGGTGCCCGAGACTTTATTGATTGTGCGCGGGCAAGAGGAGACCTTGTTCAACGTGGTACGCAATCTGCTCGAAAACGCCCTGTTCCACGCTCCGGCTCATAGTCTGGTGAGCATCGTTCTGGCGGTCGAGGAGAAAGGCCCCAGTTTGAAGGTCATCGACCATGGCCCCGGTGTGCGGCCGGAGCACCGGACCCAGGTGTTCGAACGCTTCTGGCAGGGCCGGCGCCGCGGGTCCGGGGCCGGGTTGGGGCTGTTCATCGCCGCCCGCACCATGGCTGAACACCAAGGCGTGATCGAGGTGGCTGAAACACCCGGTGGAGGCGCCACCTTCATCTTGCGCTTCCCAAGGCTTGGGTCCTGACCTGCCCCGGCGGCTTTTGTGTAACCGATGAGCATGTGCGGGCTTCTTCAGAAGCCTCTGTTTCATCGGGCCGTTTGGTACTGTGTCCCTCCGCAGGCTTCAACGCGCCCTATGGGATGCTTCACCCGAAGACGGTGTCGTCGGCGCTGGTCACGGTCAGGGTGCGCTCGGCGGCATTGCGGGTAATCACCGCACTCCACCTCTGGGCTGTGGCCGAGGATCAGGGAGAACATCCAAACGATGCGCTTGGTGCCTGATTGGTCGGCGAATGTGGTTCGGAAGTGGGCGAAATCCACCTGGGCCTGCTTGCCCGGTCACGTCAGCGGCAACGGGTCATTTCATACGCTGGGCGGTATCAGTTTGTCTGGGGGCTGAACACAAGGCGGATGAAGTCGCGGTACAGCATGATTTGGCGCGGCAGGCAGTCGGGCTCCTTCATCACCTTGGCCAGAATGATGCCGCCATCGGCGGTGACGGACAGCATGTCGGCCAGATCGTCCAGGTTGACCGGGATGCGCGGCGGGTACTGCTTTGAGATGCGTTCAATCTGGCCGCGAAACCGGGTGCGCCAGCCGAGAACCGCGTTTTGGCTGATGTCGCGGACTTCGCGGTCGAACAATTGCTCGTGGTAGCAGATCGAGGCGACCATGCAGCCCGGATGGCCGTTCGGGAGGTCGGCAAACGTTTCGGCCAGCATCTTGAGGCTGGCCAGAAAGCTGTGCAGCGGGTCTTCAATTAACTCATCGGCGCGTGAGAAAATCGCGTCAAAGATCCTGTCGTCCTGGGCGACGTAGCGGTGGAGCAGGGCCTTGGCGAGGTCGCTTTTGCCCTGGAAATGATAGAAAAAGCCGCTTTTGGAAATGCCCACCGTGGCGATCAGTTCGTCGATGGACGTGCCGTTGAATCCTTTGGCGAGGACGGCTGCCTCGGCTGCTTTGAGGATTTGTTCGCGTACCGGCGTTGTGCGGTGGTCCAGAGGCTCGGCCATGGGGTGGCTCCTCAATCCTTTCCTGAACTGTACCACAGGTGTAGTTGGTGATGCTGTCCCGCCGTCGCGGCTACGTCCTCCGCGCCGGGGGCGGCCTCTAAAGCATTATGGGACAACAGCATTCACTAACGTGGCGGGATGTACCGCAGGCTTACTAGTGGGGTCGGGGGAAGTTCTCTACCGTAAATGCTGACGGCGGAGGACCGCCCCAGCATTGGAGGATGAGATGTTGTTCGATCAGCAAGGTAATTCCCTGACCGGTGCCACTCCCCGCGCCGTGGCGGACTTCGACAATGCGGTGCATGCATTCAACATTTACCGTGGCGATCCGGTGTCCCTGCTGGACCGCGCCATGGCCGAGGCCCCCGCGTTCGTTATGGCCCATATTCTCAAGGCCGTGCTGTTCGCCGTGGCGACCGAGCCTGCGGCGACCGAGGGGGCGAAAGGGATCATCGCCCAGGTCAAGACGCTGCCGATGAACGAGCGCGAACGCTCACTGGTGGCCGCGCTGGACCACATTCTGGCGGGGAACTGGACGGCCGGCGCGACCGCCTTGGACCGCCATTCCATCCGCTATCCGCTTGATCTCGTCGCCTTGCAGGCCGGGCATGTGAGCGATTTCTTCCGGGCCAGCGCACGGGATCTGCGCGACCGGATTGCCCGTGTGCTGCCTCGCTGGTCGGCCGATATTCCGGGCTATCCCGTGGTGCTGGGGATGTATTCGTTCGGGCTGGAGGAAAGCGGCGCCTATGCCAAAGCCGAGGATGTCGGGCGGCAGGCGGTGGAGTTGCAGCCGCTGGACTGCTGGGCGCATCACGCGGTTGCCCATGTGATGGAGATGCAGGGCCGCGCGGCCGAAGGGGTCCGCTGGATGCAGGACCGGGAACCCGCGTGGTCGGGCGACGACAATTTCCTCAAGGGTCACAACTGGTGGCACAAGGCGGTGTTCCACATGGATCTCGGCCAGGGTGACGAGGCGCTGGCGTTGTATGACGGTCCAATCCGGGGCGGGCGCAGCCCCGTCGCCATGGACATGATCGACGCCTCGGCCCTGCTGTGGCGGCTGGAACTGGATGGCCACGATGTCGGGGACCGGTGGGTTGAACTCGCGGCGGCGTGGGACGCCCATGCCGATGGCAAGCTGTACCCGTTCAACGACTGGCACGCCGCCATGGCGTACCTGGGGGCGGGGCGCATCGACGATGTCACCCGCCTGCTGGCCCAGTACCGCATGGACGGCGCCGCCCCCTCCGAGGCTGCGGCCTGGGCACGCACCACCGGCAAGGACCTGATCGAAGGGTTCGCGGCGTTCCATCGCGGCGACCATGAGGCGGCGGCAGGGCAGCTTTACGCCGCGCGTCATATCGTCAACACGTTCGGCGGCAGCCATGCGCAGCGCGATATCATCGACTGGACGCTGACCGAGGCCGCCTTGCGCGGCGGCATGAGCGATCTGGCCGAAGCAATGGCCAACGAGCGGCTGGCGCTTAAGCCGCACAGCCCCATCAACCGGCGCATCTTCGAGCGCGCGACCAACCTGCCCATCGCGGCCGAATGATCGGCAAGCCCCTGAAGCCCGCGGCTTCAGGGGCTTATGCCCGCCCCCTATGCCGATTGCGCCCAGCGTCATCATCCCCAGGCCAACGCTGTTACACCACTCGGGGGGACGTGACCGTTGAGAAGGCTGTGCGTCCGCTTTGGACATGCACGTGGGCTGCTGCCAAAGGCGCGACAAAGTGGAGATGTCCAAGAGCCCTGTTAGTACGCCTGTCTCATGGACTGCGGGAAGGCTTCAATTACCCGACTGGCCACTTGTTGCGAGGTCGACTCATCCCCTCTTTTCAGCTTTGGCGGCGCTGGCAGACCGGAAACCGTTGTCGTTGGTTTCGGACGCCTGGATTGCGTATCCAGGGGGCGGGCTGTTTTATCGGCTCAGCCATACCAAGTGCCGTTTTCAGGGCGGCTCCCGCGATCTGTCTTGCATGACGATGTCTCCAGTTGTTTCAAGTGGGGCGCACTGCACCCGCCTTCGAAGCGGGGTAACTCGTCCATCCGGGACGAGGCGGGGTCCAGGTGGCTGCCTGTCAGCCGGCGTTGACCACGGTGCCGATGACCGTCCGCAATCCTACAAAGAGGCGCGGCGCTGGGTATCTCGGTGACGGCGGCGGTCAAGCTGGGCTTTCAAGCCAGCGACCTGCCCCGCTGCATTTCTGGCTTTGGTCTCAGCGGCGTTTGCCCGCGCTGTGGCGCGGGCAACAATACCCTCGGCCTCCCGCTGCATCTGCTCGGCATGCTGAAATTCCGACGCTACGGCCGATTTCGCGGCCGCCTGGGCTTCGGAGACGGCAGTGCGGGCCCTTTCCTCGGCTGCGGCGAGACGCTCATTTTGGGCCCTCTGGCGGCGATCTAGGGCCTGACGTTCCTCGCGTAGCTCCAATGATACGACGCGTTGTACGATCATGCCGCCGACGACCAGGCTTAAGCAAAGAGCAATGACCACTGTCAGCACGCTAACGGGCCAGAGCGAAAGCACTCCTGACCATCCAAGCATCTGGGGACCATCGGAGATCTGGACTGAAAGCGTGGAAACCCAGCGGTGCAGAGACCACACAGCCCCGACCGACAGAAGCCCACCCATGAGGAGCAACATCGAGCTCTTCATTTGCATCACCTCAGGTATGCGTTGGTGGTGTCGGCGTCGAAGTGGCCCACCTCCTGCGCCACCGCTTCTCGCGCGGCGTCGTAGGACAGTCCGCGCGACTGGTGTTCAACCAGGCGATCCTGAGCGAAGCTATGCCGCAGCCCATGCGCCCCTGTCGACCAACCCAACTCGGCCTTAGAGGCGGCGCTGAAGCTCTGGGACCAGCTTTGACCACCGCCGATGTTGTAGTGCTGCTCGTAGTGGGTCACCCGATCCACGGTAATCTGAGGCGTTGCTAGGCGAGCAGCTTCCAGGCGTTCAGCTAAAGCCTGGGGGAGGGTCACTTCCCGAACCAGGCCCCCCTTACCTGCGACCGTGTAGCTGACGCCTTCGCGGCCTTGGCCGCGTTCCTGAGACCATTCACGATGGGTGCTCGGGCCTCGTTCATCGGCGGGTCGCAGGGTCAGGATCTCGTGGGCGCGGAGGCCGCCGGCGGCGGCGACCTGTGTCGCCAGCGCGTTCCGGTCCGACTGGCGAGCACCGATCGCCTGGACCTGCTCGGGCGTGTAGGCCCGGCTTTGGTGCGCCAGGTCGCGCCCGCCGGTGGCCGTACTACGGAAGTCGACGCGGTCCAGCTTGCTAACGTTTCCGAGGGTGCGGCTGATGGCCTGCCTGTCGCGGTCCAAAGTGGATTGAGAAACGGTCTGCGACCGCTCTGCCAGATAGGCACGAGCCTGTTCCTGCGTGGCTTGCGAGAGGTTGTTGGTAAACCCGTTCTCCATCCGCCATTGCTGAAAACCACGCAATGACTGCTCGTAGCTTCGGGCTGTTCCGACCGAGTGAATGCGACCCGCGCCCTTGTTTTCGTGTCGGCTTTGGCCGAACGCTGTGACCTTCGAAACGGCGGCGGCGGCTTGTTTTTCGGCGCTTCGGAACGACCTACCCATCGGCCAACTCCCCGCACTGCTTCAGGAACCGCAGGACTGTCGTGTGCGACACGACGACGCGTTTCTCAGAGCGTAGCCAGGCAGCAAGGTCGGGATAGCTGCCACCGGCACGGCGCGGTAACGGGCAAGTTGTGACGGCCGCCAGCGCCGGCGCCGCGCGACGGCGCGGTTGGCGCGGGTGCTTTCGAGCGCGGCAGCGGCGTCGAAAGACTGTGCGGAAGTATCTGTGCAGTTGGTCATGTGCGCCTGGCCTGTGCGTGGAACTATTTTTTACTGAACAAAAACTAAGACATAGTGGCTTTCCAACTCTATCAAAACTCAGCCTGACAGAGCGAGGAAGCAAGCACATTGTAGCAACATGCAAGCAAGACAAAAAGAAAAAACCGCCGCTCCTCCTGAAAGGGGGAGGAAAAGCGGTTTTTTTCAAATGGGTTGGAAAGTGGTCGGACAGCGTGACACGGTCACGGAAAGTATACGAGCGTGACACGGTCACGGGCATACTTCCAGAATATGAGCTATGCAAAGCCTAGAAACAGGGCGAGTGCCCGATTGATCGCGACCATAGTTTCGGCGTCGAGCCTACCAAATGGCTCTCCCAGCTTGTCTCGCTTCACGGTCATGGCCTTGTCCACCATGACTTGGGACCGCTTGCGGAGACCGTTTTTCGGACTCGGCTCCACGTCCAGGCGGATCAGGGGCGCGTTGACGAAGGTTTCCGATAGCAGCAGCACGGACACGGTGACGGTATCGATAAACTGATCGGACTGGATGACCAGGGACGGGCGGGGTTTCCCGAAGTCACCCGGCATGGCGACGGTTACGAGGTCGCCGCGTCTCACGCTTCGCCCTCATCGTCCAGATCCATCAACGCGGCATCCAGGAGGTCCAACATCTCCCCGTCGGCCATGTCCGCTTGGGCTACGGCTTGGGCTTGACGATGGCATTCCTCGGCAAAGCCAGGGCGGCGGGTATCGGGCACCCAAATCTGGATCGGGCGCAGCCCAGCGGCCCGCAAGGCGATACCTTCACCATTGCCGCAGCACAATCCGTCGCTTCATGTACGCCTGCGGACTCCAGACCAGGATCCGCGCGATAGCCCACACGCCGACTTTCCGCTGTGCCTGAAGACGTGAGCGATCGGCACGCATCAACACCATGCCTCGAAAGGCATCGGTCAACGCCCGCCACACCGGGATGTTTCGTCCACGCAGGCGATTACGCAGCCACACTCCGGCCAGCGTCATCACCTGTCCCGCAATCGTGAAAGGCATGAGGGGCATTGGCATACATTTGAACGTCATCCACAGGCCGTTGCGATACCCGTGGTAGAGACCGAAGTCGGAACCTCGTCCGGCGATGCCCGAACTCACATGATGAACGACGGCCTTCCCCGACTGATAGGCACGCCCTCCCATCAGGCGCATGCGGAAGGCCAAGTCCACATCCTCGCAATAGCAAAAAAACCGTTCATCGAAGCCACCAACCGCCTCGAACAAAGCCCGGTCATAAAGAGCCGCCGCCGCGCACGGAGCAAAAGTTTCCCCTGCCGGCCACGGCGGGCTGTGGGGTTTCAGAAAGCCGCCGCGCCACGGATAGCCGAAAGCGGGCATATTATCGCCCGCTCCATCAAGAATTGTTTCGTCGCACTCCGCCAAAAGCTGCGTCGAACCAATCATTGTCACCCCAGGCAAACGCCTGCTTTCCGCCAGTAGGTTTTCTAGCCAGTCGGGTTCCGGAAAGGCATCAGGATTGAGCAGGGCCAGCCAGGGTGTCTGCGCTCCAGCTGCCCCGCGATTATTGGCAGTCGCAAAACCGGTATTCTCAGCGAGTGGCATAGACGTAAAGCGGGCGTCGTCTGTGGGCACCGCTTCCATGGAGCCGTCAGTTGAGCCGTTGTCGACCACCACCGCCTCAAAATCATGATGGGTCTGTGCTGCCAAAGCCTTCAGGCAGCGCGCCAAGTAGGCCCCACCGTTGTAGTTAACAATAATGACGCGGACGGCGGGATGAGCCGCCAGAGGGCTGGCGTTGCACATACTTACTCTCTTGGGACAGTGCGCCTGGTTTCCAAGGCACTCGGCGGCGCTTTATCAGGCGGCCAAGAGTACCTTGGTGGCCGTTCCGGAATCAATTGCGGAGTGCTCGGTGCGGATGGTTGGCCGTAGACCTGGGACAGGACGTGCGGGCACCCTAGATCCGGCCGAGCAGCATCAATCCGCGCAGTGCCAGATCGTCAAGCGGTGCTTGCCGAAAAACGCGATCCTGGCCAAGAACATAGGAGGGCGTTCCCCTGCCTTCTGAAGCATCGAGAAACCGACCAAGAATGTCTCGCGCCGCCGGGCCCATGGCATCCCCATAAGCCTGACGGAGAGCGACGGCCTGTCTGCGGCACAAACCTGGAGGCCGGGTTAACTGACCACGAACCTTCCGGGCCAGGCGAGCCAGGGGATTCCGGCCGGCGCCCACGACGTTGTTGCCATGCTGCCGGTAGAGCAGAGACGGTTCCGGGTCGAAGATGACCGTCCCGAACGCCGACACCACAATGTAAAACCACCAGTCATGCATCTGTACGGCAGCAGGAGGGGGTACGGAACGCAGCAGATCGACGGCGGCCCGGTTCAGCATGATGGTACACCCCGCCGCAACATTCTCTACCAAGGCATTGGCAAGACAGAGCGGGCGACGGGGCAAGGGGGATAGCCCCAAAGGGGCCAGATCCGCATCCACATACTTCAGGCGCGAACAGTAAAGGGCTGGTCGGCCCTGCGGCACTTGCTCCTCCAGCGCCAAACGGGCACGGGCCACCTTGCCTGGAAGCCAGACATCATCCTGATCGGCGAAGGCCACAAACGCCGCATCATCCGGGGTCTGAAACAGAAGATGAAAGAAACTACCGATTACCCCCAGCCTGGCCTCTGGTAAGAGGGTGAGTCGGCCAGTCTCACGGGCAGAAAGCCGATCGAGAACTTCCCGAGTTCCGTCGCTGGATCCATCATCACGAATTATAAGATGAATCCCGTCTCCAGATTGACAGATAATACTGTCTATCTGCTCCTCAATATACTCCATACCATTATATGATGATAATAGTACATAGACGGAGGAGTTATTTATTATCATATTACTATATATCCGGACTGAATGCCCTCAGGTTTCACGCCGCCAGGAAATGCGGTGCATGGGAATTCCCACCAGCCCGTGTTTCAGAGAGGTGGAGTGAACGTCGAACGCAATGGCTTCATGCATCCAATGCAACTGAGTGTGTTCTTCAAGAGTCCCTTCCGCCAGCGCCGCAGTGACGACATAGGTTCCCGCCGCCATCAAAGGCATTTGGAAGGCAAAGCGCGCTGTCGCCCTGGCACCCGCACGAAGAGGCGGCGGTTTCACCTCGCCCACCACGCTGTTGTCCCCGAACAACATCTGTCCGGTCCGATCCTTGATGTAGAAGCCAACGATTGCAGAGGAAATGACGCGCTCCGCTCCCACTTCAACCTCAAGGACAATCTCTTCACCACCGGCGATGCGTTGGCGGCGCTCCCCCGAAGGAGAGACGAACCGCACATCGTGGATATACCCCCCGCCTTCGCCAAAACCCGCCTGCTCGGGATCAAAGGGACTCACTGTCGCCTTTGTGCTTCGGTGGGGACGGGGATCTGTGGGCGGGGCCGGAGCATCCAGGAGAACAACTTCATCCCCTACCGTCAGAGTGTTGTTATCGAAATCAGGAACGGCCTCGTCCGACGGAGCGGTGCCGGCCGTACGCTCCTTAGCTCGAATCTCGTAAGTGATCTCCAGATATTCCTCGCAGACCCTTTTGGCGTCGCCGCTGCTTCGAATGCGGCCTTGATCAAGCCAGACCGCTCGACTGCACAGGCTTGTCACGGCGCCCAGATCATGGCTGACGAACAGAATCGTTCCCCGCTTTTGAAAGTCGCGGAGAAAGCGCATGCATTTCTGGGTGAAAAGGGCATCACCAACGGAAAGGGCTTCGTCGATGATCAACACGTCCGCATCCACGTGCGCGGCAACCGAAAAGGCGAGGCGCATAAACATGCCGCTGGAATAGGTTTTCACCGGCCGGTCGATGAATTCCTCCAATTCGGAGAACGCAACGATATCATCAAACCGCTCATCCACTTGATGGATCTTCAGGCCCAGGATGGTCGCGTTGAGATAAACGTTCTCCCGACCGCTGAATTCCGGTTCAAATCCCGCACCGAGCTCAAGCAACGCCGCGACCCGACCATTCACCTTCACCGAACCTGCCGATGGAGTGAGGGTTCCCGTCAGAATCTGCAAGAGCGTCGACTTGCCAGCGCCGTTGCGGCCAATCAAGCCAATGGTTTCTCCGCGATCGACGCTCAGGGAGATGTCGGAGAGCGCATGGAAGCTCGGATACCCTTTCCACGGCATCAACAGGTGCTTGAGGCGGTCGAGGGGGCGTCTGTAAAGCGTGTATTCTTTTCGAACCCCGGCAACCTCAATGATGGTGTTGTTGACGCTGCTAGAGGACATCGGCGAACCCCTTGCTCACGAGCCGAAAGAAGGCGAGCCCGAGTGCCGCAACAACCCATGCCACAGAAAAATATATAGATAAACCAAGCAGATCAGGGGCTTGCCCCATCAGGACAGTGGCGCGCATTTGTTCTATTATGAAAGTGATTGGATTGATCATCATCAGGGCTCGCAGGTTCTCACTGAGCTGGCTGACGGAATAGAACACCGGGGAAAGAAACAGGGCCCCCGTTATGGCCAGCCCGACGAGGTGACCGATATCGCGGATATAGACACCAAGCGCCGCGAGAAACCAGGCAATGCCCAGCAGCAATATTAAAAATGGAAGGAGGACAACCGGCGCCCACAGCGCCGTAATGGACAACTCAAATCCCGCAGCGAGCGCAGCTAACAAAAGAATTGAAAAGCTGACGAGGGCATGAGATCCCGCCGAGACCAACGGCACGATCGGCAGAATTTCAACTGGAAAAACCGCTTTTGTAACAAGGTTGCTGTGTCCAGTAATAGCGGACGGCGACGCAGATACGACATCGGCAAACAGCCAGAACACGATCAGGCCGGCGAACAGCACGATGGCGAAACTCGCGGGGGTTTCCGGTATGGCACTGCCCCACCGGCTATTTAGAACATAGCCGAAAACAAACGTGTAGATTGACAGCGTGAACAAAGGGCCCAGGACCATCCAGGCGAAACCGAGCATGCTCATGCGATAGCGGCGATTGATTTCGCGGCCCGCAAACTGCTTGATCAGCGAGAAGTGCCGGACCACACATAGAATGGGAACAATAAATTCTAGAAACGAAGGTTTGGCAGCGGTCATCATCATGCCATCTAGTGGAACACGGTCGGTAATGAGTCGGATGGAGAGAGAGGAGCCCGGCCATCCTGACGATGCTCGCACGAAAGGCTGGACCCCGAGCCTTGTACACCAGGTGGGGCCGGATCTCGACTGGAAACCATGGCCCCACAGGTAGAAAGGAGAGAGGTGAACTGCCCCAGGTTTGCCGGAGGCTCCAGCTCCGGAGAAGGATGGGGCCGTCATGCGCAAGACGATGAACGTGTTTTCCCCGGAAGTCCGTGAGCGGGCGGTGCGGATGGTGCTGGGCCATCAGGGGCAGCATGGGTCCAAGGGCGGCGGGCTCGTCCACCATTCCGACCGCGGGTCGCAGTACCTGTCCATCAAGTACACCGAGCGCCTCGCCGAGGCAGGCATCGAGCTTATCGGGAACAATCAGCCTCTGGAAAACCTGGGGCTTACCCAGCAACGGGCAGTTGATCCCGCTACGGCCACCGGGGTACTCTTGGCCGCTTGATTAAGCGCAGCCTGATGTCTCAGAAACCCGGCGCACTACACCTTGACGGAGGTAGGGAGAGCCCGTATCACATCGAACTCTAATCTCCTCATGATCTTAGGCGTGACTGCATGATCCCCGAAAAACGTGTGTTGGTAACCGGCGGGGCCGGATTCATCGGCTCGCACCTTTGCAGCCGCCTACTTGATCAGGGGCATGAGGTCCTGTGCGTAGATAACTACTTCACGGGAAGGCGGCAAAACGTCGCTCACCTGCTGTCCAATCCGGGCTTCGAGCTTTTACGGCACGACGTGACATTTCCCCTCTATGTAGAGGTCGACGAGATATACAATCTCGCTTGTCCCGCGTCTCCCGTGCATTACCAGAACGACCCGGTCCAGACCACCAAGACCAGCGTGCATGGCGCCATCAATATGCTTGGCTTGGCCAAACGCTGCCGCGCCAAGGTCTTTCAGGCCTCGACGTCTGAAGTTTATGGCGATCCGAGCATTCATCCGCAGCCGGAAGAGTACTGGGGGAATGTAAATCCCATAGGGATTCGGGCCTGCTACGACGAGGGCAAACGCTGCGCGGAAACGCTGTTTTTCGACTACCATCGGCAGCACGGCCTGCGCATCAAGGTGGCGCGCATTTTCAACACTTATGGTCCGAACATGCACCCAAATGATGGGCGGGTGGTCTCCAACTTCATTGTGCAGGCGCTACGAGGCGAGGATCTGACTGTCTATGGAGACGGCACCCAAACCCGCGCGTTCTGCTACGTCGACGACATGGTGGAAGGTTTCCTGCGCCTCATGGCCAGCGATGATACGGTCACGGGGCCGGTGAATCTCGGAAACCCAGGCGAGTTCACCATGGTGGAATTGGCTGAGGCCGTTATCCGCCTCTGCAAGAGCCCGTCGCGTATCACTTACCGGCCGTTGCCGTCCGACGACCCCAAGCAGCGCCAGCCCGATATCACAAAGGCCAAGGAGTTGCTGGATTGGCAACCCACCGTGCCGCTGGAAGAAGGCCTGGCGCGGACCATCGCATACTTCAAGCAGCGTCTCGGTCTGAATTCGTAACGCCGCCCCCTTTCGATGGGCTTCGGCCGACAAAGGCTGGACAACAGAGGGTCCTGGAAAAGCAGAAAGGCAGGGGTTATGGACGCCGCGACGGGCAGGGTCAAAGCCGCTCTGGTATGCAGTGAGGCCGTCCGTCCGAAGATGGCGGGCATCGGCATCCGTTATCTTGAATTCGCCCGCCGGCTTCCGGCTCAAGGGGTGGACATCGTTCTTATTTCACCCGCCGCCCCCGCAGAGACCGCCTCACTTGGGCTTGATCTATCGAGTGTGCGCCTGTTTGCGGAGGGGCGGCTGAGTGACCTCACCGCCGACTGTGATTGCGTCATCGCGCAGGGACACCTCGCCAACGCGGTGGTTAGCGAGGTCGCCGACAAGCCGGTGGTGATCGACCTCTACGACCCCTTTCTGATCGAAAACCTCTCCTATTTCCGGAAACTTGGCGAAGGCGTCTTCCGGAACGACCATGCGACCTGGATGCACCAACTCGGGCATGGTGATTTCTTTCTGTGCTCCAGTGAGGAACAAAGGCTCTTCTACATGGGGTTCCTCACCGCTCTTGGCCGCCTGAACCCACCGTTGGTGGAAGAGGCCCCGGACCTGCGGGAGCTTCTGGGCATCGTGCCTTTTGGTGTGCCCGCCACCCTGCCAGACTACACGCCATATCTTCCGCCGCGGACGGAGGGCGTGCGCCGGATTCTGTTCGGTGGCATTTACGACTGGTACGATCCCTGGACCACCCTCCGAGCTTTGGAGGAGGTGACGGCCTTCAACTGGGAAATCCTGTTCGTCCATAACCCCAATCCGGATGGTACTCCACAGGCCCTTGCCGCACGTGTGGAAGAGTACGCGCGGAACAAGGGTTGGCTGGGCGAACAGGTCAAGTTCATCGGATGGGTTCCTGCCGAACGGCGGTTCGATCTTTTGCGGGACGTGGATGCCCTGGTCGCCACGCATACCGTCTCGGTGGAAACCAGGCTCAGCCTGCGGACCCGCTTCCTGGAGGCCCTGGCGGCCGAGTGTCCGGTGGTGACCAGCGAAGGAGGGGCATTGGCCCGGTTGATCACCGAGCATGATACGGGGTTTGCAGCCCCTGCCGAGGACGCCCACGCGGTCCGGGTTCATCTTGAGCGTTTGTTCGGTGACCCCCGCTTTGCCGAACGGCAGCGGGAAAACGGGCTGGCACTTGCCAGCAAGTTCCACTGGGACAGCGTGCTCACGGACCTCGTTTCGTTCTGCAAGGCCCCCCGGAAGGACCCCCACAAGAGCTTCCTCGCCGCACCGCCCCCCTCCCCCTTACGAAAGGGGCTGGCACGCCGCCTCTATCGCGCTCTCGTTCGCCGCCTCTAGCGCCCTCTCTCATTCAGGGGGTGCAAAAAAGCGGATGGCGTCCTGTCCGGAGCGGAAAAATTCGCGTCGAGTACGACGCCGGGTCAAGACAGAAAAAAACCTTCGACTGCATTGAACCAGGAGGCGGAGGTGGGGGTGAAATGCCCCCTTTGTTTAGCACTAGGAGCTTCTGACAATGCGCTTCACCGTCGTTATGCCGACGTTCAACCGCATGGACATCTTGCCTGAGGCGTTGGACGCTGTTGAGGCCATGGAGGACGATGATTTCGATCTGGTTATCGTCAATGATGGCTCTTCGGACGGGACACAGGAATTCCTGGACAGCCGGTCTTTCAAGGTTCCGGTCCGAATTGTCCACCAGGCCAATGCCGGCCCGGCCAAGGCGCGCAACTGCGGTGTGAAGGAAGCGTCCGGGAAAATCGTCGCCTTTCTCGGAGACGACACTGTTCCCGAGGTTTCCTGGCTGGCACAGCATCGCGCTGTTCATGCGGCACGCGACTATGACCCAACCCTCGCGGTGATCGGGTATACGGCCTGGCATTTGCGGATGCGCCTCAACCCGTTTCTTCGCTACATCAACGACTGGGGCCTGCAGTTCGGGTATGCGATAATTCCCGATCCCGAGAAAGTCCCCTTCAATTTCTTCTACACCTCCAATCTGTCGCTGCACCGGGACATGCTCCTGGCCGAGCCTTTTGACGAGAGCTTCCCATACGCTTCCTGGGAGGACATCGAGGCGGGCTACCGGATGCAGGAACGTCGGGGAATGCATCTGGTCTACAACAAGGAGGCCGTGGTCGCTCACGACCATCCGACCACTATCGCCCGCTTCGCATCGCGCCAGGAAAAAGCGGGCTATTCGGCGGTCGTCTTCTACAAGCGGCACCCGGAGCTGGGCGGCTTTCTCGGTCTTGGAGAAAACGGCCCGCCCCCGCTACCGTCGGAGTGGCGCATCCATCTCCTGACGGAGGTCGCGGCAGCGACACAGAACCTGCCCCTGGACGTGCCGAAACTCTGGGACAACGTCTTCCGGTATCACTACATGCGCGGCTTGCATCGCGGATGGCAGGATTTGTTTGCAGCGTCTCCCGGCTCATGAGTGACAGTGTCCTCGTTCTTGAAAGCGCCCCACCCCGTGAAATAATCTCCGGCGACACGGCCATCGTGATCGCGGGCTGGGCCCTGCGTCAGGGAAAGACGCTTTGCGACGCGGCTGTGACGGTGGGAGAGGCATGCTCTCCGGCCGAGTTGCAGCCGTCCCTCGCTGCTTGGCGCTGGCAATCCCGGAAGACAGTGATGCCGCATCTCCCAGTGTGCGGTTTTCAAGCCATGATCCGTCTGCCAGCGATGCCCGCCGCGACGCAGTTGCTGGTTCGCCTGCAGCTTGCATGGAACGATGGGGAGCGAGAAGTCCGGGATCTTGGCGCTATTCATGTTGTCGCTCCTCCGCCTTCCGATACGCTGGAGGACCATCGATCGGACGAGCAGCCACTGATTGCCATCTGCATGGCGGTCTATAGCCCGGACCCGGACCTGTTTGCGCGCCAGATCGAAAGCCTGCGGACCCAGAGTCACCGGAACTGGATCTGTCTTATCCAGGATGATGCGTCGCCAGGCCCCTTCTGGGACATGGTCTGTGAGACTGTTGCCGGCGACCCCCGTTTCAAGCTTCAGCGCAATGCACGAAACCTCGGTTTCTACGGCAATTTCGAGCGGGCTCTGTGGCGGGTGCCGCAAGAAGCGAGCATGGTTGCCTTGGCCGACCAGGACGATATCTGGTATCCGGAAAAACTTGAACGTTTGGCATTGGAAGTGGCCAACGGCGCCACTCTGGCCTATTGCGACAGCCGCGTAGTGGCCCCCGATGGAACCGTTCTGGCGGAGAGCTTCGGCGCGAAATGGGCGAAGGGGGTCGAGGATGAAGCCGCCCTCTTGCTCAGAAACCCGGTGACGGGTGCTGCTTGCTTGTTTGACCGGAAGCTCCTTGAAACGGCTTTGCCATTTCCGCCCAAGACGGGGCATGTCTTTTATCACGATCACTGGATTGCGGCTTGCGCGGTCACCTGCGGCCAGGTGCGCTTTATCAACACGCCGCTCTACGACTATGTGCAGCATGGTTCGAATGCCATCGGAGCCAAGGCCGTCCGGCCGCAGCGCTTGCACTTGATTGCCCTCGCACCGTTGGTGCTGCCACTCCTTCACAGATTGGGACGACGGGTTCCGCTGTTGGCGCGTGTGGCTCAGGCCCGTTCAGAGGCACTGATCACCTATAGCTCGATAGAAAGCCGCCGCATTGCCACATTCGCGGCAACGCTCTTGATGCGCAGAGAGAAGATTGCCCCGTCCTGGCGCCGCAGGCTGACCGAGCAGTCCAAAGGCTGGCATGCCCATGGCATCGCGGCATGGCTGCTCGGAATGCGCCGTCTGCGCATCACGGAAGGGGCCGCGGCCAAACTTTATGCCGGGCGGCGCATAGCAGATCTGATGGCACGAAAAGCGGTCATGTCCCGCGTTGCCACGGTCCCTGCCGTACCCCGCCGGCGAGAGCTGCTGGATAACTCTGCGCTTGCGGGGGAGTGGATGTTCGCCAAGCAACGGCTGGCGGCCCTGCGGCTTGTAGAGGACGAAACTCAACCCTCACGGATAAACATCCTGCTGCCTGGGATGTCGACCGGCTTTCTGGACTCTGCCTGTGCCGCTGCGGCGCTGGCGGCAGAGTTCCGGCGGCGGGGTGAGGTGGTTCGCCTGGTTTCAATCGCCGAACAGGTGGTTGACCCCGAAAGCGTGCGGGCCTTTGCCCGAGATTGGGTGGGCGCGGGCCTGGAAGGCGTGGACCTGACGAGCATCACGGACCAGACGCCCCTCATTGTGACGCGGCGGGATCGTTTTGCGGCATGTGATGTCTTGTCTGCCTCTCTGGCGGTTCGCGCCGCCCGCGCTGTTGGCGCACAGAGGCCCGCACTCTGCCTGCTTGGCCCTGATGACGAGGCGGGGCTGCCGGCGGCGGAGCAGGAGGACCTGGAGTTTGAGCTGCAAGAAGCCCTCTGCGCTACCGCGCCGGGGCCATGGCGCAAGCGATTCCCGCATACCCCCCTCTTCCAACCTGCGGCGGTGTTGCCAAAGGGAAAGCCTCTAGACCAAGCCGATGATGCTTCACCTTGCGTCCTCCTCGACCTCACGCGTCAAGCGGCCTTCTCTGGGCGGGCCTTGTCCGAGGTGACCACCGCCTTGAAGCTCGGTCGGCTGGGAGATTGCCGTCTGGTTGCCCTGACGGGCTCTGGGACGGGTGAGGGCTTGCCGGGCGTGGAGACCATGGCTCTGACGGAGATGACGGCACAGGACTTGGGCCATTTGCTGTCGCGCACGACCGTTGCCGTCTCTCTTGGCGGTGACGGGGCGGCAACGCGGGTGCGCATGATGCTGATCGCGGCGGGCGCACGCGTGGTGGTGGGGTCTACAGAAGGATCCCTCCAGGAGTGGTCGGACGGATTCCGGCCTGCGGGTCGGACGGCTGGCGCTATCGGCAAAGCCGTCGAGCAGGCCCTTGGTGCCGCGAATGCCGCGCCGAACTGGCCGCTCGTTTGGGAGGAAAGCTTCGCGCCTTCCCTGGATACCGTGGTGACGCGCTGGCTCTCTGCGGAGCGCCGTTGAAACCTATTGACCGTTACGCATCAACAGTGGACAGAGGGAGTGCTGCATGCGACTGCCGACCGGAGGCCTGACCGAGATGAGTTTCAACCCGCTGGCATACCCAATCTTGTTCACGACCCCGCGTCGCCTGTCTGATATCCCGAGCTGGCACGGCCATATTCCGTTTGCGTTTCTGCTGATGGAAATAATGCGGCCGGACGTCTTTGTGGAGTTGGGCACTTTCAAAGGGGATAGCTACTGCGCCTTCTGCCAGGCTGTGGCGGACCTGAAGACGGCGACGCGCTGTCATGCGGTGGACCTGTGGGAGGGTGACAGTCATACCGGCGCCTACGACAGCAGCGTTCTTTCCGATTTGAAGGCGCACCACGATCCTCTGTACAGCCCCTTCTCGCAGCTTATGCGCACGACCTTTGATGAGGCCGTGGAGCACTTTGCCGACGGAAGCATTGATCTTCTGCACATCGACGGCTTGCACACCTATGATGCGGTGCGGCACGATTATGAAACATGGCTTCCAAAGCTCAGTGATCGAGCCGTGGTGCTGTTTCATGACACCGAAGTTCGGGAGCGTGACTTCGGCGTCTACGCGTTTTGGGAAGAGGTGGCTGGAAAGGGGCCGGCGTTCCGCTTCACCCATTCGAATGGCCTCGGCGTGCTCGCGGTCGGCAAGGCTGTGCCTGAGCCCGTGCTGAATTTTCTCGCGGCGGCCAATGCAGAGACTGAGGTAACGCGGAGCTTTTTCCAGGCTCTGGGGGAGCGCGTGACCCTGCATGAAGCCGTGGAGCGCCTGACGCCAGAGGTTATGCGCTATCGGCACGATGTTCCGATCGCGCGGGACAGAATTGCCGCGCAGGATGCCCTTATTTCAGAACAAAATCAGAGCATTGCGGACCTGGGCGCGCGGGCAAACCATCTGCAAAACGAAGTGACGTCCTTACAGAACCAGTTGACGTCCATAGTGCAGTCGCGCTCTTGGCGGATTACCGCGCCGCTTCGGGCGATAAACGGCCGTTTCCGCCAAGAGCCGTAGTTTACGGTCAACAGCCCGCCTCTTTCTGGTGCCGGAAGGCCAGAACATACACCGCGTCGTCGGCCGGTTCATGGCGGTACAGGGCCACATAGCCGGACTCCCCGAAGGCGATCACCAGTTCGCGCAGTTCGGGCAGTTCAGGGAACGGCCGGCCGATGTCGGGGGCTGTCTCCAGCAGCAGGAATTGCCGTTCGATGGCCTGACCGGCTCGCCTGGCGGCTTCCGGTGCCTTGCCGGCCAGAAACCGTCGGCATCGTTCCAAGCCGTTCGCTGCGCCTTCGGTGATGATTACTTGTGGCACTCTGGTACCGCTGTTTCATCATCGGTGCCCCAGGTGTTCAACCATGTGCGCGCTTCCTGACCGGTCAGGTGGCGGCCGGTTTCCGTGTAGGCCGCCCAGGAGGCCAAGGCTTCCTGCTTGAAGCTCTCGCGGGCTTCCTCGCGCTCGACGTACTGCTGAATGGCTTCGAGCATGATCCAGTGCGCCGAGCGGCGGCGCTGGCTGGCGAGGTGCTGGACACGGCTTTTCAGCGTGTCGTCGATCTTGAGAGACGTTGCCATGGCGTGCCTCTTATCACAGGGTAATACCTAGTGATACCGTAGCTCTTTCCTGGCTCCGGGTCCAGGCCGGTCAGTTTTCAAAGGGGTTAGACCCCTTTTCCCTCTTTAGGCGGCCCTGTGAGAGCGGTGGGTTTGGTCTCCGCGCCCGGCGAGGATGCCGTCCACCGAAATGTCTTCGTCGAGCGCTTCCCAGTGCATCCCGCGTCGGCTCAGTTCGTAGTCTTCACGTTGCGCGGGGGAGGCGTGGAGCAGGCGTGGGAACCAGGCCAAAGGGACGCCCACGGTGCGGCCATCGCTGAGATCGACCCACATGCTGTCGTCATCGAAGCGCAGTGCCTTAGGCGAAATGGTCATGCCATGCCCTTTCCAGATCATCCCGGTGTTGCTCGACCAGCTTCTGAAGCCGGTTGAGCGTCCTGGTCTGCCCCCCTTTTTCTGATATTAAGCCGCCCGGCTTTGCAGCAGGGGCCACGCGCCCTGGCGGGCGGCATCCAGAATGACGACTTCCACAAGGGTGCCGTCTTCGGCGTAGCTGAGATGCGTGTTCCAGTCCTGCGAGACTTCCCGGACGACGGCTTTGTCGGAAAGGTGAACGACCAGGATGTCGTCGGCCTCGTCGTATGTGGTGCGCATGATCAGGGCTCCCATTGGAAATGGTGCATCATCGTTTTGATCACCAGCTTATCTTCCAGCACCACGGCGGCACAGACAAGGTTGTCATCCCGATCCGCGAAAGCCTTGGCGATCCAGAGGTGCGTCTGATCCTTGTAACGCGTCTCTCCGGTCTCCAGCAATTCGCGGACTTCACCCTCACAGATACCGCGTTGCGCCATGCGCTCCGCCGCGTGGCGGGTAATTTTGACATCCAGCCCAAAGCGTTCGCAGTACATCCTCCGGTCCTCATTACCAACCATTTAGAGAGAATGCCCTAAAGGGGCCTGACCTTTTCCGCTTTTCCGATGGTTCAGGCGATGTGCAGCGCCTTCAGGATGGGCAATTGCTTTTCCGCAAAGGCCGTGGCCTGGGCGGTGAGTTCGGCCAGGTTTTCCTCGGGTGTTTCCAGCGCCTTGCCCCCCTTGATGATGCCTTGTCCCTGCCCGGCGAGGGTCTGCCAAACCACTTGAACCCATTCGGTGGGCTGCTTCTTGCCCTGGCCGAGAGCCAGCAGAAAAAGTTGCGGGACGCGGGCTACCATGATGCCGCCACCGGTCACCGGACTAGCGAGGTAGTTGATGTCGCTGCTGCCACGAGCCTTGCGGATCAGATGGGCGTTGATCTTGTCGGTGGTTTTGCGGGCTTTGCCGATCACCGCGTCGTCCTGAACGGCAGCCAGATGCCCGGCCCCAACCAGCACCAAAGCGGCCTGCAGAACTTGGGCGAAGCTCACGCTCTGGTCCTTTACGGCCTGTTCGATCTGGCCCAAGGTGCGGGGCTTGTGATCGGCCAGAAAGTTGAGGATAGGGCCGTAGACCGCCTCGCTCATGTCGGCTTCGCCCAGGGCACCGCTTACCTTGAGGGAGACATCGGGACGGTGGACAATCAGTATTACCCTCTGGGCGCGCAGGGCCTCGGCCTGATCCAAAGCCGACAGGCGGCGTGGACCCTTGACCCAATAGTCCCGCCGGAACTGCTGGTTGACCATGAAGTCCCGCACGCTCTGGCGGAACATAGCGTCAGGGATCTCGGCCAAAAATGCCTGCTGATCGGCGGTTAGGTTGACAGCGTCAATATGATCCATGGGATGGGCAGAGCAGGCAAAGGTGAGCTTGGCGGGGGCCAACCAGTCGGCCATGGTGGCGAAGTGCATGGGGTGCCAATCCCGGTTGAAATACTCATGGGCCAGATATTGGCGGTTCTGGTCCTTGATCTTGGCGATGCGTCCGGCAACCTGGGGGTTGGCCCGGGCATAGAGCGGATTGGTGGCCAGTAGCTTGTCTGCGAAGTCCAGGGCGCCGTTGACGCGGTTCACGATGCCGTGGCCCTCTGCCCCGATCACCTCGGCGTGCTCCGTCATCAGATGGCGCATGGGGGCGAAGGGCGCCCATCCGGGTAAGGTGTTGTAGCTGATGTACAGAACGCCGCCGACCTTCAGCTTGCGGCGGATAAAGTCGGCGAGGACGGCGCGGTTGTCGTCGGAAATCCAGCTCCAGATGCCGTGCAGGCCGATATAGTCGAAGTCCGGGAGGTCGTCACGGGCGGCGAAATCGGCGAAGGCCTCGTCATACAGCCGGGCGTCCGATCCTGCCACGGCGGCCAGTTCCTGGGCAAATGCGGCCTGGCTGGGGTTGAAATCAGTGCCGCGCCACTGGGTGATGGAGGCGGCCGCATGAAGATTGACGCTCATGCCCTGGCCAAAACCCAATTCGCAGGCTGTGCCGACCTCGGGGCAGACTAGGCCTGCGTTCAGAAAGGCTAACTTCAACCGCAAAGGATTGAGTTCGGTGTAGTAGCCAAACGTGTAGCCAATATCCGCCACATAACCTGCGGTCCAGTCAGTCATGATGCCCCCTTGCGTCGCGTTTCGGACCCTGCCCTTGCTCCAGGCCCTGTTTCCAGTTTTACCCAGTTAACACTAAGGGCGCCCGTCTGTATGCGCGATATGCGTGAACAAGTCACCAAGGCATGTTTCCAGCCCTCGGGTAAAGGCCCTCACGTCGCATAGCGGAGAAGCCGCCATACGTTGCCTTTGGGTAGATCGCCAGGTCGCCAAGCGGCTTCTGTCGTTGGCCAGACCCGTCGCAATGCGCACGTAGTCTTCGGCATCCCTGGCGGCCAACTCCGGCAACCCGATCTGTGACAGGAAAGCCAGAGCCTGACGGCTGACCACCCGGCTTTGCGGCCAGGTGACGACCGGCACCCCCATCCACAGGGCTTCGCAACTGGTCAGGCCGCCCGTGAAGGGGAAGGGATCTAGCGCGATATCAATGTCGCCGTACTCCTTCAGCACATCGACATGGAACGACGGTCCCCGCAGGTCCACGCGGCCCGCCGCAACGCCATGTTCCTCGAACGTGCGCAGGACCTGTGCTTTCAAGGCACCGTCATTGAAGGTGCGCCACTTCAGCACCAGCCGGCTGGCGGGCACCGCCCGCAGCACCGCAGCCCACACGGACAACACGGCATCATTGAGTTTGGCGGTGTTGTTGAAGCTGCCAAAAGTAATGGTGCCGGCCCGCTGATGGGGCGGTGGCGCCACCGGGGCCGCGAAGGGAACCGGCTTATAGTACAACCGCCCCTGCGGCATCCGAATGATGCGTTCGGTGAAAAAGGCGTCGGTTCCGGCCGGAGCGTGCCAGTGATCAAGCAGCACCGCATCCATGCATGCCAATCCGGTGGTGGCAAAATAGCCGAGCCAACTGACCTGCACCGGGGCCGGGCGGTGAGCGAAAACGCTTAGGCGCGAACCGGCGGTATGCCCCGACAGGTCTATCAGGACATCAATCCCATCGCCCCGGATGACCTGCGCAAGAGCCGCATCGTCAAAAGTCCGCACATCCCGGAAGGTAGTGGCCGCTTTCACGGCGTCCGTCACCCAGTCGGAAACGGCTCCGGCGCTGTAGGCAAAAACATGAACCTTCAGAGGATCGTGTGCTGACAGCACATCCTTCACGAACAGCCCAACCGTGTGTTGGCAAAAGTCGGCGGAGACATAGCCAATGCGCAGGGGGCGTTCGGGTGCGGCAAGCAAGGAAGGACGGGGATGGGGCCCCCCGGCCCGATGCTCTGCCCATGCACCCCACTCCTTGGCGGCGGCCAGTCGCTCCTGATCCGGCACCTCTCCATCGTATTCCAGACTGGTCAGGGCGTTGCGGCGGATGATCGGATGATCGGGAAGGGCGTTCAGGAGCCGAGCATAAAGGTGGCGTGCTTCGCCATGGCTGCCCTTTTGCTGGGCGAGGTTGGCGAGGTTCACCAGAGCACGGAGGTCGTTTCCGGCAATGGTTTGGGCAGCTCGAAAACACGATTCCGCATCGGTGAGCAGGCCGCAAGACAGAAGCTGGGTGCCGGCATCCAGATGGGCATCGAGACTATTAGGATGCGTCTGGATGATCTCCCGGCAAAGGGCTCCGACCTCCGAGAAACGACCGGCTTGGCCGTGCGCTTGGGCGCTTTGAAGGAGAGTGTGCCAGAGGGGCATGAACGAGGTCCGGTAGGCTGCTGGATTCCTAGCTTGTAGCACAAAACAAAAGGGGTGGCCCCGAAGGACCACCCCAGTTGCATCCCCTCCTGATGGAGAAGATAGGCTCCTGCTTACGCAGTGGCAGTGAACGTGAACAGGTCGGTAGCGGCAGTGTAGGCCAGGGTGTTGTTGGCAAGACCCATGATGTCGATCGCAAAATCGTCGGCAGCGGTGTAGACGCCGTCGTTGTTGATGTCGACCTGCAGCACGGTGTTGTTACCACCGTCGACGGCATTGACGTTGGTGGTGCCGGCGACAAGGGCCGTGCCGACCAGCGTGACGTTGCCAGCAGCCGCAGCAAGCGTGGTGCCGGAGACCTTCAGCAGGCCCTCGAGCACCGAGCTCAGGTTGATGGTGACGATGTCACCGGCCTGGAACGCGTTGCCAGCGTTGATGGTGATGACGTTACCAGCGCGGATGTCGCCCGTGGTGAAGTCAGTCGCGGTGAAGTTCAGGGCGTGCGTCGCACCAGTGACGCCCAGTTCCAGAACGTCGCTGCCGCCGCCGGTGAACGCGGTCACCGCGTTGGTGGCGGCATCTAGAGCCGTCACGGTGTCGACCTTGCTGTTACCACGGTAGACGAAGCCAGGCAGGGCCGCGGCCGTCGTCACAAGGGTGTTGGCGGCGGTCGAAGCCGTAACGTCAACTTCCTGCAGCGACGCAGTGGTGGCAGCGAGAGTGATCGAAAGTTCGTTGTCGCCGGTGACCACGATCTTGTCGAGGTCTGTCGCCGTCAGGCCAGCAATCGAGTTCTGCTCGCCGGTGACCGGAGTCCCATCGGAAACGCTCGAGACGTTCAGAATGTCGACGTTGGTGAAGGTCAGGGCAGTAGCGACGTCAACACCGTCAGCATTCTTGTCGACGCTGTTGTCGAGAATGATGGTGGCCGTGTCAGAGGTGCCGCCGCTGAGGAAATCCTTACCCGACAGGGTAATGGAGGTCGGGGTGTCGGCGGTCAACTTGATGTTGTTGATGGCGCCCGAGTTGATGTTGGTCACCGACGTGGCGCCACCGGTCGTGCTGATGACGATACCGGTCAGCGGGTTGTTCGTCAGGCCGATGTTGTCGACGTTGTAAGCCGTGCCGTCAGCAGCGAGTGCTTCGAGGATCTCGAAGTTCTTCACGTTGACGGTGTTGGCGGTGGTCAGCAGGTCGGCGTCGGTCAGAGCAAGCGTGTCGGTACCCGCACCGCCGTCAAGGGTGTCGGCGAGCGTCAGCGTGGCGACCGTGTTGATACGATCGTTGCCGGTGCCACCGGTAAACTTCAGGCTGGAAGCGCCGATGGTATCGATGTCGACCGCACCGGTGCTCTTGGAAGCGTCGATGGTGGTGACGGTGGTCAGGGCATGACCAAGTTCGAGAGACTGGGTGCCGGAAATGTTGATGGCAGTCAGCGCGCCGCCCGCGTTGGTCAGCGTCAGCTGGCTCTTCGCGCCAGTCGTGGCGAGGTTCAGGGTGGCCAGCGACGTGCCCGTCAGGGCGAGCGTAACATCGGCGCCCGTGGCCGACAGCGAGTTGGCGGTCAGGTCCAGCGAGGTGACAGCGTTGCCCGCGAGGGTCAGCGACTCACCAGCAACCATCGTCGACACGCCAACCGCCTGGCCCTTGCCAATCGTGAAGGTGGAGACGGTGGTCGGGTCGATGAGGTTCAGCGTGGTCAGAGCCGACTTGCCCGACACGTCGTACGTGGTGGTGACGCCGGGGCCATTCAGCTCCAAGGTCTCAATGTTCTTGTAGTCGGGAACCGTCAACGACCCGTAAATGCGCAGGGTGTCGGTGCCGGTGCCGCCGTCAATGGCGTCAGCAGCAGACAGGGCGCCAGCGTCGGCGATGATGGTGTCGTTTGCCGTGGTGCCGGTGATGGAGTCAATGTTGGTGGTCAGCGTAAAGGTCGTGCCGGCGGTGCCAGTGCTGGTGACAGCGGTCACCAGGGTGCCATCGGTCAGCTGGGCGACCGGGCGGGCGGTCTCGTACTGACCGTACAGGACCCAATGCTGATAAGCGGACGTGAACGTGCCAGCGGTCACGGCAGTCTGCACGTCCGGGTTGGCCGACAGGTAGTTGGCCGAGTCGAAGCTCGCGGCGATGGTGGCGTAGGCGGTGCTCGGAGTGCGGCTCTCGGCAGCGCCGAAGGCCAGGAAGTGGGTCAGCGGGTTGATCTGGGCGGCCAGCACGTCGGCGTAGGTCGTCAGATAGTCGGACGTGTCGAACACGGCGTTCGGGTTGCGCAGCTCCTTCCAACCGAAGTTGTTGAAGTGGGCCTCAGCGGTCGTCAGACCGGCTGCGGCCGCAGCCAGGACGTCCGGGTTCTGCGACAGGTAGTAGGTGGAATCAAAAACGAGGGCCATGCGTATATTCCCCTTAAGGACGTGGGTTAATTATGCCGATCGATCGGTCTTCCCGATGGAAGAACCCGGAGTAGTGGCGGCCACTCCCCCAGAAGCCGTTTGGCTTTGCGGCCTCTGGGGGAATGTCCAGCGCACTGTACCGTGGTAGAGTAACTACAACACTTCCCCGACCTAGGCAATCCGAAAGTGCGGTGCATGGCGGGTTCCAGTCGCTTCGCCCGTTTTCCGGGGTGCTGCCGGAACCCGCCGGGCGGGGGTCAACCGCCCCCTCAGGCGGCGCCGTCACGCTCGATCAAGTGCCGGCCAAGGTCCTGCAGCAGGCCGCCAGCGGCTTTGTTTCCCAGGATGGCGGCCAGATATTCGGCCTGCACATTGACCAGGGCGTCGATGAATTGACCGTTGGTCAGTTGCATCACGCTGCCCTTGTCCATCAGTTCGGCCAGCGCCGGCACAATTTCCCTTTCGGCAAAGGCCGAGGCGACGGGGCCGGAGGCAAGCTGGAAAGTCACTCCTGCGGACAGGGTGCCGGTGTTCACGATGTCGTCGTTGCTCATGGCGTCTGTAACCTTGTTGCCGGAAAGGGTAGGGTGGCGGCTGGAAAAGAATGACGGCTAGGAGCGTGACTGCCAGCCGAGTTCTTCATACACATCCTGGAAGCAGAGTGCCATGTATACGTCTCTCGTCCCTCTGAGCCGCACCCGGCACGCCAACAAGCGCCTGATTGTGTCGGAACTTTATCCTGAGGCCATCGGCATGCCGGTGGTTCCCCTGGTCGGGGCAGAACTGGCAAGGGCATCCATTTGCATGCCCATCGGCTTCGCTCCCGAGGGGGCTGCCGAGGATAGTACGCCCCGCTTCACTCCGGTGGCGATTCTCAGCCTGCAGCCAGGAAAAAACCTGTTCGTCACGCCAAGCGGTGAGTGGTTAGGCGATTATACTCCTAGCCTGTTTCGAGGTTATCCCTTTGCATTAATCCGAGTCGACGATGATAACCCCGACGATCTGACTGTGGCGGTGGACGAGGCGTCTAGCCGCCTGACCGACCGGCCGGAGGGCATCGCGTTATTCGATGAGTCCGGGGAAATGGCGGGGCATTTACGTAACATGGTGGAGTTCTTGCGGCAGGTAGAGGCCAGCGCCAAAACCACCACCATGGCTTGTGCCTGCTTGGTAGCTCATGACCTGATCGTGCCATGGAGCCTGTCGGTGCAAACCTCCGAAGGCGAACCGCAGTCGGTTGGCGGGCTGTATCGTGTGGACGAGGCCCGGCTCAACGCCCTGCCCGACGAGGCGTTCCTGGACCTGCGTCGTACCGGGGCGTTAGTGGTGGCGCAGCTTCAGTTGCTGTCCATGCAGCGGTTGAGCGTGCTGCCGCGCCTTGTTCAGCTACAGGGGCAACTGGCGGCGGCCGAGCAGAACCGGCCCAAGCTGGGCGACATGCTCGACCTGGGGCAGAGCGACGAGATCACCTTTAGCTTCTGATCTCAGCGCGCGCCGGGAACGGCCTCGGCGGCGATGGTCAGCAGGTACTGGCCATAGCCGTTCTTGGCCATGGCCTGACCCTGGCGGACCAGGGTCTCGCGGTCGATCAGGCCCATGCGGTAGCCGACCTCCTCCGGGCAGGCGATGCGCAGGCCCTGGCGCTTGTCGATGGTCTGCACGTACTGGCTGGCGTCCAGAAGGCTGTCGTGGGTGCCGGTATCGAACCACGCAAAGCCCCGGCCCAGGCGCTCCACGTTGAGCTTGCCCGCCTGGAGGTAGGCGTTGTTGACGTCGGTGATCTCCAGTTCGCCGCGCGGGCTGGGCTTGACCGCCGCCGCAATGTCCACGATGTCGCCGTCGTAGAAGTAGAGGCCCGTCACCGCCCAGTTGGACTTGGGCTTGGCGGGCTTCTCCTCGATGGAGGTGGCGATGCCGTCGGCGTCAAAGGCGACCACGCCGTACCGCTCGGGGTCCTTGACGTGGTAGGCAAAGACGGTGGCGCCGGTCGGGCGCTCGGCGGCGCGGCGCAGCTTTTCGGGCAGGCCGTGGCCATAGAAGATGTTGTCGCCCAGAATGAGCGCGCAGGGGCTGCCGGCCAGGAAATCGCGGCCGATCAGGAACGCCTGGGCCAGACCGTCCGGGGTGGGCTGCACGGCATAGGACAGCGCAATGCCGAACTGCGACCCGTCGCCCAGCAGCCGCTCGAACGCCGAGGCGTCCTCGGGCGTGGTGATGATGAGGATCTCGCGGATGCCGGCCAGCATCAGCACCGACAGCGGATAATAGATCATCGGCTTGTCATAGATCGGCAGAAGCTGCTTGGAGACCGTCCGGGTGATGGGATAAAGCCGCGTGCCCGATCCCCCGGCAAGAATAATGCCCTTCATGTCCCCACCCCTGTCGCCTGCACCAACCAGGCCGCCACTCTACGGCGGCGGCAGGGGCGGGATCAACGATCCTTCACCGTGTGCCTTTTCGGCGTGTACACGCGTTGCGTGGCGCATATGCTTTGTATGGGCTGACGGCGCCGCCGAGACTGTGGAAATCGTGGACTACCATTAGGGAGTTGCCCCATGCCCCAGCGCGACTTGCCCCCCGTTCACCCCGGAGAACAACTCCGCGAGGAGTTCATGAAGCCGCTTGGCCTGTCAGCCTATCGCCTCGCCAAGGACCTCGACGTGCCGGTCAGCCGGGTGCAGGATCTGGCGGCCGAACGGCGAGGAATCACCGGGGACACCGCCCTCCGCCTTGCCCGCTATTTCGGCACGACGCCCGAGTTCTGGCTGAACCTGCAACGGGACTACGACCTGGAACTGGCCGAGATCGAAGCCGGCGCGGCGATCACCGCCAAGGTCCGGCCTCGCGCCGCCTGAACGGCCAGGAGCCCTCTTCGCCTGGACCATGCTCCGAACTGCGGGTCTAAGATATCTCTACAATATCGCTTTGATATCTTCTGCGATCCTCAATCGCCGGCGGACGGGCGCCATGCAAGGCCTCTTTTCACCAGATCCAGGGATAGCACCAACACGATACACTGGACCCCTTTCCTGGACGTGCTTATGTTGTCCGGCTCAAAATCATGAGGGAACAGTCCAGTGAAAATCTTGGTCACCGGCGGGTGCGGGTTCATCGGCTCGGCCGTGGTGCGGCTGCTCATCAGTCGTGGCTATGGCGTGGTCAACGTCGACAAGTTGACCTATGCGGCAACCGAGACCTCGGTCGCGGACGTCGCCGCCGCGCCGGCCTATGCCTTCGAGAAGGTGGACATCTGCGACCGCGCCGCGCTGGATGCGGTGTTCGCCCGCCATGACCCCGATGCCGTTATGCATCTGGCGGCGGAAAGCCACGTTGACCGCTCCATCGAAGGACCGGGCGCGTTCGTCGAGACCAACGTGGTCGGCACCTACCACATGCTGGAGGCCGCGCGGACCTACTGGAACCGCCTTTCCGACACCCGCAAGGCGGCGTTCCGCTTCCACCACATCTCCACCGACGAGGTGTTCGGCACCCTGGGCGACAGCGGCCTGTTCCGCGAGGACACGCCCTATGCCCCCAACTCGCCCTATTCGGCCAGCAAGGCCGGGTCGGACCATCTGGCGCGGGCGTGGTTCCACACCTATGGCCTGCCGGTGGTGATGTCGAACTGCTCCAACAACTACGGTCCCTACCAGTTTCCCGAGAAGCTGATCCCGCTGATGATTCTCAATGGCCTGGAAGGGCGTCCCCTGCCGGTCTACGGCAAGGGCGAGAACATCCGCGACTGGCTGTACGTCGAAGACCATGCCGAGGCGCTGTTCACCGTCATGACCCGTGGCACGCCGGGCGAAAGCTACAACGTCGGCGGCAATGCCGAACGCCGCAACATCGACGTGGTGCACACCCTGTGCGACCTGCTCGACGAACTGGTTCCGGCCGAGACCTCGCGCCGCGCCCTGATTACCCACGTCACCGACCGCCCCGGCCACGACAAGCGCTACGCCATCGACGCCTCCAAGATCTCCCGCGATCTGGGCTGGACGCCGGCCGAAAGCTTTGAAACCGGCCTGCGCAAGACGGTGGAATGGTATCTGGCCCGCCGTGACTGGTGGCAACCGCTGCAAAAGGCCGTGTACGACGGCCGCCGCCTGGGCCTCCTGGCCGAAGGGAAGGCGAAATGAGTGGACGGAACGTTCTTGTCATAGGGGCCGGGCAGCTCGGCACCGAACTGGCCCGGCTGGCTTGGCCCGCTGGCTTCACCGTAACGCAGCGCGACCAGGACACCCTGGACGTTACCGACCGTGGCGCCGTGTTCGCGGCGGTGCGCGACCTGCGCCCGGTCCTGGTGGTCAACGCCGCCGCCTACACCGCCGTGGACAAAGCCGAATCTGATACCGAGGTGGCTTTTGCCGTCAACCGTGACGGCCCGGCCTTTCTGGCCGAAGCCTGCGCGGAAACCGGCGCCGCCCTGGTCCACGTCTCCACCGACTACGTGTTCGATGGCGCCAAGACCGGGGCCTACAGCGAAACCGACCCGGTTTCCCCGCTCGGCGTCTATGGAGTGTCCAAGGAAGCCGGCGAGCAGGCCGTGCGCCAGCACCTGCCGCGCGCCCTCATCCTGCGCACGGCGTGGGTCTTCTCCGCCCACGGTCACAACTTCGTCAAGACCATGCTGCGTCTGGCCGCCGAGCGCGACGAACTGCGCGTGGTGGCCGATCAGCACGGCTGCCCGACCGCCGCCGCCGATCTGGCCGCCGGCATCCTGCACGCCGCCCTGCGGTGCCTGGACAGCGACGATGCCGGCCTGTGGGGCACCTATCATTTCTGCGGCACCGGCCCGACCACTTGGCACGGCTTCGCCCAGGCCATCATTGACGGCCAGGCCTCGACCACCGGAAAGCGCCCGGTGGTTCATGCCATCACCACCGAAGAGTTCCCCACTCCGGCGAAGCGTCCCGCCAATTCGGTGCTCGACACCCGCCGCTTCGCCGAAACCTTCGGCCTGACGCCCCGCCCGTGGCGCGACGGACTGGCCGAGGTGCTGGAGGAACTGGGCTTCCCGCAGGGGTGAGGGAAAAGTGGGCTCTGCCCACACCCGCCAAAGGCCATGGGCCCTTGGAACCCGTGGTTTAGCGACCCTGTTCTGGCACCGCAGGCAAGCGGCTTCTGCGTGACAGCTTTTCTCAAGATGAGGGACGCTTTTCTTTCCGCACCTCTCCCAAAAGATCCCGGCCATAGGATAAAGGTGTCGCCTTGAGAATGACACCATCGGCAGGTAACCCCTTTCCCGAACGGCGCAGCAGTATCGTTAGCCTCTGAACAGGCTGGTTTCACCGTGCCAATCATGATTTAACAGTGCCGCCGGAGGACTCGGCCCCCATAACGCTCAGCAGTGATGGTACAAGCATGGCTTTCAGGATCCGCGCCCTGGACATTCCCGAGGTCAAGGTCATTGAGGTTGATCGCTTCGGCGACCACCGGGGTTTCTTCAGCGAGACGTACAGCCGCAAGGCCTTCGCGGACCTGGGTATCGACCAGGACTTCGTGCAGGACAACCAGTCGCTGTCCGCCCAGATCGGCACCGTGCGCGGCCTGCACTTTCAGATCCCGCCCTATGCCCAGGACAAGTTGGTCCGCGTGACCCGTGGCGCCATTCTGGACATCGCGGTGGACATCCGCCATGGCTCGCCCACCTTCGGGCGCTGGGTCGCCGCCGAAATCTCGGCTGAGAACTGGCTGCAAATCCTGGTGCCGGGCGGGTTTGCCCACGGCTTCGTCACCCTGCAACCCGATACCGAGGTTCTGTACAAGGTGTCGGCTCCCTATTCACCTGAGCATGACAAGGGGATCCTGTGGGACGACCCGGCGCTTGGCATTGAGTGGCCGGTTTCGGGCGACGCGGCCCTGCTGTCGGACAAGGACCGCAAGCAGCCGCGCCTGGCCGAACAAGACATCTTCTTTACCTACGGCGACTGACAGGATCTGTCCTGATGCGGCGGCCCGAGGCCCCATCGATGTCAGAAGATTGGCCGTTGACGCCCGATGCCTGGAAGGCCCTGGAAGACGCCGTGGCCAAGGCGGCCGATCCGGCGGCAACGGCCGCTCTGGCCATTCTGCGCCAACGGTTCCCGGCCGACGACCTCGTGCCGGTGCTGGTGCCGGCAGAAGACGCGGCCGAGGACCTGGACCCAGACCTAGACTTGGAACAGGTTTTGGCAAGTTCAGGAAGTGTACTTCTTTCGGAGTCCCACGAAGAGGCTTATCTGGCTTACGAAGCAGAAGAAGATGTTCCTGCCTGGCAGGTCGTGGGCGATGCGGAAGAGGTGGCGCGGGCGACGCGGGACATGGGCCTGGATGCCAACGCCCTGCGGCCAGCCGACCTGGAGACCGAGGCCATGGTCATTCATCCCTCGGCCTTTTGCGAGAACGGTGCCACATTTCTTGGCATCCTCGCGCTGCTTAACCAACGGGCCGTGCCGTTCAGGTTGTATCGCAGCCTCAGCCGGTCCAATGGTTCGGATCAGTATCTGGTCAGGATGTTTCCTGAACCGGGGTTGGAGACACAGGACGTGCTGCGGGCTTTCCATCCGGGTGTCGCCCGTCATGTGTCGGAACTGCAGGAGCGGATCCATTGGGCGTTCGAGCATCTGGCTCAGTCCATTCCCGATGAGCGGGGCGGCTGAAAGGGTCACTCTTTCGAAGCGGTCCATGTCAACTTGTATTTTCACTGATCGGTGCGTACCATCCGCCCGGCTTGTCGGCCTGGAAAGCGCCGATCGCAGCTTGAACAAGCCGTCGCGGGTAACCGTTACGTAAACTCTCGCAGGCACTACGCCGCCCGAGAACTCAGGGAGACAGGTCTTGGCTCTACAGCCAATGATGCCGCATCAGGCAGGCAAGAAGACGCCGACAGAGTTGCAGATCGCCTTGAAGAAGGCGCGCGGGGCGATCATCGCCACCGTCGTGTTCAGCTTCTTCATCAATCTGCTGCTGTTCGTCAGCCCGCTATACATGCTGCAGGTCTATGACCGCGTCCTGGCCAGCCGCAGCGTTCCGACGTTGCTCATGCTGACCGTGGCGGCGTTTGGTGCCCTGGCCGTCATGGCGCTGCTGGAATGGACGCGATCGCGGCTTCTGGTCCGCATCGGCGTCCGCCTGGATGACAGCCTGAGCGGCCGTGTCTTCGGCTCAATTTTCCAGCGCACGCTCCGCCAGCCGGGCGCCGGCTCGGCGCAGTCCCTGCGGGACCTGGACTCGGTGCGCGAGTTCCTGACCGGCAACGGGCTGCTGGCCCTGTGCGACGCACCGTGGACTCCGCTGTTTCTGGCCGTGGCGTTCATGCTGCATCCCCTGATCGGGTTCGTCTCGCTGGGCGGCGCGGTGGTCGTCTTCCTGCTGGCCGTGGGCAACAACATGATGACCAGCAAGAACCTTCAGCGGGCGTCCAACGTGTCGGCCTCCGCGGGGTCCTATGTGTCGTCGTCGCTGCGCAACTCCGAAGCGCTGACCGCCATGGGCATGCTGCCCCAGATCCAGGCGCGGTGGAACGCCCGCCATCAGGCCGTGATGGGCTTGCAGGCGCGGGCCAGCGACGCGGCGGGCCTGTTCATGGCGATTTCCAAGACCCTGCGCATGGGACTACAGGTTGCCATTCTGGGCATTGGCGCCTACCTCGTCATCGAAAACGAGATCAGCCCCGGCATGATCATCGCCGGGTCGATCATCATGGGTCGTGCCTTGGCGCCGGTTGAAATGATGGTCGGCAACTGGCGCAACATGGTTAACACCCGCACTGCCTACACCCGGCTGACCGAACTGCTGGCCTCCACCCCGGCCGAGAGCGAAACCATGGCGTTGCCCCGGCCGGAGGGACGCCTGTCCCTGTCGCAGGTGGTTGCCGTGCCGCCCGGTGCGCGGGTTCCGGCCCTGCGTGGCGTGACGCTGAGCCTGGAGCCCGGCGAGGTGCTGGGCATCATCGGGCCATCGGCGGCGGGCAAGTCGACCCTGGCCCGCGTCATCATTGGCGTGTGGCCCGCCCTGCAGGGCAGCGTTCGATTGGACGGCCACGAGATTGGTCATTGGGATCGCAGCCAGTTCGGCCCGTTCCTGGGCTACCTGCCACAGGATGTCGAGTTGTTCGAGGGCACCGTGGCGGAAAACATTTGCCGCTTTGCCGAGATCGACGCCGACAAGGTGATCGAGGCGGCGACCAAGGCTGGCGTGCATGAGATGATCCAGCATCTGCCGGAGGGCTACAACACGGCCATCGGTGCCGGCGGCCAATCCTTGTCAGGCGGCCAGCGCCAGCGTGTCGCCCTGGCCCGTGCCATGTATGACAGCCCGCCCTTCGTCGTCATGGACGAACCGAATGCCAGCCTGGACAACGAAGGGGAAGCCGCCCTGACCAGTGCCATCAAGACCATGAAGGAAAATGGTCAGACGGTGGTCGTCATCACGCACAAGCCATCGCTGTTGTCGGTGGTGGACAAGATCCTGGTGCTGCGCGCCGGTCTGGTGGAAATGCTCGGCCCGCGTGACGAGGTGATGAGCAAGTTTACTCGCCCGACGTCCGTCCCCACACCCCAGGGGGCCGCGCCCGGCAACGTCGCAAGCCTTTCGAAAGTCTAGAGCTTCATGTCGACGAACACGATAACCACGACAACCGACGCTGCCGTTCCGGCCATCAAATCTGGAACAGACCGGCTGGTTTCGTTCCCGCTGCCGCCCGAACTGGCCGGCATCGAGCCGCCGCCGATCGCCATCCGGCACCCGATCCTGGTTGGCCTGATCGTCATCCTGGTCGCCTTTGGCGGGATTGGGTTCTGGACCGCCATGGCCCCCCTGGAAAGCGCCGTGGTGGCGCCGGGGACACTGGTGGTCGAGGGCAACATTCAGAATGTCCAGCATCTGGAAGGCGGCATCGTCAAGGAACTCCTGGTCCGCAACGGCGACTATGTCGAGCGTGGCGATGTCCTGGTCCGGCTGGAGGAAGTTCGGGCATTGGCTGAATCGACCCTGGTTGGCCATCAATGGGCCGCCATGCGGGCATTGCAGTCGAGGCTAGAGTCAGAGCTTGCATCGCAACCATCAGTTGTGTTTCCAGAGGACCTCCTGGAACTTGCCAGGACCAACAGCGAAATCCATGGGCTTCTGGCGGCCCAACGCCAACAGTTCGAAGAACGGCGCAAAACCCTGGAAGGTCAGGTCAAGATCCTGCAGGCGCGCATCGTGCAGCTTCGCCAGGAAATTACAGGACTGAAGGTCCAGAAGGAGTCCAAGGAACGTCAGGTGACAATCTTTCAGGACGAACTGAAGGGTCTGCGCGACCTTTTCGAGAAGGGCTATACGCCGCGCACTCGCATTCTGGCCATGGAGCGCGAGGTGGCCGAATTGGAAGGCGAGATCGGCAGCGCCATCGCCGGCATCGCCCGGGCCGAGACAAGCATCGGTGAAGCTGATCTCCAGATCACCCAGATCCGTCAGGAGTTTCGTGAAACCGCGATCAACCAGCTCCGTGATGTTCAGGTCCAGACGTCCGACCTGCGCGAGCGCATGACGGTCACCAGCGACGTTTTGCAGCGCACCGAAATCCGGGCACCGCACACCGGCACCATCCAGAATCTGCAGATTCATACGGTTGGTGGTGTTATCCGGTCCAGCGAACAGCTCATGCAGATCGTGCCCAGAGACGCCAAATTGGTCATCGACGCCCAGGTGTCCCCCATGGACATCGACAACGTGCGGGTTGGCCAAGTTGCCGAAGTGCGGTTTTCGGCCTTCATGAGCCATGACATTCCGGCCATCCACGGCGATGTCGTCCTAGTGTCGGCCGACCGCCTGACCGATGAGCGGACCGGTATGCCCTATTACAGTGCTCGGCTGGAAATCCCCGACGAGGAACTCACCAAGATCGGGGATCGGAGGCTCATTCCCGGCATGCCGGCCGAAACCTTCATCAAGACCGGCGAACGCACCGCCCTGAACTACTTCCTCAAGCCGATCGAGCAGTTTGGCCGACGGGCCATGAACGAGGAATAAAGGGCAGGGCAGAGACCCCTGCACCAGTCCGCCGAACAGGCGTGGCCGCAGGGTCCTTCAATCGGGGCTACGCTCTTCCGGCGTAAGCCCCGATCTTGTATCGTGGCAGCGCGTTGCGGGGGCCGCGATCTTCCAGGGCCTTTCGCCGCCTGCAACAGGACCATGAAGGGCTCAAAATGACGACTTCCCTCGCGAGTTTTTTCGACGAAGAATACTACCTGCGCAAGAACCCCGACGTTGCTCAGTCTCTGTCGCGCGCCGACAGTCCTGTCACGACCGGGTACGAGCATTTCGCGTTGTTCGGGATGCGTGAGGGCAGGAACCCCAGCGTGTTCTTTGACACCCCCTACTATATTGCCCAAAACCCGGACGTGTCCGCCGTGGTAACCGCAGGGACCACCACCGCCTACGAACACTTCGTGAATTACGGCAACAAGGAAATTCGCTCCCCAACGGCGTTTTTTGACGCCAGTTGGTATCTGGCCAACAACAATGATGTGGCGGTGCCGGTCTATCGCGGCGAATTGACCGCTTATGGCCACGCCTTTGCCAGCGGCTTTAACGAGATCCGGCACATGACGCCATTCTTCTCGCCCACGGCTTACGTGACGGCCAACACCGATGTCGGCACCGCCGTACAGCTTGGCCACGCCTCGCCGCTACGCCACTTCGCCGAATACGGTGTGGCGGAATCACGCAGCCTGGGTAATGGGATTGAACTGTCGTGGTTCCTGCAGGACACCACCTTCACCAGGGCCGTTTTCACCGGAGACTTCACTGCCGCTTTCGCCCGAGTGTCCGCTGTCGCCCCGTTCCTGCCGTCGTTCCAGAAGCCGGACGGCTATTCTTATGCCGCCACCCTCAGCCCGCCCGAGGATTTCACCTCGACGGTATCGCTGGTCATTCCCTCGGAACTGACCGAGGCCACGGCCCCCGACAGCTATTCCAAGCTGGTGATCGGCCATGACACCAGCGCCAAGAGCCTGACCCTGAGCGGCACCGGCGCAACGGCCGGAGTGACCGTCGACCTCGGCACCGGCAAGATCACCGACGGCACCAAGATCCTGATGCTGCGCACCGATGTGACCTACACGACCGTGGACGTCTCGGGCGTCGCCACCGCACCGCTGACCGTCAAGGCGGGCACCGGCGCCGTGACCATCACCGGCAGCGCGCGGGCCGATATCCTGATCGGCGGAGAAGGGGCCGACACTCTCATTGGCGGGGCTGACCTCGATACCCTGACCGGTGGCGCTGGTGCCGATACCTTCGTGCTGGCCTCCTCCTCGGCCAGCGATGCCGACACCATCACCGATTTCGTGTCAGGTACCGACAAGATCAGCTTGAGTGACGCCGTCTTCACCTTGACCGGCGCCGCCAGCGCGGCCCTGGCCGTCGCCGATTATACCGAAGTTGCCGATGCCGCAGCCCTGACCGGCGGCAGCCTGACCGCCGCCACCGACGCCCAGAAGATCATCGTGCTGCTTGACAGCGGCAGCATCTACTTCAACTCCAACGGTGCCTCGGCCGGTGGTCTGACCCTGATCGGCGTATTGCAGAACGCTGGCGCCGCCGTGGACCCGGCCATCACCGACTTCGTTCTGGGATAACACCTTTACGGCAGGCAGGGGCATGGGTGACGCTCCTGCCTGCTATGGTTCCTCCTGTCGGTTGGTGAATGACCTTCCCCCTGAAGCCGATCCGGCTCCTCTCACCATCTGGCGGGACGCTGCCTCCCGCAAGCGACGATCCGCTCGGCTGAACCGAATTGGTCGGTCTGGACGCTGTTCTTCCTGCGCGCCCTGCAACAGCAGAAGCGGAGACTGGAAAAGAAGATCGAGCGCGAGCAGATAACCCTGGGCGATCTGCCGGAATTATTCGTCTCCATCCTGGAACTGGCCCGTGAATACGGACGGGTGACGGTGGCCGAAGTGGTCAAGACCACTGGGGCCCGCCGCAACACCATTTCCTAAAGTTTGGGCGGGATGGCCCCTCTAATCGGGCGACAAATAAAGTGTATGGTAGTCTAATGGTTAGGAAGAAGGTGCTGGTGATGGGGCATGGGGTTGCGGCTTTTTGATGATACGGGGCTGGCCCGAATGCTTGAGGATGTTGCCTTTGGTGCCGGTCGCCCGGCAACAGAAGTGCTCCATCAGCTTGGGCAGGCGCTGGTGGCGCGGGCCATTTGTGATGGCATCCGCATCATGGCTGAATCTTCCCCCCGGTCGGGAGCCTTGTCTCCGCTGATGGAGGCGGGCCGATTCCACGGCAGTGCCGGCCATGGCTCGGCTGGGCTGGTAAAGGTCCTGATCTGGCCGGAGTCTCGTGCCGCCCTCGCTCATCTGTTAGCCATCCTCGCGTCCAACGCCTTGCGCATGGAGCGTGCCGAAAGGGATGTGGTGACGCTTATGCGGGCGGTCAGCACGGCCGACATCGAGCTTCAGCGGCTGACTCATGCCATTGCACACGAACTGCAAGAACCGACGCGATCCGTGGGCAGCTTTGCCGGTCTGCTGCGCCACCGGCTGAACGGCAGCCTGCATGACGAAGAACGGGAGTACCTGGACTTCCTGATGGCCGGGGCGCAGACCATCCACAATCGTCTGGGCGCCCTCAGCCGCTATGCCGATTTGGCAACACTGCCGGCCCAGGTTCAGGGGGTGACGCTTCGGGCCGTGGTCGAGACCGCGTTGGATGTCCTCCAGGGGCAGGCCGCCCAGCATGGTGCGGTAATCACGGTTGATATCGGTGTTGACCAAATGCGCGGCGATCCGGTCCTGATCGAAGAGGCCCTCACCGCGGTGATTTTAAACGCCATCATCTTTCATCATTCCCAGACCCGGCCGCGGATAGAGATCGGCGCCATTGGCGAAGCCGGTACGGTGGTCCTCTGGGTGAGCGACGATGGCATCGGCATGAGCGCCAAGGCGCGGGCGTCTTTGGGTCACCCCTTCAACAGGGATGGCCACGATCATCACCCGGACGGCTCAGGGATGGGCTTGGCCATTGCCGGGCGCTGTATGCAACGGATGGGCGGCAATATCGCGGCCCTTCTGTTGCCACAAGGCGGTACCCGCCTGGAACTGCGTTTTCCCGGCGCTTCGATTGAGGTGCCCGGCATCACGCCTGCACGAGGAGAACCTGGCAATGGCGAAAATCTTAATCGTGGATGACGAGGAACTGGCCCGCTTTGCCTTGCAGGAAATCCTGGAGGCTGACGGGCATGTCATCAGCGTCGCGTGCAATGGCGTGGAAGGGCTGAACATGGCGTTGAGAGGCGGTATGGATCTGGTCGTCACCGACATCATCATGCCCGACAAGGAAGGCGTCGAGATGATCAAGGATCTGAAAGCGCGCCTGCCGGACTTGCCGGTCATCGCCATTTCCGGCGGCGGGCGAACCCGCAACCTGAACTTCCTGGAGATCGCCCAGCACTTCGGGGCTGATGCCGTGCTTGCCAAACCGTTCACGCCGGATGCCCTTCAGGGCGTGGTTGCCAGCCTGCTGCAGCGACCCAGCACGACTTGAGGGGGGCAAGATCATTATGAAGCACTCTTTCTCTTCTCGTCCCCCATCACCGTTTCAGTGGTCGGAGCGGTATGTCCTTGGCGATCCCGGCGTGGATGACCAGCACCGCCAGCTTCTGGAACTTGCCGGCCTGCTGCACGCCGCCCTGCTCAGTGGCCGTGGCGCCGATGTGGTGAGCGCGGCCCTCCAGGCGTTGGGAGAGTACGTTGATATCCATTTTCGGGATGAGGAAGAGCTGTTCGTGCGCATCGGCAGCCCCGATACGGCAGCCCATCGCGCGCAGCACACCGCCTTGCGCCAGGAGGTGGCCGAACTGGACCGGGACCTTGAATACGGTTTTGACGCGCTGCCCGACAAGCTGGTCGGGTGGGTGGAGCACCGCCTGGTGCCGCATATGATGGTCGATGACCAACGAGCCTTGCAGTCGGCCCGGCAGCGGCCTTTTGGTTACGGAGGAGGTCGATGACGTCGTCTGATATCGCTCACAAGCTGGGGCGCAGCAAGGAACGCCAGGGCCACCGCCACCGTGAACTGGCGCGGCTGGTGGCGGAACTGGGTCCGGACATCGTGCAGCGTGCAAAAATGATCAACCTAACCGAACTTCTGCCGCCCGACCGGCTGTCGTCGCCGCGCTTGCCGGGGAAAATCCAGCAGGCCGCAGTTGCCGTCCTGGACAATTACCTGTCCGAACACGGCTGGTTCTGGTGGGAAGCCGAAACCCGCGTGGGTGTGTGCTATCCGAACCTGTCCGGGCCGTTGCTGGAGCTGAAGCACCGGGCCATTCGTTCGGCCCTGCAACGCTGTTTCAAGGAGGTTTTGGGTGCGCCGCCCCCGGCCGCCACGGCGGCACGGCCAAAGCCTTCCCGGCGCCTCAGCAGGGTGGATTTTCATGCCCTGTGCCAAAAGATGAAGGTGACGCAGAATAACATCCACATCCTGGATCTGGGTGAGATCCTGTTTGAACGGACAGATCCGGCCCTTGTGCTGTCGCGGCGCGTGCGGGGCGTGATCCTTGAGGTTCTGGACGACTACCTCAGTCTTCAGGGCCACTACACGGCGATCAACGGCGGCCAGATCATGCTGGTGTTTCCCAACCTTGGCCGGCGCCTGGGCGAACTCAAGCGCAATGCCATCGCCATGGAGATCGCGCGCCGTCTCGACACCGGCGGTCACGATCGTACCGAAAAAGGGCAATGGGGAGAAATCAGTCGGCGGCACGACGATCACCAGCGGCGGGCTGACCCGCCAACGCCCTCCGATGAGGGTAGCGCAGCAACGGCGGGAAACGCATTCAAGCCCGAAGTCGATCCAGAAAAGAAGAAAACCTGGGATCTTGCCATGGCAGCCATGGCCCGGAACAACGCCGCCTATCTCGACAGCGTCGATCTGACAACCCTTCCGTCCGATCATGCTTGCGCGTTTTCCCCTGTCTGGCGGGTCAAAAACCAGATGCTGACCGGCCACATCGTGACCGCCCGCGTGCTGGGGGAGGCGGCGGCGGAGCTACCCTTCGAGGGCGAGGTGAGCGATGCGCCAAACCCCGTCGACCTGCCGCTGGTGGCACGGACGGTGGAGCGGCTGCGCCAGCTTCTTGCCCGAGGCACGCCTTCTCTGCTGATTGTTCCGGTGCATTTTGGAACCCTCGACCGCACGAACTATCGTAACCTCTACCTGGAAATCTGTGGCCGCCTCACCGAGCAGGAACGCAAGATGCTGGTTCTGGAACTGGTGGGAGTGCCGCGTGATCTGGCGCCATTCCGCGTCGAGGAACGGCTGGCCCAGTTGCAGCCTCTGTGCCGCAACGTGCTGGGCCGGGTGGATCTCAGCCGCACGGACTTTACCCAGTGGCGGAACCAGCGGATCCATGCCTTGGGCATCGATCTGGCGCGCTATAGCGCCAAGGAGGGCGTGCTCATGAAGGCGATGGATGCCTTCATGGACGCCGCAACCAAGCTGAAAACCCGCACCTATATCCAGAACCTGCCGTCGATCAGCCTGACCACCGCGGCCATCGCCAGCGGATTTGAGTACCTGTCGGGGGGGCCCATCGCGCCGGCCATCCCCGATCCGCACGGGATCAAGGGGTACCAGGATATTATGCTCTATGCCGGAACATCTTCGGCGACCGGGATGGCGGCCTCGGCGGAGGTTTGTAAGGGCAGGTAAACTTCGAAGGTCGTGCCCTTGCCGGGCTGGCTGCGGACCATGATGGCGCCGCTGTGCCGGCTGACGATGTCCTGGGCCGCCGCCAGACCAAGCCCGGTGCCCGCACCAACCGGCTTGGTGGTGAAAAAGGGATCGAAGATGCGGTTCAGGACGTGGTCGGGCATTCCGTGTCCATCGTCCGACACCCGGATCAGGGCATAGCGCGTTCCCGCGTTCAGAGCCGGAACATGCTCGGCGAGTTTGGTGGACGCCCGTATCGTGGTCAGCTTGATCCAAATGTTGCCAGGGCTGCCATCAATGGCGTCCGCTGCGTTGGAGGCGATGTTGAGAAGGACGGCCTGGAGTTGGGTCTGGTCGCCCATGACCATCCCGATCGGCGGCACATCGGCTGTAATGCGGATCGAGGACGGGATCACTGATTCCATCAGGGCCACGACGTCTTCAAGCATGCCGTGAACGGCCAGCGGAGCCATTTCCGGCGCCTGCTCCCGCGAAAAGGCCAGGATGCGGCGGACCAGATCCGCCGCGCGGGTGGCCGCATCGACGACGGCGTCAAGGCGCTTGCGGTTGCGATCATCGGGCGGAAGGGCGCTACGCACCATCTCCGACAGCGACAGAATCGGCAGCAGCATATTGTTGAAGTCATGGGCGATGCCGCTGGCCAGATTGCCCAAGGCGTCGGCGCGCTGGGTACGGCTGAGTTGCCGCTCGGCCTCCTTGCGTGAGCGTACGTCACGGATAAGAAGGCTGAAGTGCGGGCCATCCACATGGCCCCACGTCCCGATGCCGACGTCCACGGGAATACGTTCGCCGCTTAGATTGAGGACTTCAGCCTCGCCAATCCACGGCGGCTCGCCGGTCAAGATGCTTTCGATGCGCTGCAACAGCGCGCTGCCGGGTGGCAGGAAGCCGGCAAAGGGGCGGCCGACCAGAGAGCCTGGGGCACATCCGAACAAACCGGCCGTGCCGGCGTTGGCGGCAACGATCAGGCCGGCGCTGTCGAGTTCAAGCAAGCCATCGGACACCGCTTCCATCAGCGCATGAAGGCGGGCCTCGCGGGAACGAAGTTCCTGGTCGATCATGCCGCGATGAATGGCCGCACTCAGGGCATTGGCAATGGCCCGCAGCCCGTCGCGGGTGGGGTCTGACCACAACCGGTCCTCTTGAGCCCCCTCAACCCCCATGAAGCCCCAAAATGTGCCCCGGACCATCAGCGGCACGCTAAGCAACGACCGGGCCCCGTGCTTGACCAGATACGCCGCGAGTGCGGGCGGCAGCGTATCGGCCGTCTGCGCCACCGATTCACCCCGGCTGAGGCGGAGCATAATTGGCCCGACCCCCATCTGCGATACTGTGAACCGAGCCAGAAAGGGAGTGGTCGCCAAAGGCACCAGGGTGCTGGCCCGCCACTCGAACAGATTGACGATGGTTCCGTCGCAGGTGTCGTCCAGGTCACAGGCCCAGTCTTCAACGCGATAGACATAGATGCGCGCGCAATCCAGGGCCTCGCCTATGCCGGTAAAGGCCTGGTCCATCGCCGTTTGCCAGTCGGGCTTGCGCAGGAACACCTCGGTTGCGGCGCGCACTGCGCTCATCACTGCCTCACGCCGCCGCAGGATGGCTTCGGCCTGACGGCGTTCCGTGGTATCCCGGCCGCCGGCCTGGTATCCGAGCAAACGTCCGTTGGCATCAAACAGAGCCTGGTTGACCCACTGCTGCCAGCGCGTCTTTCCGTCAATGATGACCTTGTGTTCACTGGTAACGATGGGTTTGTTCGGCGTGACCCCGGCCAACGCCTCCTTGATCACGGCATGATCTTCCGGCGGGACGAAACCAAGGAATGGATGCCCTGGCAGCTCTGATGTGCTGAGGCCAAAGGCGCGGCAATAGGCGTCGTTGACGAATATCAGCGTCCCATCGGGCAAAAAGCGGCACAGCATGTCGGCATGGTCTTCCACCAGTTCCCTGTAGCGTTGCTCGCTGGCCAGAAGATCGCGAGTGGCGCGGATGCGGGCGACGGCCAAAACGATGAAGGCTGCGGCCCGGTCGATGGCTGCGGGCATGATGTCATCGACCTGTTGTGCCCCTCCCTTGATGGTCCTCCCTTTGATGGCCCTCCCTTTGATGGCAACGCGCACGGCGGTCCCGTCATGGGTCGCCGCCTCGGCCAGGGCTTCCCCGTCTTCGGGGTGTCGGGTTCCACGGGCAACCGCCTGCATGGCGTCATCGCCCCCCACCACAAATTCCTCATCAGGCGCCAGGCGCAGGGCGACGGCCGTTTCGGCGCCGGGAATCACGGCATTGAAGGTTCTGATGACCAGCGGCGGGATGTCTTGCAGGCCCTTGATTTTCAGGAGGTCGGCGGCAAGATCGGCAAAGGCGGCCTGAGCGGTGGCCTCAGCGGCCAGGACCTGCTCTGCCCGGTGAGCGGCGGTCATGTCCCGGAAGCTCATCACGCCACCGATCAGGCAGCCGTCTTCATGCAGCGGTTCGGAACGGAAAGCGACCGGAAAGGTCTGGCCGTCGTTCCTGCGAAAAGCGTGGTTGCGATCCCCGCGCGTTGGCTTGCCACGCAAGGCCGGTGCGATCAAAGGGCAATTTCCGGTGCAGGGCTGACCCAGCAGCGTATGCCCGGTAAGTTCGGCCACTGGGACGCCAGCCACCGGGGCGTCGTCCTCCAGCCCCAGAAGCCGCAAGGCGGCCGGATTGATCCAGGTGCATCGTCCGGTGTGGTCAAACGCGATGATGCCCTCACCCATGGCTGCCAGGATGGCGCGCTGCCGCCCTTCGCTGGCATCCAGACGCCCGACGAAATGAGACTTCAAGCGCAGGATCAGCACCGCGGCGATGAGGGATCCCGGCAAGCCAAGGACGGCGGTCGCAATGGCGGCCGCCACCAGCCGCTCATCGTGAAAGGCGGCCATGGCGCGTTCAAAGGCAATCCACAGGGCAAATCCGGTGCCCAGGGACACCGCACTCAAAAGCACCGTTGCAAACGGTCTGACCCAGCGAAACTTACGGACCATTGGCACCACCTTCGGCTATGGCCGATAGTACCATGGATGGGGCTGAAAGGGGGGCGGCAAGTCTTATTTGCGTTGGCACGTTCCGTAGGCGTAAGTCCTGTCGCCCCAGGAAGGCACTGGACTTGCAGCGTCCCGGACAGTACAGTAACTTCCTTACATGGATAAGCTACGGGCTTGGGCAGCGAACGAATGTACAGCCATCCTCAACAAGGCTCCGGATCGGATACCGTCAAGCTTCGTCAGGAAGCTGGCCGTTGGCTGAAATCGCTGCGTGAGGGCGCCGGTCTGTCACAGCGCGACCTTGCGCGCGCCATCGGGGTGGATTACTACACGTTCATCTCTCAGATCGAAGCGGGCCGTGGGCGCATTCCCCCCGACCGTTACGAGGCCTTCGCCGAAGCGCTCGGCGTCAACGTGAGTGACTTCGTCAAACGGCTGATGAGCTACTACGACCCGGTGACCTACCATCTGCTTTTTGAACGCGGCAGTGGGCAGCGCAAGGTTCAGTAGCCGACCACAGGGTGGCGCATGAACGCATCTGTAGTTTCCTTCCGTTCCTTCCTGCGCAGGGACCGTGTCCAGAAACCGGAAACGGTTCCCGGACCCTGGACCAATCAGGAACTTGCTGAACTGTACCGGATTTCGGACACGCTCGGTCGTGCCGGGATGCCGGTCGGAACTGATTCAGGCCTGTCCGACGAGAATGAGCCCTGGTTTGTGTTCTTCTCGCCCGAGACGGGTGACGTCATCGCCCATTTCGCCCGCATCGCCGGGGTCTACGTGGCGGCCGCCGCCGGACAGGACACGCCGAAGCGCGGCACCTGCTTCCGCGACTTGGTCCAGCAGATCCTCGACAGCCAGCCCCTGGTCCTGCCCCAGGAGCGGGATCGCTCCGGCAAGGTCACCAAGCTTTACATGCATCCAGCCGTAGTGCTGGCCGCCTTCGTGGCCACCGCCCTGTTGTGCTCGCGCAAGACCATGGCCGCGCCCGATGATGGGGATGAAGCCGTCGCCCGGCGGGCCACCCGCGCCGGGGATGGTGCGGCCACGGGCAGTGGCGCCTCGTCGTCGGCCAACAATCCGCACTTTGATGCGGTGGCTTCGATCGCCACCGGCTCGGCGGTTTCCATGGGAGCCTCCAACGGTTTCTCGGCATCCTTTGCCTCGGTTGCAGCGCTCATCACGTCGGTGTTGCAGGCCGAAGAGGCCGCCGCCCTGACCGGGCCGAACGACGACCTGATCACGCAGGCCAAGCCCATGCACAGCCTGGATGCCGACGCGGCGGCGGAGACTGCCAACGGTTCCCAGGTCAAGACATCGCATATCGGCCACGCCACCGAATCGGCCGACAGCCTGATTCACGTCAGCGTCAAAACCATGCAGGACAGTGATTTCTCGCCGTTCCTGCTGAACCCGGCCAAAACGGCTGCGCCCACGGAGGTGAACTTCACCCCATGGCTTGACAATACCGTCGACATCCTGATGGCAGCCCAGGTTTCAGTCGACAACCCCGTGGGGGCGGAGGCGCCGAAGTCCGAGGCACCGCAATCAATGACCGCCCCCGTTAAGCAGGCCGTGACCGCCCCTGCCGCGCCATCGGCTTCGTCATCTGCGCCCGTTGAAAAAACAACGACCAAGGCCGAGGCCCCGCCGCCGGGCAAGGAAGCGGCCCCTGCCGCGCAACCCGACCACTTTGTGGTGTCCATCTACAGCAAGGACCTGGCCTTCATTACTCCGGCCTTCCTGACCGACGCCGAAGCGGCCTCGGCCAAGAAGATTGTCAGCGCCTTCATGAAGAACCCTGACGCTGACAAGGGGGCCAAGGACACGACGGCCGACAAGGACGATCTGGGTAAGGACGGCAAGACCGAAGCCAGCAAGGACGGAAGCGGCGAGATACCCCAGTGGAAAATCCCCATCGACGCCCTGAAGATCGACGGGTTGCACGGCGTGGAACTTCAGGCCGGCCGCCAGATTGTCTACTTCAGTGGCGGGACGGCGACGGTCAGTGGTTTCGTCTTCGGCGAGGATATCCTGCTGCTTGACCCCAGCCTGCTGGAGGCCCCTTGGGAAGGCTCCATTCCCGCCGACAGCGGAAAGGCCGTGTTCAACTTCGCCGATGGATCCATCCTGACCCTGAGTAACCTGGTCTTCACCCCCTACGACGACATCGCCTGAAACGGGCGGCACGTCCTGGCTGATCCCGGCTTGTCCAGAAAGACGACGCCCTCCGCCTCTTTCAAAGAGGCGGGGGTTTTGTTTCTGGCGCCCACGACCTTGGCGTCTCCCACACAGGACTTTTCCTTGGTTTTCCTTGCCCTGTGAGCGGCATCACTGAACGCAGCCATGAATCTGGACAGTATGGGGCATCAACCCTTCCTGGTTCATGGAGTTACCCTGATGAGCAAACCTTCCTCCTCCGGCAACGGAAACGGTCGCGGTCCCAAGGCCGCCCAGATGGACCCCGTCCTTGACGGCGAGGACGGCATCAGCGGCATCGACGGCGGCGAAGCCATTCCGCAATGGCTGCCGCCGGGCCTGCGCAACGGCCTGCCAGAACACCTTGGTGGCGGTCTGCCTCCGGGCTGGGGCGGCGCTGTTCCGGGGCTTCTCAACACCCGCGCCAACCGTCCCTCCACCGACGAGGACGACGGCACGGGCGAAATCCCCGACGATGGCGGCACGACCGCCCTGCCGCGCTTCGACCTGCTCGACGACGGCACCCTGTTCGACCGCGACTACTACTTGACGCAGAATCCAGACGTGGCCGCCGCGGCCGCGGACCCCGCGCAGCATTACCTGCTGTTCGGCCGCGACGAAGGCCGCACCGCCTATGACCTCGAAAATCCGCCGTCGCCCGGCGATGCCGACATCGTCGAGCTTGAGGACGGCAGCCTGTTCGATCCGGCCTACTATTTGGCGCAGAACCCAGACGTGGCGGCCGCCAACCTGGACCCCCGCGAACATTACCTGCTGTTTGGCCGCGACGAGGGCCGCGCGGCATCAAGTATCGACACTCCGGTCGAAGGCACCGAGGCCGATGACCTCCTGATCGGCGACGTGGCCGACAACTTGATGTCCGGCGGTGCCGGGGCCGATGCCCTGGACGGCGGCGCCGGAACGGATCTGCTCAACGGCGGGGCAGGCGACGACCTGCTGACCGGGGGCGAAGGCACCGACGTGTTCGTGTTCGACGCCGCCTCGGGCAACGACACCGTGACCGATTTCACCGCTGGCACCGACATCCTGATGATCAGCAGCAGCTACGGCTTTGCCGATGCCCAGGCGGTCCTTGCCGCCGCCTCCGAAACCGTGGACGGCGACGTGGTCCTGGCCCTGGCCGATGGCGAGAGCGTCACCTTGCAAGGCGTCGCCCTGGCTGACCTGACCGACACCAGCTTCGCCCTGTTCTGAGCCGTGTGAGGGGTGTAGGCAGGAGTGGTGCCGTATCCGCAGGGGTTCGGCGCCACTCTTGATTCCAGACCGCTCTTGATCCCAGAGCGGCTACTCGTCGGGCATTACGAGATGCGTTACGAAATTTAAAAATCGGCCATTTACATGTTGCGTCTGTGGCACACCCGAGGGGGCCGCTGAAAAGAGCGTTTTCGTCACCCTCCTACGACGTTGTGCGCAAGTTGCGGCTCCGTCGTCGCCGAGCAAGACGGCGCCCCCAAAGGGGCACCGCAGTCAGCCAATGCGGGGCTTTAGCTGGCCCGCACCTTGGCAATGAACGTGTCGACGGTAGAACGCAGTTGTTCGGCCTGGTGCGATAGTTCCGAGGCCGACCCGAGCACCTGCTCGGCGGCGGACCCGGCTTCGCTAGCGGCCTGGGTGACGCCGGTGATGTTGTGGGAGACCTCTTCGGTGCCAGAGGCGGCCTGTTCGGTGTTACGGGCGATTTCCTGGGTGGCGGCGCCCTGTTCCTCGACGGCCGAAGCGATTGCCGACGAGATTTTGCTGATCTGCGCGATGGTGGCCCCGATGGCGCCAATCGCCTTTACGGCATCCTCGGTGGCCTGCTGCACGCCGCCGATCTGCTGGCTGATTTCCTCGGTCGCGCGGGCGGTCTGGCTGGCCAGGTTCTTGACTTCGTTGGCGACCACGGCAAACCCCTTGCCAGCGTCCCCGGCCCGTGCGGCCTCGATCGTGGCGTTCAGGGCCAGCAGGTTGGTCTGGCTGGCGATGTCGTTGATCAGACGCAGCACTCGGATGGCCTTCGCGGTTCATGGAAATGGCGATCAGGTGGCTGAGGGCGGCGCGTTGTCGTCCGTTGCGTCCCCATGGTTTGGGCATCCCCGTAGTCGTCGAACGCCCCACGGCCCGGCGGATGGGCGTGAAAGTAATACTGGGCGTGGGTTTCGGGGTCGTAGACGCCATCGGGCGGATAGTACTCGAACTGGATGAAGTCCCGGCCGCCCAGAACCTCGGCCACCAGGTTGCTGCCGTTTTTGGCCAGGACTCTCATGCAGTCGATCACCTCGACGGCGGCGTCTGTCGTCTCGTCCAAGCTCGTCATGGCCAAAGTCTTCTCTAAGCCGAGGTGACGACATAGAACGGGCAGAAAACCACGTTAAGCAGACAAATCATGAACATTTGGGGTCATCGCGGAATCTTCCTGAAATTCTACGTTAAGAGCGGTACGTCGGCATTTGACTGCAAGGCGGCCGAGGCTGGAGACGTAATGCACGCAGGCAGGAAGGAGAATACCGTCTGGCATACCAACAAGATTGCTGCTTGTTCTGCCTCATGGAGCAGCACCACACCCAATGGGGCTCGGGCGAAGGCCACGCCCGTATCAAGCCGATGCCACTGCCTTTTTGGCTAACCCCGCCGCACCACAGGCATGGGGAACACATAGCCGATGCCGCGGACCGACTGGATCGGGGGTTTGAACGCCGAGGTGGAGAACTTGCGCCGCAGCCGGGACACCAGGAGATCTACACTGCGGTCGTCCGGTCCGCTTTGGGTCTTCCTCAACGCGACGAACAGGTGATCGCGTGGCACCGGTTGGCCGGGGGTCACCGTCAGGAGGGAGATGACGCCATACTCCGCCGCGGACAGCCGGACCCTTTCTCCGTCCGGGGACGCCAGCGTCCAGGCGTCGGCGTCAAAGATCCATTCCGCGTCCACCGCCGGGGAGGCCGGTGGCTCGGCTCCGGCCGTGTCTTGACCCATCCGGCGCCACACGCTGAGGACGACCGCCTCCAGTTCCCTCATGCTCACGGGCTTGCACAAATACCCATCGGCACCTCGGGTCAGGCCGTCGATGCGGTCTTCGAGGCCGCCGTGGGCGGTGACCATGATGACGCCGGCCCCGGTATCCTCCCGCAGGCGCTGTAGCGCGTCACGGCCGCTTTCGCCGGGCAGCGTGACATCAAGCAGGATGATGTTGGGCGCGATATCGGCCAGCATGGGCATCAAGTCCTCGACCGAGCCGGCCTCGTGGACCGTCATCCCCTGCTTGCGCAGGTAGCGGGCCACGGGCTGCCGGAAGTCCGGCTCGTCGTCCACAAGGGCAACGCGTATGGCGGAGGAAACGTGTGTGGCGGGCATCAAGACCTCCGGTCAAGCGTCGAGCACGGGCAGCGTGACAAGGAACGCCGTCCCCCGCACTTGATCCAGCCGGATGCCCCCGTCATGCAGGGCAATGATACGCTGGACCAGATACAGGCCAAGGCCCGCCCCCGGTTTGTGCTGGGTGCGGTGCGAGCGGTAGAACTTCTCGAACAGACGGGGCGCCTCGGCGGGGTCGATGCCCGGCCCGTCGTCGCGGACGGCCACCTCCACAGTCTTGCCCACCTGGTGATAGGACAGCGTCACGCCGCCGGGCGTGCGGGCATACTTGCACGCGTTGTCCAGCAGGGCGGAAAAGGCGACCGGCAGCAGGTAGGGATCGGCGTCCACCCGGACCGCCTTGGGCGCCTGGGTGTGCAGAACCACGTCGTACTCCGAGGCGAGGTCGGCCAGTATGTCGCCGACATCAAGCGCCTGGGAGCGACGGCTCTGCGACATGGTTTCCAGCCAGTCGTCGGCCAGGCACCCCTCGACCAGGTTCCCCAGCCGCCGCGATGCCCTGCGGATGCGATCCAGTTCCTCGGCGGATTCCCTGTCGTCCGCCGGCAGGTTGCAGGCGATGAGATCCACCGACGCCGTCATGATGCCGAGCGGGGTGCGAAACTCGTGGGACACCATGGTCAGGAAGTTGCGTTGCTCCTGGAGTGCCGCCTCCGCCGTGCGGCGGGCGGCGTTCTGCTCGGCGAGGCGGTCCTGCAACATGTCTCGCAGCCGCTCCGTCACCATGACCGACAGGCCCGCCGTGGTGCCGAAGAAGAACATGATCCCCCAGACGAAGTAGGCACTCGTGCTGATGCCAATCTGCATCATGTCCGTGACGCCGGTCGGCAGCGACACGCCCTGAAGTATCCGCGTCAGGTTGATGACGCCATGCAGGGTGAACAGGCCGGCGACCACATGGCGCGCGTTCAAGCGAAAGCGACTGCCGCGCCCGATCGTCCAGGCCCCGAGAACCGCCAGAATGCTCATTCCGACGCTGATGCTGACGATGCGAAGCCCGAGGGCTTCGGGGACACCGTGCAGGATCACGATGGGCAGGGCACATGCCGCCGCCACAGGGGCCAGCACGAACCACCCGGCCGGACGGCCCAGGAAATGCCGGACCCCGGCCACGAGGAAGGCGTGGCCGGCAAGGATCAGACTGTTGGCAACCGCGATGGACCAGAAAGACGGGACGGCATCCCGCGTAAATAACAGCCCCACGCCGATGGTTATCATCACCATGCCGACGGTCCACTCACGTGGCCCCGGCAGGCTCGGGTGCAAGCGGTATAGCAGCCCCAGCACCAGGGATGACAGCGCCAGAAGCACGCACAGCACCGCCAGAACCGTGCGGATATCAAGATCGAATGGCACGAGGATATGCGTCCGGTACAGGAAGGTTGTTGTCGCTCTTCCGTCTTATTTAGAGTGAAACAAGTATCGTAGCAACAAATATTGCATATTTATGTTTATGGAAAAATGGAGCTAACGCCAAGACAGTGCTAAGAAATGCTACAAAAATGCTGTTGCAATTGATCCATCACATTTTCATTATTTTATTTATGCGCCTGCAGTCAGGCGGGCATTGCGCCAAAAATTAGAGCGCCCATGAAAATTATATTTGGAAGATAGCCATGCCTGCCAACCACGGTTCGCCCAGTCCCTCCTCCACCCTGGTGTTCATCGATGGCGCGGTTGCCGATTGGCAGGTGCTTGCAGCCGGCGTCCCGGAGGGCGCGGAGGTCGTTTACATCGACCCGGCCCGCGACGGGTTGGCGCAGATGCTTGAGGCGCTCGACGGCCGGGCACCGCTGGACGCCATCCATGTACTGAGCCACGGCGGGCCGGGCAGTCTCGCCCTGGGGGCCGGGGTGATCGACGCAGCAGCCCTTGAGGCCCGCGGCGCCGACCTGGCGATCCTCGGCAACGCTCTGGCCGAGGACGGCGACATCCTGCTGTATGGCTGCAATGTGGCAAGCGGTGACGACGGCCGGGCGTTCGTCGCCGGGCTGGCCGCCGCCACCGGGGCCGACGTGGCGGCAAGCGACGATCTCACGGGCGCGGCAGGCCTGGGGGGTGATTGGGATCTGGAAGTCACCAGCGGGCTGGTGGCGCCGGACTCCTGGTTGGCGGCCAACACCATGGCTGCCTTCCAGGGAGTCCTGCCGGTCTTTGACCTGGAAACAGATTTGTCTGGCGTCGGAACGTCAACGGTCACTCAGACCGTCGGCGGCATGACCATGACTGCCGTTAGTACGGGCGGAACGATCAGTCTTGTTGCTGGCGGCCTGACAACAGACGGCACCCAAATAATCATGACGTTTGATAAGCCATTTGGCGTTAATACTGTTAGTGCGTCATCTATTGCGGCCAAAGCTTTTAAGCTCGGGCATGAATCTTATATTAAGTTTTTTTACCCCACATTAGCAGGACAGTTTTTCACTTATGACGCTTCCGCGGACAATTTGGCAAAGGAGTACATTAGGCTAGAGGAGTATAACTCTACAGATACTTTTCCCGTGATAATTACAAGCGTTGATATTGATGGGCCCTTGAATGCGCCGCCCGTCACCACCCTACCAGCGACGCCAAGCTTCGACGAAGACAGTTCCGCCAACGCGGTCACCGGCATCTCCATCGCCGACGGCGATGGCGACAACCAGACCGTCAGCGTGATGGCCCTCAACGGCACTGCCGCCCTCACCGCCAGCGGCGGCGCCACGGTCACCGACGGCGACGGCAGCGACGGCACGCTGGCCTTCAACGGCACGCTGGCCCAGGTCAACGCCGCGCTCGGCAACCTCACTTTCACGCCCACGGCCGGCTACAGCGGCCCTGCGGGGCTGATGGTCCAAACCAACGACGGCAAGGGCAACATAGATAACGACATGCTGTCCATCACGGTGCGCGGCCAGCCCGACGTCACCGGCGTCACCGAGCCCACCAACGGCTCCTATCGTGCCGGGCAGACCATCGACTTCGTGGTCACCTTCGATGAAAGCGTGACGGTAGACGCCGCCAGCGGCACGCCGCGCTTGGTGCTGGACGTGGGCGGCGCCACGCGCTACGCCGAGTACGTCAGCGGCACGGGCAGTGCCAACCTCACCTTCCGCTATCAACCCACCGGGGGCGACACCGACACCGACGGCATCGCCGTCACAAACGGCAACGCCATCGATCTCAACGGCGGAACGATCCTCTCCACGGCCAACGGCGTGGTCGGGGCCAACACCGCGTTGACGGGCCTGGACTCCCTGGCCGCCGTGCTGGTCGACACGACGGCTCCGGGGGCGGTCACCACCGTCAGCATCCCCGACGCGCCGCTCAAGGTCGGTGCCACAGCCACCGTCACCATCACGGCCGGAGAGGCCGGACTGTCGCTGGACACCGGCACCGTCAACGGCGTCGCGGTCACCGGCTTCACCGACGCGGGCGGCGGCACCTACACGGCCACCTACACGGTGCTGGCAGGCCATACCGACCGCGCCGCCGGAGACGCCATCCCGGTCAACTTCATCCTGGCCGATGCCGCCGGCAACACCTCCCCGGCCTACACCACGGCGATCACCCAGGCATCTGACGCCGTCGACGCCAATGTGCCGACGGTCACCGCCGTCAGCATCCCCGACGCGCCGCTCAAGGTCGGTGCCACCGCCACCGTCACCATCACGGCCGGAGAGGCCGGACTGTCGCTGAACACCGGCACCGTCAACGGCGTCGCGGTCACCGGCTTCACCGACGCGGGCGGCGGCACCTACACGGCCACCTACACGGTTCTGGCAGGCCATACCGACCGCGCCGCCGGAGACGCCATCCCGGTCAACTTCATCCTGGCCGATGCCGTCGGAAACACCTCCCCCGCCTACACCACGGCGATCACCCAGGCATCTGATGCCATCGACGCCACGCTTCCGACGCTTGACGTGGGCAACTCGCTTCCCACCAACAACGCCATGAGCGTGGCGGTCGGCAGCAACGTCGTCATCGACTTCAGCGAAAACGTCACTTTTGGCGCGGCCGGCACGGTCATCCTCTACAACGAAACCACCAACGCCGCCGCGCTGACCTTCGACGTCAGCACGGCGGTGGCCGGCGTGGTGACCGTCGGCGGAAGCACGGCGACGGTCGCGGGCGACAAGCTGACCATTGATCCGGCGGCGAACCTCGCCAGCGAGACGCGGTTCCGGGTGGAGGTCAGCGTCGGCGCCCTCACCGACGCCGCCGGCAACGCCGTCGCCGCCGTAGGCGACGGCACGCTGGAGTTCACCACCGAGAACCCCGACGCCATCTATTTGGCCGGCGCCGGCTTCAACACCGCCAACGGCGCCAACACGGTCGGCGCCAAGCAGGCCCAGGCCGGCACTGACGACAGCATCGTCGTCACCGACCACGCCTACATCGCCGGCTCCACCATCGACGGCGTCGGCGGCACCAACAGGGTGACGCTCGCCGGCGCCACCCAGGCCGACCTGACGGTCGCGACGGCGATCCAGAACGTCAGTGCGCTCACCGTCTCGGGCGCCGGTGCGTGGTCGGTGACCATGAACGAGGCCAACGGTTGGGGCGACTTCACGTCGATCACCGGCAACGGGTCAACGACGCTGGTGGTCAACACCGACGCCGCCATCGACATGACGGCCAAGACCCTCTCGGGCCTGCGCAGCCTGAGCGCCGACACCAACGGCGGCGCCATCACCCTGACTGGCGCCCAGGTCGGCATGGTCAGCACCGCCGGCGGCAGCATCAGCGCCACGGGCGGTGCCTCGGCGCTCAACATCACCGGCGCCTCGGCCAACGGATCGGCCCTGAGCTACAGCAACATCTCCTCCGTCACCATGACGGACGCCGGGGACACCACCTACATCGCCGAGCCGGCCGCCCTTCTGATCGGCGGCACCTACGCCACCACCAGCACCGACGGCACCGACATCTTCCAGGCGTCCGGCACCAGCCTCAGCGTCGTCAACGCCACCCTCACCAACTGGGACACCCTGAGCAACGCCCAGGCCGGCGCCGCCTCCACCACGCTGACGGCGGCGCAGCTTGCCGCGCTGACCACCGTCGCCCATGCCGACGCCACCGGAACCGACGCCGTCGTCGTCACCGGCGCGAGCGTGGATGCGACCGGCAAGACCTTCACCAACATCGACACCCTGACCGTCTCCACGGCCGGTGCGGCGCTGACGGTCAATGACGCCGTGCTGTCCCAGGTGAGCACCCTGACCGCCACCGGCGGCGGCACCGAAAAGCTGGTCACCAGCGCCCAGACCCTGGACGTCTCCGGCTTGGCGGGGATGACGGGCTTTGAGGTTCTGGAGACCGCGTTTGCGGGCGACGCCACCCTCACCATCGGCGCCACCACCAGCGCCACCACCTTCACGGCGGTCGCCACCCACGCCAACACCCTGCGCACGACCCACACGGCACTGGATGCCACCGCGCTCACCTTGAACAACATCAACCGGTTTGCCACCACCAACACGACCGGCACGACGTTCACCGGCACGGCCGCCTCCGAGGTCTTCGTGGGCGGCACCGGGGCCGACACCATCACCAGCGGCACCGGCGCCGACACCATCACCGGCGGGGCCGGCAACGACCTGTTCATCGACGTCCACCAGGACACCATCACCGACTTCGCGGCCGGCGACGTCATCCGGGTCACCGGCGTCAACGACCTGGAGGCCACCCACCTGTCCTTCAGCGGTGGCGTGCTCAAGATCGACCAGAACAAGGACGGCGACTTCGACGACGCCACCGACGTGACGGTCACGCTGACCGGCATCTCCGGCGGCACTTTCGCGGTGGTCAACAGCGGTGGCAACAGCGCCATCACCCATACCGCGCCGGTGGTCTCGAACGGCGGCACGGCGACACCGACCGCAACCGAGGAAGGCACCCAGGACGGCGCCACCGTCACCACGACGACCACCACCACATCCACCGGACAAGCCGTGAAGACCACGGTCATTCAGCCCATCCCGGCCACCCGCGAGGACGACCCCACCACGCCCAACAGCGCGCTTGCCGACGTCACCCTGGCTCAGGACACGGACACCACCGGCGGCGGCACGACAACCACAACCCTGCGCGCCAGCCTTCCAGCGGGCGTCGGCCTCACGTCAGAGGGGGCGGCAACGCGCCTGAACAAGCAGGATGCGCTCGCAGACCTGATTGCCCGCATCGAACAGAAGACACAGGACGGCTCGCAGCCGCGCCAGGAGATGACCGACATCGGCCAGACCTTCCTGACCGGGCTGTCCGACGACAGCGAACTGGTGGTCAGGACCGTCACGCCCACGATGGCCACAGGCACCACCAGCGCCGGGGGTCCCATCGTCATCTCGGGCGCCAGCGCGGCAGCGGGCGGCAACCGGCAAGAGGCGCTGGTCATCGACGTCTCCGGGCTGCCAAGCGGCACCGTGCTGCAGCTTGATGATGTGGATTTCGCCGCCATCGTCGGCGCGGCGCGGGTGATCGGCGGCGCGGGCCGCAACATCGTGACCGGCGACGACAAGGTTCAGTACATCGTGCTCGGCGCCGACGACGACATCCTGCACGGCGGGGCGGGCGACGACACCATCGGCTCGGAAGGCGGCCGGGACATCCTGCATGGCGACGCCGGCAACGACACGGTATTTGGGGGCGCCGACCACGACTTCATCGTCGGCGGCACGGGTGACGACACCTTGCGCGGCGACAGCGGCATGGACGCCCTGAGATTTGACGCCGCTTATGCCACGGCGGTGATCACCCGCAACGCCACCGAGCGCACCCTGACCGTGACCAGCGCCGACGGCGCCGACAGCATCTCGACGGCCGAGATCCTGGTGTTCTCCGACCGCGTGGACCTGGCCCTCGCCCCGGTCCTGACCGCCGGCGGGTTCGACGCGGCGGCCTACCTGTCGGCCAACCCCGACGTCGCGGCGGCGGTGGCCAGGGAGGAGTTCTCTTCCGCGCTGCACCATTTCGGTTTGTACGGCGAGGCGGAGAACCGCGCCCCCAACCCGCTGTTCGACGGCATCTGGTATCTGGTCCGCAATCCCGACGTGGCCGCCGCCGTCACCGCCGGGCAGATGACCGTCTGGCAGCACTACACTCAGTGGGGCTGGGCCGAGGGCCGCGACGCCGGTCCGTTCTTCGACCAGAGCCGCTACCTGGAGGACAACCCCGACGTGGCGGCGGCCGGGGTTGACCCGCTGACCCACTACCTGCACTTCGGCTGGGCCGAGGGCCGCGCCGCCTATCAGGCCGACGCGACCGTCTTCGGGTGAGGCGGAACCGGTCAGGATAACAGTGATAGTTCAGTCAGAAATTGCCGTAGGCGCTGGTTTATGAAACCTCGTTCTTGGGTTCCGAGATGCGGTGCCAACGGGACAATTCCGTCACCAGGACGGCATCGATATGTCGGGCCTGGGCGAGGGCCATGACCTTCCGGCGTTCAATCCGCCCGATCTCGCGTAGTGCCAAAGCGAGTCGCCGGAAGTGGTTTACATCGACCGAAACCGACGGGCCTGGGCGCGTGAGATTGGTACGCTGACGCCGCCCGGCCGCCGGATTTCAGCGCTCAGGGTCGACAGGCCGTTGGGCCTGACGGCGGTGATGTACTTCGCATTGACCAGGTACGACCGGTGGACGCGCCAGAAGACGCCGGGGTCGAGGTTGGCCTCCAGGTCCTTCAGAGGGGTGCGAATGAGGAACTCGTGGGTGGGCGTCCATACCGAGGTGTACTTGTCCCGCGCCTGGAAATAACAGATGTCCTCGACCGGGATGAGGCGCAACGCAGTCCCCTGCTGGGCGCGGACCCATTTCATCGGGCCGCCGCCCGCTGCCTTCCCCCAGTTGGACAAGGCCTGCATGGTGGTGGCGAAATCGGGCGCCACAGGGGCCGAAAGCCTGTCCTTCAGACGCGCGATGGTCTGCCGCAGCCGCTCCGGCGCCACCGGCTTGAGAAGGTAGTCCACGGCCGCCCGCTCGAACGCGTCCACGGCGAACTGTTCATACGCCGTGACGAACACCACCAGGCACGGCCGCTGCATGGCCGCCGCCACCTGGAGGCCGTCGCGGCCGGGCATCCTGATATCGAGGAAGGCGATGTCCACCGACGTGGTCCGTAACGCCTCCAGGGCGGCATCGCCGTCTTCGGCGACCGCCACCACCTCCAGTTCCGGCCAAGCCTCGGCCAGTTGGCGGCGCAGGGCGTTGGCGGCGTGGGCCTCGTCATCGGCGATCAGGGCCCGGCTTTTTAACAAGCGGACGGGGGCGGTCATGCCGGAATCTCCAGTGTCGCCACCGTGCCGCCCTCCGGCCGGGCGTTGAGGCACAACTCGGCCGCCGCGCCGTGGAGCGACCGCAGGCGGCTGCGTATGTTCTCCAGCCCGAAGCCCCCGACCGGGCCGGAGGACAACAGGCCCATGCCGGTGTCGGAAACGGTGATGCGCAAGCGGCCGCCGTCCAGACGTGCGTCCACGGAGAGTGATACCGGCCCAGGCTTGGGCTCGACCCCATGCTTGACGGCGTTCTCGACCAAAGGCTGGAGCAGCATCAGGGGAAAGGGTTGGTTTTCCAGGGCCTTGGAAATGTCGATCCGCCACGTCAGGCGCGGCCCGATGCGGATGGCGCATATTTCCAGGTAGGCCCGCACCAGCGCCAGTTCGTCGCCCAGGGTTCCCCCTCCGACCGCCCGGCTCTTCGACAGGGTGGCCCGCAGGTAGATCACCAATTTGTCCAGGAGAGTGCGCGCCTGCGGGGTGTCGGTGTCGATCAGGTCGGACAGCGTGGCCAGGGTGTTGAACAGGAAATGCGGCTCGATCTGTGCCTGCAACATGCGCAGGCGGGCCTCCAGCTCGGCCCGCTCGGCCTCCCGCAGATCGCGGGCCAGGGTATTCCGGCGCCGGTTCAGGACAAAGGCCGCCGTCAGGATGGAGCCGAATAACAGGCACGCCGCGACAACCTTAAGAACCACCTCCCACGCCAGGGCGGTGGTCTCCGGGGCGATGAGCGCCAACGCCACGCCGACGCTGGGAACGGTCCCGACACCAATGGCTACGGCAAACGCGGCGACGCGGCGGGCCGTCGACCAGTTTCTGCCGATGTGGTGAGCAATCTCCGCCGCCGCGCAGATGAATACCCCGGCACTCGCCGACAGGGCGATGTTGGCCGACAGCGGTCCGCCCACGCCGATCAGGCTGACAAACATCCCGATGACAACGCCGATGGCCGCCGATACCACGATGGTAAAGACCGGCGTCACGGAAAGACCTCCTCCGTGAAGCCGCGCACCGTGAAGACGCTGCGGGGCCGCCGGTCGTCGGTGACGTCCTTGGTATGCATCACCGTCACCCGGCCGGTCGCCGCGTCATCCTGAAAAACCACCGCCCGCACGATGTCCCCCTGCGCCGATACCTGCGGCTCTGTAAACCAGCCGGTCTTCAGGCGCTTGCCGCTGGTCAGGAAATAGTCGGCGCGAACGGGCGCTGAGTCCACCGCGCTGATCCACACGTCGATGCGGGGATAGGTCGCCGTGGCGGTCAACGCCTCCAGATGCAGGATGCGCAAGGGGTGGTCGGTCAGGGGCCGGAACCGCTCCGCGACCGCCTCGGCGGCAGCCTCCATTGGCGGCCGGTCCAGTGCCGCGGCGTCCTCCACGGCGACGACGCGGTAGGACCCGTCCCAGTGCAGGCGCCCGACGTCGCCGGTGTTGGCCTGCCCCAGCAGCCTTTGCAAAGGCGTGATGCGGAGGGGCCGTGCGCTGGTCGGAATGTGCAGCCACACCGCATCGTCGGTCATCAACACGCGGCGGCCCCTCTCGACAGGCGACAGCATCTCGACCACGGACTCCGAGGCGTTGTTCAGGAACACCCGGTAGCCGTGCTCCCCCGACCGCTGGCCCGAGGGCACCTCGACCTCCAGGACATCCACCGTCACCCGGACGTCCTTGCGCGGTATCCGGTAAGCGTCCACCCGCGCCAACAGGTCGGGGGGCGGTTCGGCGGCCAAACCGGGGACAGCAACCAGCAGAGCCAGGGCGAAAAGGGCAAACCGAAGCATGGCAGAGTCCTCAAGTGCGACGCAAAGCGTCGATGACACGCAGGCGTCCCAGGCGGGCCGTGGGTGCCCAGGCGGCGGCGGCACCGGCCAGGACCATGGCCGCGAAGACCCCGGCGTAGGCCGTTGCGTCAACCAGGATGATCAGCGGATAGGGCATGGTCCGGCCGGGCGGCGGCGGCATCTCGATACCGGCAAGGTTGATGCCCAGGGACAACGCGGCGGCCCCGGCCAGCCCCATGGCTCCGGCAAGGCCGCCGATCATGGCCCCCTCGATGGCGAAGTTGATGCGGATCCGCGCCCGACCGATCCCCAGGGCGAGCATGGTGCCCATCTCCTGGATCCTCTCGGTGACGGCCATCAGCATGGTGTTGGTGGCCGACAACGCGACGACCAGCAGGATGATCACCCCCAGAACCGTGAAGATGTTTCCGTACAACGTCACCACCTGCCCGTAGAAGGGCGCCAACTCCCGCCATGTGCTGACCCGCTGGGCCGGAAAGGCCGCGCCCAGCAACCCCGCCACCGACGCGACGGCACCGTCCTGCCGCAGCACCACGACCAGCCGCGAGGCGCCTTGCGTGTTCATCAGGACCTGCGCCGCCGACAGCCGGACCATGACCTGGCGGGCGTCCAGGTCCGGGATGCCGGTGGTAAACGTGCCCGCCACCGTGGCGTCGATGGCGTTGAGCACCCCGTCAACGGTGGTCGTCAACAGGGTGACCGTGTCGCCGGGGCCAACCCCCAGCTTGGCGGCAAGGCCGACCCCAAGCACGGCATGGAAGCCGTCAGGCCCGTCCTCCAACGGCAGGCCGGTTCCCTCCACCGCCGGAGCGAAGCCGGACGACAGGCGGCTTTCCTTGATCGGCTCCACGCCGCTGCCCACGGCCGCCACAGTCACGGCGCCGGTCGATACCAACCCCTCGAACACCAGCCGCCGCAGGGTGAAGCGCACCTCAGGATGGCCTTCGGCGGCGTGCTCCAGGGCCGCCAGATCATCGGGCGCGACAATCCCCGCGCCGTCCCCAACCTGGAGATGGCCCAGGCCGCCGCGTATGGTGCTTTCCCGCAGGCCCTGGAAGCTCGCCAGGATGAAGCCGATGGCCATCAGCAGGGCCAGCGCCCCCACAGCCATCACCGACACGGCCAGCAGGCTGCGCCGGCTGTTGCGCCAGACGTTGCGCCAACTCAGGGCGAGCCACTTCATGCCGGCACCTTTTGGTTCACCATCGCCCCGTCCTCAAGATCAATGCGCCGGTCGGCGTACCCCATGACGCGGGCATCGTGGGTGGAGAAGACGAAGGTCGTCCCCAGGGCCGCGTTGAGAGAGCGCATCAGCGCAAGAATGTCTTCGGCGGTGCGGCCATCGAGGTTGGCCGTAGGCTCGTCGGCGAACACCACCGCCGGGCCGGCGACCAGCGCACGGGCCACCGCCACCCGCTGCTGCTGACCGCCCGACAGGGCCGCCGGGCGGTGGTGGGCGCGATCCGCCAAGCCCACCCGGTCCAGCATGTCCGTGGCCAGACGGCGCCGCGCGTCAGCCGGCAGACGGCGCGGCCACAGCGGCATCTCCACGTTCTCCAGGGCCGACAGGACCGGGATGAGGTTGAAGGACTGGAAGACGAAGCCGACATCCTCGCCCAGGCGGCCGCAGCCCGGTCGTCCGGCGAAGACGACCTCGCCCGCGTCCGGCGCGTCCAGACCGGCCAGAACATGCAACAGCGTGGACTTTCCGCTGCCCGATGGACCGCACAGGGCGACGAAGCCCCCCGCCTCGATGTCCAGGGACACGTCGCGCAACGCCGTCACCGGGCGGTCGCCGAGGCGGAAGGTCTTGGTCAGCCCCCGCGCACTGATGGCGGCGGCCATCTCAGCGCTCCTCGTCCCAGAGGGCATCGGCGACCGCCGTGTCCTCGGCACGGGCCAGGGTCATCAGGGCGTCGGCCTCGGCTGCGTCGCGGGTGGCCGCAAAGACCGCCAGCCAGGCGTACACCTTGGCCTTGGTGCCGGCTGGAACGGCCTGAAAGGACGGCAGGTTTTTGGCCTGGGTTAGATCGCGCTCGGCCATGAGACGGCGTCCGAACGAACCGGGAAGTGCGGCATTGGTCAGGCCGCTGACCATCAGAATGTCCAGGCGCCCGTCGTGCTCGGCGGTGACCTCCGCCCGATCAAGGCGCTCCAACGCTGCGTCGAGCAGTTCGATGCCCTGATTGACGTTGGTCAGCTTGGTGAACGGAAAGAAGGCATCGCGGGCGATCATCGTCCTGACGCTACCCAGGTAGGCGGTCGCCACGGGGTGCGCAGGGTGCCCCTTCAGAAAGGCTTCGAGCACGTCTCTGGCTTTTTCCGGTTCTATCTGTCCGTCGCGGGCCTGGGCATAGGTGTCCCGAACGGCCTGGAAGGTCGGGGATGCCTCGGCAGGGGCTGCGCCGGACATCAGGATGATCATGATGAATGCCAGGACATGGCGGATCATGCCGGTCTCCTTCAAAAGGTGATGCTGGTGGCGAGCGTGATCGCGCCAACGGCGGGAACCTCGCCGAACTCACTGCCGGTGCGCCCGACGTTCGCGCTGGCATCAAGCCAGACCCGCGCAGCAGGACCCACAGGGATGGTTACCCGCAGGCCCAGGGCGGTGCTGAAATCGACCATGTTGACCAGACCCCTGACTTCGCCGTCCCAGCCATTGAACGGCCGCGACAACCGCAAGAAGGCGTAGTCGCGCATCGCCCCATCTGGCGACAGGACCCGTGCGTCGTGGCGCAGGTTGCCGTCCACCGCCGCCGCTGGCACGCCAAGTCCAGCGCCCAAGGCGTGGAAGCGCATCAGCGACCGCAGACGGGACCACTCCGCGCCCGAAAGTTTGGCGCCGTCGTGGATCCATTCCGCAACCACGTTCAGGCCGCTTTCGTGCGTCCATTGTCCGCCGACGACCCAGCGGGGATACACGCGGCCACTCTTGCGCCGCCATGCACCGACAGGCTCGTCTCCGGCCCTGAAGAAGGCTGGCTGGTTGTCGAGAAGGGAGCGGTGGACGGGATGGGCGCTGCCCTGGCGGAAGAAGGCCGAGCCATGCAGTTCCAGCGCCACGCCGACGACTGTAGAAAAGCCGCCGCCGACGCCGAGCGACTGTTTCTCCGGCTTCTGGACAACCCCCAGCAGCCGGGTTGCCTCAACCTGACGTTCAGCCAGGGCGATGACCTGAAGCTGCCTGTCTTCGTCCTGGCGATAGTCGGCGACGATCAGGCTGTACCCGGCCTCGCCGGTCGAATAGTCCAAAGCGGCGAGAACTGATGCCTCGCGCTCGTGATAGCGGTCCTCAAGGTCACCCAGGCGCCGCGACTGACCTAGAAAATCAAGGGGCTGCGCGGCATAGCCGACATCCCAGCCGCGCGGCGTCTTGCCGACGGTCAGACTCCAGGCATCATCGAGATGGATGCTGCGGGACAGCCTGGTCAGTCGCAAGGAACGCCGGTCATCACCACCCTCACGGACGGTCTGCCGGGCCGTAACTTCCCAGGTGACGCCGCCCGCCCGCCCGCCACACATCGCGACGGCCGCCACCGAGCTGCCGTCATCTGCAAGTCCCGTAAGCGGGACCATGTCCCCTTGCCGCGCCACGTCTACGGTCGCTGCGCCAACAACCTCGCACCGGTCAACGGATGCCGCGCGACCCGGGACGGGGTGCAGCAGGAGGCAGAGGGCGAGGGCGGCGAGGAAGGCGTGTCGTGACATGGACATCCGGGGACAGGATTAACGTCGATCCCTGTATGGCCCGTGTTGCCGAAAGCCCGCCACCGCCGTGCGATGAGCAGTTGAATTTAAGGAGCGAATGGGCACCCTGAGAAAGAAAGTCAGGTGCGATGAGGGTTTGGCCATTCACTTGCGGCATCAGGGCTATTAGAATTTACACCGTAAGCGCGTCTCCTCCCCCATCTGCTTCGCCCGCCAGGGCGTGGTCCTGGACCGCTCGGTCATGGCCGACTGGGTGGGACGGCCTGACCGTGGTGCTGTCCAACGGGCTCGCCGACCTGGACACCAACATGATTGAACGGAAATCCGCCCGGTCGCTTTGGTGAGAAAGAACGCCCTCTTCGCCGGGTCCAAAGGCGGCGCCGATCACTGGGCCCTGGTCGGTTCTCTCATCCAGACGGCCAAGCTCAACGACATCGACCCCTTCGAATACCTCAAGGACGTCCTTGAGACCCTGCCCTGGAACTGGAAGCCCGCCGTCAACGGCTGGTCAGAGTGGTGAAGGAGCCACGCTTACGGCTTTCAGAACTGGAAACAGGACCTGTTTTCTCGTATGCCGAATACGGACAATGAGCCTGAAGCAAGGCAGGACCCTAAAACGCAATGCAAGGGGGCATCATGACCGACTGGATAGCAGGCTATGTGGCGGATATCGGCGAACTCAACCCCCCTGCGGTTGAAGCTGGCCTTCCTGAATGCCGGACTGGTTTGTCCCGAAGCCGTCACGGCCTGCGAACTGGGCTCCGGTCAAGGCATGAGCGCCAACCTTCATGCGGCGGCCACCGTGGCGGGAACGGGCGCACGGCTGTATGACGAGGCCTTCGCCAACTTCGCCGCCCGTGACGACCTGCCGGAGTTCGGTTACATCGGGCTGCATGGCATCTGGAGCTGGATTTCCGATGACAACCGCATCTGTTCCTGCCGGCTCTAAGCCAGGGCAAGAAGCCGCCCGCCGAATGGGCTCAGATGACGTGGCAGATCCCCGCCGCCCAAGGACAAAAAAGCGTCCACGAGGGCAAGACGCTTGAAACGCCCGAAGAAGACCTTGCCGACTTCACCGCCCAGGCCACGGCCTTCGCGGAAAAGCAGTTGCCCATCCTGAAGGTACTGCACATCGTCTGAAACCTCTCCCGAGAGGAACCTGCTGGACGCCGGGGCTGAGTATCTGGATGTCTGAAGGCATGAACCTGGCAGAAGCATGAACATTCTTTTCATCCACCAGAACTTCCCCGGCCAGTTCAAGTTCCTGGCTCCGGCCCTGGCGGGGCAGGGGCATCGCGTGGTGGCGATGACCATGCGAAAGACCGCGCCCGTCCAGTGGCAGGGCGTGAGGATCGTGCGCTATGGCTCCAAGCGGGGCAGCACGCCGGGCATTCATCCCTGGGTCAGGGACTTCGAGGCCAAGGTGCTTCGGGGCGATGCTTGTTTCCGCGCCGCCCTGGCCCTGAAGGCCAAGGGCTTTGCGCCCGACATCATCGTCGCCCATCCCGGATGGGGCGAGAGCCTGTTCCTCAAGGACGTGTGGCCTCGGGCGCGGCTGGGCCTCTATGCCGAGTTCTTCTATCGCCCTACCGGTGCCGACACGGACTTCGATCCGGAGTTTCCCAATCCCGATCCCGGTCATGTCTGCCGCCTGCGCCTAAAGAATCTCAACACCCTGATGCACTTCGAAACCGCCGACGCCGCCCTCTCGCCCACCCGATGGCAGGCCAGCACCTTCCCCGAACCGTTCCGCAGCAAGATCACCGTGATTCACGACGGCATTAACACGGCGGCGGTCGCCCCGGAATCCGCCGTCACCGTGACGGTGAATACTCCGGACGGTCCCATTCTGCTGACCCGCGACGACGAGGTCATCACTTTCGTCAACCGCAACCTGGAGCCCTATCGCGGGTATCACGTCTTCATGCGCGCCCTGCCCGATATCCTGCGCCGGCGGCCCAAGGCGCGGGTGCTGATCGTCGGCGGCACCGATGTCAGCTATGGGGCGCAGCCTCCCGAGGGACAGACCTGGAAGGACGTCTTCCTGCGCGAGGTACATGCCGAACTGGACCTCAGTCGGGTGCATTTCCTGGGTACGATGCCCTATGACGCGTTCATTCCGGTTTTGCAGCTTTCCACCGTCCACGTCTACCTGACCTATCCCTTCGTTCTGAGCTGGAGCCTGCTGGAAGCCATGAGCGCCGGATGCGCCATCGTGGCCAGCGACACCAAACCCCTGCACGAGGCCATCACCCACGACGTCACTGGCCGCCTGGTGGACTTCTTCGACGTGGCCGGCTTGACCGACAGCGTGGTCCACCTGCTGGAAGACCCGGAGGCGCGGGCCCACCTGGGCCAGGCGGCACGGGCCTTTGCCCAGCTTCATTACGATCTGGAAACGGTGTGCCTACCAAAGCAGTTGGAGTGGGTGCGCCACTTGGCGGGGCAGTGAAGAACCGGCCCCGCCGGGCCCTTCTGGCCTGGGAAATGGGGGAAGGCCTGGGTCATGCCGCCCGCCTGCTGATGATCGCACGACGCCGCGCCAGATGCTTGGCCGGGCATTCCTGCTGATCCACCACGGGGGCATCGGGTCCCTGGAAGACGCCGCTCTGGCGGGTCGGGCCGCAGGTTCTTCTGCCGCGCCACCTGGAGCAGGTCTTGAACACTCGACGGGCCCTTGCCGTCCTGCCGGAAAGCCTTACCGTGCGGCTCGGCCTGTCGGAAGATGGCGGCCCGCCTGACGGCACGGCGGGGAACCGCCTGAGACGGACGGTTCAAGGCGCGGGAGCGGGGGGAGAGGGACAATGAAGCGGATCGGCATCACCTGGCCCGTGGGAGATCAGGACAGCGCGGGCGGGCACGCCCTCAACCTGGCCCTTCAGATGGCCCGCAAGGGACTGCGCCCAACCCTGCTGAGCCCCCCGCAGGCGCTGGAGGCAGACCCCTTGCACCGTCGCCTGCTGGCCCCGGCCATCGAGGAACACGCCGCCACCCGGACTTCTGTTACCCGCAACCGGGGGCGGTGCCTGCCCTTTCCAGTGCTGCACCACCTGGGCGACCGGCTGACTTTTCCGGCCTCGGCAGAAGACATGCCGGGCAGCCCGAATATCGGTGTGGCGGAGTTCGAGCAGACCGACATTGCGGCCGAGGCCATCCGGCGGGCGGCGGACTGGCCGCTGATCGCCACCGCGTCGTCGTGGAGCACCCGCGTGCTGCGCGACCGGGGCCTGAGCAACGTGCTCACCTGCCCTCAGGGTATCGACCCCGCCTTGTTCCACCCGGCCCCGCGTCCGGGCCTGCTGCCGGGGCGCTTCGTGGTGTTTTCGGGCGGCGGACCCGGCCACCGCTGCGGCCACGACATTCTGGCTGCCGCCTTCCGTGCCTTCCACCAACGCCACCCCGAGGCCCTGCTGGTCTGCGCCTGGGACAATCCACCGGCGGACCTCCCGCCGGACGCCGTGCTGTTCCTCGGCCCGCTGTCCAGCGGCCAGAGGGCGGGCATTCTGCGCGACTGCGACCTGGCGGTCTTTCCCAGCCGCTGCGAAGGCAGCACCAATCCGGCGGCCATGGAGGCCATGGCCTGTGGCCTGCCTACCATTCTGGCCGGCAACACCGGCCATCTCGATCTTCTGGGGGATCATGTCTACGTGCTGCGTCACCAGGGCGTGGTGATCGGGCCAAACGGCGCATCCGGCCACGAAGGCTGGGGGGAGTGCGCCCTGGAGGAGGTGTTGGAGACCCTGGAACGGGTCCATCGGCGGCGCGGCGAAGCCACCGAAAAAGGACAGGCGGCGGCCCGCTTCATGCGGAAATGGACCTGGGAGGCCCAGACCAGCCGCCTGCTGGCGGCCGTCGACAGGGCGGTCGCCGGCACCGCCGTGCCGCCTCCAAGCGTGGAGGAAGACTACGGCTGGGGCCTGAACCTGCACCGCGCCGCGCGGCTGGCCGAGGCGGAACGGGTCTACGACCACGTTCTTGACCGTGCCCCAGATCACATGGCGGCCCGCGGCGATCGTGGCAATGTCCGCCGCGATCAGGGGGACATTGCCGGGGCCGTGGCCGACTTTCAGGCCATCCTGGCGGCCCGGCCGGATCACCCCAGAGCCCTGCACAGTCTTGGCAACATCCTGCGCCGCAGCGATCGCCTGACCGAGGCGGCGGCCTGTCTGCGGCGGGCGGCGGCGAGCACGGACCGGCCGTCGGTGCACTGGGACTTGGCCTTCACCCTCCTGCTGATGGGGCGCTATGCCGAGGCCTGGCCGCACTTCGAGCGTCGCCACGCGGCGCTTGGCCTGCGGACACCTGGTCCGGCAAAGCCACGTTGGGACGGGCAGCCGGTGACGGACGGAACGTTGCTGGTCCTTGATGAGCAGGGGCTGGGCGACACCTTGCAGTTCCTCCGCTTCCTGCCGCGCATTCCGGTCGGGGACGGGGGCCGGGTGGTTTTTGCCGGAAAGCCGGCCACCCTGCCTGTGGCGCGGCGGTTTCTGGCAGCGGACGCCGTCTTCAATTGGGACGGGTCCTTGCCACGCAGCCAAGCCTGGGTGCCCCTGATGTCACTTCCGGAACGATTCGGCGTTACCCGCCCGGAGGATGTTCCCCCGCCCTCCCCCTTCTCCCTGACCGACCATGAGCGGGTGGCACGTTGGCGGCCGGTAGTGCGTGGGGCCGACGACCGGCCGGTGGTCGGCCTGTGCTGGCGCGGCAACCCGGATTTTTCCGGGGACGCGCTGCGGTCGCCGGGACTTGCGGCGCTGCGGCCAATTCTGGATGTTGATGGGCTGCGGTTCGTCTCCCTGCAAGTCGGGCCGGGGCGGCGCGAGATCACCGAACTGACGCTGACCGACCGGCTATCCGACGTGGGTGGTGCGGTCGAGGCCGCTGGGGCTGGCATCCTCGACACCCTGGCGGTGCTGGAGAGTTGTGACTTCGTGGTGTCCTCCTGCACGTCGGTGGTGCATATGGCGGGACTGACCGGGCGACCGGGGCGGGTGCTGTTGAGCCACCGGCCCGACTGGCGCTGGATGACCGACCGCACCGACACCCCGTGGTATCCGTCGTTGCGCCTCATTCGCCAGCCCACCCTTGGCGACTGGGCCTCGGTGGCGAGGCAGGCGGCGAAAGACCTGGCACAGTGGCGGGATCGCTAAGAAGCGGAGCGGCAGCCTTTTATGTAGACGGGCTGTGCAGACGGGAGGCCGGCATCCCCATCAAGCACAATCCACAAATATGCGCTTTTTCATTGTTCTCCTGAAAACAAATGTAAACGGGGGATAGGGAAGCATGCGCCGAGAAGTATTTATGATATGAAAGAATGAACTTCCGAGGCGGATCGAGCGGATGGCAGTGGAGACGCAGCATGAAAGTGCCCTGACCCCTAAATAGTCCACTACCGCATTTGGCCTATGTCTCGCCTGCGAGCCACCCCACGAATCGGTTCGGAGTTCGCTGGTCAACTATACTCTGTATGTTTCCTTGTACGGAATTCGTCATGATAAGCTAATGCGGCATCCTGCGCATATTTGATTCATAGTTCGCAACTATTTATTTTTGCTCTTCAATAAATTTATTGATGAGTAATAATGTATAATGCGCGCTATTGACCAAATTTTTTTGGGGGCGTAAATGCAGTTTTCTTATAAGGTCGGAAATTTCTCGTCTGGGTACATTACACTCCTGGTCGATATTCCTGCTGTTCCTCCCAGCCTCGATAGCACTGCCAGCGATGCCGCACCCATTACCGTGCAAATCAACGGTAGTGAATGGCAAGTTGTCAATGCAGGCGTGAGCAGCGGTGCGGCGACCGCCCTGCTTGATGCCGCTGGCACCGTGCTTTCAACCAGTACGCATGGGGTCGGCTTTGCCTGGACGGGCCATGCAACGGCGGCCAACTTCACAGGCGGGGATCTCGCTGACTTTCTGCTGGGTGGAAGTGTGGGCGATACGCTCGTGGGCGGGGCCGGCAACGATTCCGTGAGCGGCGGAGCTGGTAACGACTCTCTCTGGGGGGATGACGGTAACGACAGCTTGAAGGGCGATGCAGGTAACGACCAATTATTCGGCGGGGCCGGCAACGACACCCTGAGCGGCGGCGCTGACAACGACACGCTTTCGGGTGGCGATGGCGGCGACAGCTTGAAGGGCGACGCCGGGAACGACCAATTATTCGGCGAGGCCGGCAACGACACCCTGAGCGGCGGAGATGATAACGACACGCTTTCGGGTGGCGATGGCGACGACAGCTTAAAGGGCGATGCAGGTAACGACGTCCTCTATGGCGGTGCGGACAACGATACCGTTTATGGCGGTATAGGGGACGACAGCCTGTACGGCGACGACGGAAACGACTTCCTCTATGGCGACGCCGGGAGCGACCAATTATTCGGCGGGGCCGGCACCGATACCCTGAGCGGCGGTGCCGACAACGACATCCTCTATGGCGAGGCCGGTGATGACCTGCTCCTCGGTGGCGCGGGGACAGACACACTGTCCGGTGGGGACGGCAGCGACACTTTCAGCGGGACTGCCACGGAGTTCGATGGCGACACCATCGCGGACTTCGCGATCGGCGACACCATTACGGTGACGGGGGCCGACCTGAGCGACATCAACGGAGCGACCGCCAGCGGCACGATCACGCTCGGGGTCGGCCAGACCTTGACCCTGACAGGCATTTCGACCGCCAGCGGCACATTCGCGGCAACCCTTGCCGGCGGCACGACGACGATTACCCTGGTTGCGCCAGCGGGCGGTGACGGTGGTGGTGGGGGCGGTGAATCGGCAGCCCCCGCACCTGCCCCGACCGAGGACGGTGCCACGGTCAGCCGCACCACCACCACCGGACCGACTGGGCAGCCGCAGCAGACCACGGTGATCCAGCCGGTTCCGGCCGGCCGGACCGACGACCCCACCACTCCCAACGCCGACCGGGCCGACGTGACCTTGGTCACCGATGCCGGGTCCACCACGCCAGCTCTGCGCGCCAGCCTGCCAACCGGGTTCGGTCTGCGGGTGGAAGGAGCGTCCACACGCCAGAACAAGACCGACGCCCTGGCCGACCTGATCGCCCGCATCGAGCAGAAGACCACCGAGGGATCTTCCCAGCGCACCGAAATGACCGGCATCGGGCAGTCGTTCCTGAACGCGCTGTCCGCCGACTCCCAGCTTATCGTCAAGACGGTGACCCCGAGCGTGGCGACCGGCAGCGGCGCCCCCGGAACGCCGTTGGTGATCACCGGCGAGCAGGCCGCCGGCCACCAGTCCGCCCTGGTGATCGACACCAGTGGCTTGCCCAGCGGCACCATGCTGCAACTGAACGGGGTGGACTTCGCCGCCATCATCGGGGCCGCCCACATCACCGGCGGGGCGGGCCGCAACGTGGTGACCGGCGACGACGCGGCGCAATACATCGTGCTCGGCGCCGAGGACGACGTGCTGCGCGGTGGTGCTGGCGACGATACCATCGGTTCAGAAGGCGGGCGTGACATCCTGCACGGCGATGCCGGCAACGACACGGTGTTTGGCGGCGACGGCCAGGACTTCCTGGTTGGCGGAACCGGTGATGACATCCTGCGCGGCGACAACGGCATGGATGCCGTGTTCTTTTCCGGCACCCATGTGTCCCACACCATCACGCGGGGCGGTGACCGCACCCTGACCGTCACCGACCGCACGTTCGTCAACGGTACCGATCAGCTTTCGACTGTCGAGGTTCTGGTGTTCTCCGACCGTGTTGATCTGGCTGCCGCGCCCGATCTGACGGCGGCGGGATTTGACGAAGGAGCCTACTTGGCGGCCAACGCCGATGTGGCGGCGGCGGTGCAAGGCGGAAGCTTTGCCACGGGCCTTCAGCACTTCAGGCTGCACGGCGAGAGCGAGAACCGCTCCCCCAACGCCCTGTTCGACGGCGAATGGTATCTGACCCATAACGCCGACGTGGCCACAGCCGTGGCCGCTGAGCAGATGACCGCTTGGCAGCACTACAGCCAGTGGGGATGGAAAGAGGGCCGTGATACCGGCCCGTTCTTCGACCAGAGCCGCTATCTGGAGGAAAATGCCGACGTGGCGGCGGCATCGGACTTGGACCCTCTGAGCCACTTCCTGCAATGGGGCTGGGGCGAAGGCCGCGCCGCTTACCAAGCCGACACCACGGCGTTCGGCTAGGGAGGGGACGACAGAGAGCGGGCAGAACGCTACGCCGCCTTATGGTGGAGTGGCTCAGAAAAAGTGGAGAGCCTTCTGATATGATCCCGGCAATCAGGAGGCCAGCATGGCACGAGTGAAACAGCAGAAGATCACGGAAGATTTCAAACGTGAGGTGGTCCGCCTGCTGGCCAGCAGCGGGAGCTGTTAAAAAAAAGGCCACGGTGCCGGTGCCTCGTTTGTGCCAGACGCTGGGGGTCAGCATCAGCGGCTACCATGCCTGGAAAAAGCGTCCGGCAAGTCGCCGTCAACGCGCTGACCTTCTGCTGCTGGCCCATGTGCGCGCAAGCTTTGCGCGGTCCCGCCAAACCTATGGGTCGCGGCGCATCCGCCACGACCTTCAGGACGACGGGCTGACCGTGAGGCGCCACCGCATTGCCCGGCTGATGCAGGACAATGGCTTGAAAGGCTTGCAGAAAGCGCGCTTCAAGAAAACCACGGACAGCGCCCATGACCGGCCGATCGCTCCCAACTTGCTGGACCAGGACTTCTCGACAAACGGGCCGAACGAGAAGTGGGGTGTCGACATCACCTATATCTGGACCACCGAAGGCTGGCTGTATCTGGCCATCGTCCTGGACCTGTTTTCGCGGCGCATCATCGGCTGGGCCGTCAGCGACCGCATCACCAAAGACCTTGCCGTCACCGCCTTGAAACGCGCCATCGCCCTGCGCACCCCACCCCCTGGGGTCTTCCACCATTCCGACCGCGGCAGCCAGTACTGCTCGGACGACTACCGGAAAATCCTGGAGGCACACGACTTCCTGGCGTCCATGAGCGGCAAGGGGAATTGCTACGACAAGGGGTCATCGCAGAATCTTCCCGAAATCGTACGCTAAGCGGTCAGCCGCCTCCTTTTGGTCCTTTTAACATATGCGTAAATTGATAACCGGGGTGCCTGACTCCCATGCCAGATGCATCCCTGTTT